>Ga0172369_10001836_pt1 | contig 30120 bp, 29 predicted proteins | sample LakKiv25m_FD_114539 | JGI IMG/M metagenome (GOLD analysis project Ga0172369, IMG submission 114539) | Freshwater microbial communities from Kabuno Bay, South-Kivu, Congo - kab_022012_11.25m | ecosystem: Environmental > Aquatic > Freshwater > Lake | place: Democratic Republic of the Congo... | reverse complement strand
TTGTTGCTGCATTCCAGGTTCGCGCGCACCCGATGCACATCCGTGCGCGGGCGCTCACCACTGCTTATGGCAAATTGGGCGATGAGATCATGGGCTTGCGCCAGGGCTGCGATGTGCCGGAGGCTTCCCAGCGCACTTTCCGCCGGATTTCGAGCTTGCCTCCTGGGCCGTGTGCGCACACGCCAAACTGGCCGCTCCCGATGTACATGAGTTTTTCGTCCGCCGCGAGATGCTCTTCTTTGGCGAGCTGTTCGATCGCGCAGTCGAAGTGGATCGGTTCGCCATCCTCTCTCGAAGAGAGCGCCCCGGCGAGATCGAATATCGGTTTGCCGCAGACTCTGCAGGTTTTGAGCTCCTGTTTGGGGCGCTCGGGCCGTGGCTGCCGCTGTCGCTGTTGCTGCTGCTGTTGATTGGACGCTTCCTCCGCGTTCGGATTCGCGTTCCCTGGACGCTGCGGCCGCCGACGCCTGAAACCGTGGCTCCTGGGCTTGCCGCCGCGCTTGTTGGGCTGATTGCCGCTGTTATTCTGTTCGTCATTCATTTCGATTTGTCTCGCACTGTATTTGACAGCATTTCGGCAATCGATGCAATCGCCCCATCGAGATAGCGATCGTCGATGAGTTTATGCTTGAGATCGTACAGCTTTTTCCAGCTGGTAGCCCGCATCTCTTCCGAGATATCGTACTCCGAGAGCAAAAAATCATCCGGCGTCGAACCAGCCCATCCGGGCATGTCCCGTGACGGCCTACTCTGCTTCATCGTGTTCCGCAAATGCGCCTTCCATATGCCTGACACAGGCATTCCCTTGCACTAAAATCACATCGTATCGAATGCGATGCTGATTATATTTTCGATTCATCGCAAGGAATAGTTTAGAAGTTTCGATGATCGAGTGTCGTTTTTTCGCGCCGATCACATGCCGCAAGTCGTTGAGCGTGCAGCGGTTCAGGCTCTTCACTTCGATAAAGGCGAGAATGCCACCCTTTACCGCGACAATATCCACCTCGCCGCGCCTGCTCCGGAAATTTCGGCGCTCGATGCTCCATCCTCCGCCCAGAAGCTCCTCGCATGCGGTTTCTTCCGCGGCTTTTCCCACAGCCACGGTGCACTTGTGCCCGGGGGATTCCGATCGCGCTGCGCTCATCGTGTATGCTCATGAGATAAGCGCGCCTGTTCGCGGCGCTCGCTTCAGGTTTTTACGTTTGGGCACAAAAAAAGCCGCACGGAGTGCGTCCGTGCGGCGTATATGCGGTTTTTTTGCGGCGCGTCGCCGCGAAACGTGTTATTCGGCGACCTTCTTATCGCTCTTGCGACCGCCGACGAGGGTCTTGACCTTGGCCTTCTTGCCGACTTTCGTGCGGATGTAGTAGAGCTTGGCACGGCGCACCTTGCCGGTCTTCATGATTTCGACTTTCTCGACGCGCGGGGAGTTGTAGGGGAATACACGCTCAACGCCGACACCGTAGGAATTCTTGCGGACGGTGAAGGTCTTTCCGGCTCCCGCGTTCTTCGTCGCGATGACGAGTCCCTCATAGGCCTGGATTCGCTCGGTCTTGCCCTCTACGATCTTGAAACTGACGCGGACAGTATCTCCAACCCTGAACGCGGGCAGGTCAGTTCGCGCCTGTTCCGCCTGAATTTGCTGTACGAGGTTCATTCTCTCCCCCTTCGTCTATCACTTCTTTGAGCAATCTGCCGAGTTCGCCCGTCAGATCGATTGTGTTCAAAAGCTCCGGTCGGTACGCGAGTGTCTTGATGAGACTCGCCCTGAGACGCCACCGCGCGATCGCCGCGTGGTTGCCTCCCACCAGCACTTCCGGGACGTGCATGGTAGCATATTCTTCAGGCCTTGTATACTGGGGATACTCCAGAAGGCCCGACGAAAAGCTCTCCTCGGAGAGCGATTCTCCCGAGATCACCCCGGGAATGAGTCGATACACCGCATCGATGAGGACCATCGCGGCGACTTCGCCGCTCGAGAGCACATAGTCGCCGATCGAGACCACATCGGTCACCCTCGTGTCGATGATGCGCTGGTCGACGCCCTCATAGCGCCCGCAGAGCACCACGAGCTTGTCTTCGTGGGCAAAATCCTCAGCCATCGCCTGGTTGAGGAGCCTCCCCGAAGGCGTCACGAAAATCGTTCGCACACCGGGAGCGCCCACGGACTCGAGCGCCCGATCGAGGGGTTCGGGCTTCATGAGCATGCCCGCGCCGCCGCCGAACACCTCGTCGTCGCACTTGCGGTGACGATCGTACGCAAAGTCCCTGATATTCACGAGATCGTAGGACACGAGGCCCTTGGCCACCGCCCGCTTCATGATCGAAGCTGAAAAATACGCCTCGAGAATTTCGGGAAACAGCGACAGCACCTTGATGTTCATTCAAGAATCCAAGGGTTCACGATTTCCAGCTCGCCCTTTTCCTCATCCACGGTTCCGACGAATTCCTTGCGGAAAGGCACGAGCGACGTGGCTCCGTCCTCTCTTCGCACTTCGAGGAGATCGTCGGCGTTCCCCTCGATCACCGCGTTGACGCTCCCGATGGCGCGGCCGTCTACAGTGACGCGCATGCCCACGAGATCCGCGATGTAATATTCGCCCTCGCCCTTTGGGCAGGCTTCGGAGCGGGGCAGAAAGAGTTCCCGCCCAATGAGTTCGCGCGCTGTCTCCGTAGTCTCATAGCCTTCGAAAACAATGCTCGCGCCCCAACCGCCGACATTCACGCGCGCGATGCGCATGGATTTCGCGTCGGCCAATCCGAGCTCTCCGCCGACGAGGATTTCGCGCACCGCCTCGATGTGTTCGTAGGCTCCTGAATAGCTCATGAGTCTGAGGCTGCCGTCCAGCCCCCTCGCCGCCCCGAGTTTCGCGACGGCGAGATAGTCAGATTTGCGCGCTTGCATCGTGGAGTAGGACCTGTTTCAGTCCAGAATCTCCAGGATGATACGCTTAGACTGCGATGAGGCGGAGGCGGACAGAATGGTTCTTATGGCCCGCGCGATGCGGCCATTCTTGCCGATCACCTTGCCGATATCGTTCTCCGCGACGCGAAGCTCAAGGATCGTGGACTTTTCGCCCTCGATCACCTTGATGTTGACGGCGTCGGGATTATCGACAAGCGACTTGACGATATATTCTACGAGATCACGTTCCATAGTGTACCAACCGGCTCAGCCGAGCTGGATCCCCTTCTTGTTGAAGAGAGATCGGACCGTGTCCGAAGGCAGCGCTCCCTTGGAGAGCCACTCTTTGGCCTTGGTTTCATTGATATTGAGCTGCTTTTCCGCGGTCTCGATCGGGTGGTAGTAGCCAAGCTCATCGATGGTCTTGGAGTCGCGCGCGGAGCGGGAATCCATAACGACAATGCGGTAATACGGTCTGGCCTTTGCGCCGAATCTCTTAAGTCTGATGCGTACGCTCACGAGAATCCTCCTGAATTCGATATTTGCAATGTGGGCTCCGTTCTATCCGCACTTCCGTTCCCGTGCGGAGCCCGATATAGGGAACATGCGCGGAAGATTTATATACTATACCGGGATAAAAAGTCAACTCTGGGCCGCGGACCGCACCGCTCCCTCGCTCTGTCCTCCTGGCGGCGACGCCACGGCGTATCGCCTTGCCATCATCGCGGCGATGGAGTAGTTTGCACTGCTATGGTGCTCTTCCCTCGCGGAGCTTTGATCCTCGCGCCCATGGTCGGTATCACGAACCGCGCGTTCCGGACTCTCGTCCAGGAACTGGGCGGACCGGATTGGTACATGACCGAGATGGCCAGCGCCGAGTCCTTGCTCTCAGGCGGAAGAAACGAGGCGATCTACCTCGACCCCAGCCCCCTGCCGGCGCGCTGTTCGGTGCAGTTCACCGCGAAGAGCCCCGAAGCGCTCGCCGCCGCCTGCCAGGCCCTGCGCCTGCTTCCCGAAGAGCGGCGCCCCGCGGGCATCGACATCAACATGGGCTGCGCGGCTCCGCACATCAAGGGTTCGGGACGGGGCGCCGCCCTCCTCGACAACCCGGCGCTGGCTCGCGCCATGGTCGAGGCGGCCCGCGCTAATTGGACGGGTCCGCTTTCGGCGAAAATTCGCGTGAGCGCCACGGGCGGCGAAGAGGGCACCCTGCGCCTCGCGAAGGAAATCGCCGCGGGCGGTCTCGACTTCCTCGCGGTCCACAGCCGCCTCGACACCCAAAAGTTCAGGCGCCGCGTCGACCACAGCTTCACCGCGCGCCTCGCCGCCGAGCTCGACATTCCGGTCGTGGCGAACGGCGACATCGGCTCTGCGGGCGACTGCCGGGCGGTCCTGTCCTCGGGCCCTGTCTACGCCACGATGATCGGGCGCTCGGCCGTGCGGCAGCCCTGGATATTCGGAGCGTTGCGTGAGGAACTCAGCCGCGACGAAGCCGCGCGCCGGAGCTCCGCGCCGAAATCCCCCCACGACCTCCTCGCCATCGGCACGCGCTACATCGACCTCGTCGAGGCTCTGCTCCCGCCAGAGTGGCAGCGCGAGACCTGCCGGCGGGTCTTCTCGTATTTCGCCGAGAATGTGAGCTTCGCCCACCACCTCAAATTCTCGCTCACCAACTCGCCCTCTCTGGCTGAGATGCGGCGTGTTCTCATCCAGTACTTCGACGAAGTGCCCGCCGATAGAATCGTCTGATCTTTTTCTCTTGACCCCATACAAATTTACACTTATAGTAATTATGTCATTTTACGCTACAGGAGGCTCCGCGAAATGGCGCACACGATTCCCCAAATGTTCATCGAGGTCGCGCAGCGACAGCCGATCGTCACGGCCCAGCTCTCAAAGGATGCCAAGGGCGTCTTCCAGCCGACAGATTACGCGGCGCTCCTGCAGGAGGTCAGCATCTGCGCGCTTGGAATGCGGAGCATTGGCATTTCGCGCGGCGACAACATCGGATTCATCTCCGACAACCGCAAGGAGTGGCTGATCACCGATCTGGCGATGCTCGGCCTCGGCGCCGCCGATGTTCCGCGCGGCTGCGACGCCACCTCGCAGGAAATCGCCTACATCCTGAGCTGGAGCGAGTGCCGCATCGCGTTTCTTGAAAACGACCGCCAGCTCCAGAAGATCCTCGAAGTGATATCGGGCAAACTCAGCTTCGGCTCTCAGTCGCTCAAAGAGGCCCCCTACGCGCACCTCAGCGCGGTCATTCTCTTCGATCCGGCCTCGAAGGCGATCGAAGACGAGGCCGTTCAGTCAGGAATCAAGGTGCTCCGCTTCAGCGACCTCATGGCCGAGGGCAAGAAGCTCTACGCGAAGGAGCGCGCGTTCTACGCCACGGAGGCGGCCAAGGGAACGCGTGGCGACATCGCGACCATCATCTACACCTCGGGCACCACAGGCGACCCCAAGGGCGTCATGCTGAGCCACGGAAACTTTCTCCACCAGACCGAGTATCTCCCTGAGCTCATCGGCATGAAGAGCGGACACGTGCTGCTCTCCGTCTTGCCCGTGTGGCACTCTTTCGAGCGAATCGCGCAGTACATCGTGGTGCAGTCGGGCGCGGCTATCGCCTACTCGAAGCCCGTGGGCTCGATTCTTCTCGCCGACATGAAGGCGGTTCAGCCGCAGTGGTTCACCTCGGTGCCCCGCATCTGGGAATCGATCATGGACAGCGTCTATAAAACCGTGCGGCAAGGCAGCGGGGTAAAAAGGGCGATGTTTTCTTTCTTTGTGAGCGTCGGCCGTGGACAGGCGTATTTCGATAATATGCTCAAGGATCAGCTGCCCAAGTTTTCACCCCGGTCGCGCGCGGTGGACATCGCGGTCTCGATTCTTCCGTTCCTCCTCCTCACACCGCTTCGCGCGCTCGGCAATGCGCTCGTGTTCAAGAAGATCAAGGAAAAACTCGGCAGCCGCTTCATCGCGGGCATTTCGGGAGGCGGCGCGCTTCCACCCACTGTCGATCACTTCTTCGGGGCGATCGGCATTCTCATTCTCGAGGGTTATGGGCTCACCGAAACCGCGCCGGTCCTCGGCGTGCGCCTCAGAATTCACCCCGTCACGGGCACCGTCGGCCCTATCCACCGTGGCACCGAAGTCCGCATCGTCGACGAGCAGGGCAAGATTCTCGGCCCCGGGCAGAAGGGCATCATCCAGGTCCGCGGCCCGCAGATCATGCTCGGATACTACAAGCGGCCCGATCTCACGGCCAGAATTCTCTCCAAGGATGGGTGGCTCGACACCGGAGACCTCGGCATGCTGACCATCCACGGCGAAATCAAGATTGTCGGCCGGGCGAAGGATACGATCGTGCTGCGCGGCGGCGAGAATATCGAACCCGTGCCCATCGAGCAGCGTCTGTGCGAGAGCGTGTACATCCAGCAGGCGGTGGTGCTCGGACAGGACCAGAAGTACCTCGCGGCGCTGATAATTCTCAAGGAAGAAAACCTCATCGCCTGGGCAGAGGAGAACGAAATCCCCTTCGACGACTACGCCTCGCTCCTCGAGCAGCCCGTGGTGAAAGAGCTGATCGACAGCGAGATCAATACCTATGTCAGCATGAAGAATGGATTCAAACCCTTCGAGCGGATTTTCCGCTTCGCGCTTCTGGCGAAGCCCTTTGAGCCGGGCCGCGAGCTCTCAGCAAAGCAGGAGCTCAAGCGCCACGCGGTCAACGATCTCTACAAGAGCCAAATCAAACTGCTCTTCGCCGAGTGAGCCCGCGCCGCGATTGTGATCTCAGCTGACCTCGATGTCGCCCAGCACGCTCTTCACATAGAGCCTGCGGGCGCCCTCGCCGGTGCGGAAGGCGCAGCGCTGAGGCCCCATCCCCGCCGCGTTGACCGGATGGTTCGTGTCGATGCGGCCCGAGAGGGTCTCAGCCCTGAATTCGACCGAGCTGTGCTCGAGTTGGATCACGATATCGCCTGAGTAGGTCTGGACTTCTCCGCCGCCGAAACCGCCGATGACCTCAAACTCGATGTCGCCCTTGGTGGCGATGAGCCGGACTCGTCCGCCCACATTGCGCACATTGATCTTGCCCTGATCCGACACCGCGGCGACATTTTTTTCCACTCGATCGATATAGGCTGAGCCGCTCTGCATTTCAAGCTGAACCGACCCCGCGACCCTCATCATCCGAAGCGTGCCGGAGATACTGCGGACCGAGCACCCCTCGCAGCGGTCGAGATCGATCGAGCCATTCACGCTCGACGCTTCGACAAACTTCACTCCCGCCACCGCGACCGAGCCGCTCTCGGTAATCGTGAGCACATTCGCGGGAAGATCGTGTATCTGCAACGTGCCTTTGGCCGAGTGCAATTCAACATCGGCGACGTGTGCGGGAATGTAGACATTGCATTTGCGCACCCGAACGAATCCGCCTGCCATCACGTCGAGAATCGCGATGCTCTCGGCGCGGCGCAGCCCGCAGCTCCAGCCATCGAGTTCGCCGGGCGCACCCTCAAGCTCGATAAAATAGCGGAGTTCGCGGTCTTCGGATTGAGTAACGTTGATTTCACCTTCAGGAATTCGCAGGACAATGCGGCGCACATTCTCCACGCTCTGGACATCCTCGATGAACCGAAAATCGATATCTACACCTTCGGTGCGCATTCAGCCTTGCCTCCACTGCTTGAATCCACTCCACAGCTGCCGCTCGCATCCTGGCAGACTTTGATAATTTTTCTTGATTATACCACAGGCTGCGTTTTTTGGCGAGGACCTCGATGATCGAAGGCTTGACGCCGCGATAACTTGGCCTTATAATTTTATTAGTTTGTAATACAAACTGGTTTGCAGAAATATAAGGAAAACGCTATGGATATACCGGAAAGCAAATTACAGGAATTCGAAAACACTCTCAAAGAGATTCGCGACACCGTCCTCAGCGATTTCAGCCTCTTCGCCGATCTCGCATTCAGAAGAGCGACCCGCCTGCTCGCCTTCGGTTTCGGCGCGGCGATCGCCCTATTCTGCGCCTTCGGATATTTCGCGCACCGGCAAGGTCCAGGCTCTCCCCTGCCCTCAGCGATGATATGGATCGCGGTCGCCGTGGTGACGATTGGCGGCTGCGTCAAAATCGTCACCTTTTCGCGCATCATGCGGCAGAAGAACAAAACGATCTTCAATCTTCTAAGGATCATCTACGGCAAAAGTCCGGTTTCGCTCCTCGTCGCGGTTGTCGCCGCGATCGCGGCGAGCATGGTTTTCTTGATCTCGCGCGGCGAGGGAGTGCTCGCGGTATCTTTCTCCGCGATCTTCATCGCCTTTGGCGTATTCGCCCTCAGTGCGCGCATCCGCCTCCCCGAATTCACGACGCTCGGCTGGTTCCTGTTCGCGGGCGAACTTCTCTCCCTGTTCATCATTGAAAGCTCACCGTGGATCTGGGGAGGCATCCTCTGGGCGGGGGCGTTTTTCACGCTGGGAATCGCGAGCCTTCTGTATACGGGAAAAAAATGAAACTCCCCGATCTGGACAAAATCATCCACGAGCGGGCGAGACTCCGCATACTCGCCTGCCTCGCCTCGCAAGCCTCGCATCGATGTTCATTCTTGGAGCTAAGGGACAAACTCGACATGACCGCCGGCAATCTCTCTTCCCAGCTCTCGGTGCTCGAGTCGAGCGAGTACATCACCATCGAAAAGGGATTTCGAGGCAAGAAACCCTATACTGAAATAAGCCTCACACCGAAGGGTTCCGAGGCCTTCGACGACTATCTCGACACGCTCGACACGATGATCGCGGCGCTCAAACCGCGCACATAGAAAGGAGGTCCACATGGCAGAAACGATTCTCGCGCTTCGCGATGTCACCAAGGTATACGGAACCGGCGAGGCTGAGGTAACCGCGCTGCGATCGATCTCGCTCGCCTTCGAGCAGGGGGAATTCGCCGCGGTGGTCGGACCTTCGGGTTCGGGAAAAACCACGCTTCTCAACATCATCGGCTGCCTGGACTCTCCGACCTCAGGCGAGCTTCTCTGGCGCGGGGCGCCCATGAAGAGCATGGGCAAGACGCAGCTTGCCGCATACCGGCGCACCCACGTCTCATTTGTTTTTCAGTCCTACAACCTCATTCCCGTCCTCACCGTGACAGAAAACGTCGAGCTCCCCCTCCTCATCGAGGGTGTGCGCGACAGAGCCAGCATCCGGGCCCGCGCGCTCGAGATACTCGCGATGGTCGGGCTTTCCGACAAGGCGAACAGGCGGCCGACCGAGCTCTCGGGCGGACAGGAGCAGCGCGTGGCGATCGCGCGAGCGCTGGTAAAAAAACCGAGCATCGTGCTCGCCGACGAGCCCACCGCGAACCTCGACTCCCACACGGCGGGCGAGATCATCGAGCTCATGCGCGACATCAACGCGAAGACGGACACGACGTTTCTCTTTTCGACGCACGACCAGCGGATCATGGACATGGCGAGGCGCATCGTGACGCTCCACGACGGCCAGATCGAGCGAGACGAGAGGCACGAAAAATGAAGACGAACACTCGAATGCTCTTTCAGATCGCGCTCAGGAATGTCGAACGGCATCGCAAGCGGACGCTCATCACCGCGATTGTGCTCACGGTCGGCATCGCGGTGTACATCATGTTCCAGTCGATGCTCGCGGGCATGGACAGGATCACAATCGACGCGGCGATCGACTTCGACAACAGCTCGGTGAGCCTGCGCTCGAAGGAGTACGAGGCGCACGCCGCCACGCAGCCGCTCGAGTACGGCCTTCAAGATCCGAAGTCGATCGCCGCGAGTTTGCCGGGGATGCTGCCAGCTGGCAGCGCGTGGACTGAGCGCACGCGATTCTACGCCCAGGTGTCGAACTGGACCGACGAAACTTCGGCGCTGGCCGTGGCGGTCGAGCCTGGTACGGATAGCGCGGTGTTCAAGACCGCCGGCGACGTCAAAGAGGGAAAATGGGGGGGCGCGGGCCAGGCGGTGCTCGGCGCGGATCTCGCGAAAGACCTGCGCGTCAAGGTTGGCGACAGCGTCGTCATTTCGGCGTCGCTGCCGGATGGCACGCTCAACGCGGTCGACCTCGTGGTGGGCGGCATCGCCGACCTGCCCCTTTCCTCGCTCTCGCAGCAGGCGGTCTACATGACCTGGCAGGACGCCGAGCGGCTCGTCGGCGCGCCGCTACCCGTCACGGAGATCGACATCCGGCTGCCGACGGTTCCCAGGCTCGACAGCCTCGTGGCGAACGCCGACGCGGTTGCCGCAAAGCTCGAGGCGAGCGACTGCGGCATCGCGGCGGTCAGCATCGGCGAGGCGATGGGCGACTACCTCGCGATGCGCAACATGAAATCGAAGTTCGCCTATATCCTCGTGGTCATCGTGCTCCTCATCTCCTCGGTGGGAATCTTCAACACGATTCTCATGAGCATGTATTCCAGGATAAGGGAGATCGGGGTGCTCGCGGCCTACGGTCTCGAACCTAAGCAGATCAAGCGCCTCTTCTCGCTGGAAGGATTGATGATCGGTGTGATAGGCAGCATCGGCGGAATGCTTCTGGGCGCCATTTTCGTGTGGTGGCTCACCGCCTACGGCATCTCTTTCTCGGGAATGTTCGGCAACCTCGATCTGGGGAGCCTCCCCAAGTATCTCACACTCAAGGGTGAGTGGAACGGGGCGACCTTCGCGCAGGGGTTCTTCTTCGGCGTGCTCGTCTCGTGGCTCGCCAGCCTCATGCCCGCGCGCAAGGCAAGCCGCATCGAGGTGACCGAAGCTCTGCGCTTCGTGTGAGGAGGAAACTATGAATCTCTATTCTTTCGCCTGGCGAAACCTTCTTCGGAACAGGCGCCGAAGTCTCCTCGCGGTGCTCTCGACCTTCATCGCGACGCTCTGCGTTGTCGCGGGCAACGGGTTCACCGAGGGCTTCCTCGACTCGATGGTCCGCAATTACACGAAGAACGAAACCGGGCACGTCTCGATCACCACCACCGACTACCGCGAGCGGTCGCGGTTCATGCCCGTGGACACGTACATCGCGAACGCCGCTCAGGCCTGCGCCGACATCGAGGCGCTCGGCAAGTCCGGCACCGTGCTCGCGGCGCCGCGAATCCGCTTCGGCGTGCTCCTTTCGTCCGGCCCCTTCACCAAACCCGCCGCAGCGATCGCCGGCGACCCCGAGAAGGAAAAATCCCTTCTCATGCTCCAGAAGAGCTTGCTGCCCGGTGGCGCCTACGTGGACGCTCCAGGGACCGCGATCGTGGGTAGCGTGCTCGCGTCCGACCTTGGCCTAAAAGTCGGCGATCCGCTCAAGATCATCGCGACAAAGTCCGATGGCGGCATCGGGTTCAAGTCGCTCAAGATTTCTGGCATCTTTAAAACCGGAACGAACGCCCTCGACGGCTCGGTGTTCCAGATGCGCCTCGGCGACGCGCAGTCGATGCTCGCCATGCCCGGAGGCGCCCAGCAGATTCTCGTGATGCTCCCGGACTACCGCCAGGCGCCAGCATGGCAGGCGAAAATAGCCTCCGCGCTCAGCGCGCGCGGGTACACGGACCTCTCCGTGCTGCCCTGGACCGAATTGGGCGACTACAGCAAGATCATTCTGCTCGCGGGGGCGGTGTACTCGGGAATGTGGTTCTTTATCGCGCTCCTCGGAGCCTTCATCATCGCGAACATCATGACGATGGTGGTGCTCGAGCGGCGCAGGGAGACTGGCATACTGATGGCGATGGGAATGCAGCCCGCGAAGGTCATGGGCTCATTCCTCCTCGAAGGGACCATGCTCGGACTCGGCGGCTCGCTCCTTGGCACCATCGCGGGCGAACTCTTCAACCTCGCGCTCTCGAAGCGCGGGCTCGATCTTTCGAGCAGCCTGGCGGGATTCTCCTGGCCGCTCGACAACATCATCAAACCGACGATTTCACTCTCGGGCGTGCTGATCGGCGTCAGTTTCTGCACAATCGCCGCGGCCCTGATGTCGATCCTCCCCGCCTGGCGCGCCTCGCGGACGGAGGTCGTCGACTCGCTCAAGGCCATACAGTGAGGAACACCACCATGAAACAGCTTTTTCAGAAAAAACGAAGTGCCGCTGCGCTCCTGCTTGGCGGCGCGCTCGCGATCTCAGCCCTCGGCGCGCAGGCAGCCACGGGCGGAACCGCTTCGCCCACAGCTACACCGTCTTCGGGCGCTCCATCGTCACCATTGGCGACTGCCCCTTCGGCAAGCGCGAACCCCGCGCTCGCCCTGCTCGATGCCATCGACTCCGCCCAGCGCTACTCGAGCATCTCCTACACGGGCGCCATGGAGATCACGCAGGGCTCGCGTGTCCTCAAAAAACAGTACACCGCGTATGCGCGAGGCTCAGACCACGTGCTCCTCGAGTTCACCAACCCCGAAGACCGCGGCGTGCGCATGCTGCGCCTCGGCGCCTCGATCTGGATGTACTTCCCCTCGGAGGGTGACACGATCCGCATCTCGGGCAGCCTCATGCGCCAGGGACTCATGGGATCGAACCTGAGCTACGAGGAAGTCGCCGAGGGAGAGAGCCTCCGCGCGTCGTACAGCGCTGAAATCATAAGAGAAGAAATGCTCGACGGACGACCATGCGCGGTGCTCAAGCTCACCTCGTCGAAAACCGACATCTCCTATCCCACGCGAGTGCTCTGGGTGGACGCGAGCCGAAAGGTTCCGCTCAAGATCGAGCTCTACGCGCGAAGCGGAATCCTCATGAAGACGATCTACGTTCGAGACCTTCAGCCAATCAGCGGCAGGCTTCTCCCCATAACTATCGAGATCGTCGACGCGCTCAAGAAGAACTCGAAGACGCTGTTCAGCATGCGCGACATCAAACTCGATCTCGATCTCGCCGACAATCTGTTCACGATGCAGGCGCTGACGCGATGAGGATTCCGACTGCGAGGCGCAGGGCGTTCGGCCTGACCGCGCTGCTCTGGGCCGCGCCGCTTCTCTGGGTTGTGCCAATGCTCTGCGCCGTGCCGCCGCTCGCGGCGCAGGCCGCGAGCGGCGTCTTCACGTCGGCGACGACAGTGTCGTGCGGAGTCGCGGCGCCAGGGGTGCCCGCGCGGCTCGGCGCCGACGAACAGCTCGATCTGGGCGGAAGCGCGCGCTTCGGTTCTTTAAGGTTCTCCGCGCTCATCTCGACGAGCGTCTCCGCAGGCCTCGGCGCGGCAGCGCGCTGGGCTTCGTACAACGAGTCCCAGACCCTTCGCTGGAGCTGGCCGGGCTGGTCGGCGGCGAGCTCTGGAGGCGGCTCAGGATCGGGAGGGAGCGTGGCCGCCCCCGATCTCCTCGCCGCGCTCGAGGTGAAGGAGCTGGCAGCGGCGCTTTCAGGCGAGATCGCCGGGCTTGGCGTGGGCTTCAAGGCAGAGCTGGGCAAATTCCCCCTGAAGTGGGGGGTGGGCAAGGCCTTCCGACCCTCCGATATCTTCAGGACCATGGACTACTCCGCGCTGATTCCCCAGGCTGGCGGAACGCCCGCGGCGCGGGTGTCGGCCTATCCGTCGGCGCTGAGCAGGGTTGAGGCGGTGGCGGCAATCGACGGGCAGGGGGCGATCGCCGCGGGCGCGCGCTATCTCAGCTCTTTAGGCGACTTCGGCGCCTTCGCGGCGAGCGCAGGCTGGCGCCGGGCCTCATCGGGAAGCGACGAGTTCTCCGCTTCACTCGAGGGCCAGCTCGACGTCGGCAGCTTCTCGTCCTACGCCGAAATTTCAGCCCGACACTCCGCGTCCACGACCTGCCTTTATACGATGCTCGGCAGCGGCGTCGCCCTCGGCTCCCTCACGCTCTACGCCGAAGGACAGGGCGCTGTCGGCCTCTCGACCTCCGACCTCAGACTCTTCAGCCTCGCAACTTGGGCGCTCTCCGACCTCACGAGCATCTCCATTCCCCTCTTCTGGTTCAACGACGCGCGCACGCTCTCGGGAGGCATGCTCGCCCAGCTCGAAGGCCTTTTGGGCGGAAGGCTCAGCCTCACCGCGACAGGGGCGCTCTTCTGCGCCTCTTCCCCGCCAACCGCGGTTTGGAGCCTTGGCGCCTCCTGGGCGCGAAGTCTCTCAACCTATTGAAACGAATTGCAATATACAGCATTATTCCTCAATCTATCGAGGAGGAAATCGTGTACAAGCCCGTTGACCCCAAGGTCAACTTCCCCCAGCAGGAAGAGTCGATCGTCAAATTCTGGAACGAGCGAAGTGTGTTCGAAAAATCCATTTCGCAGAGGGAAGGCTCGCCGGAGTTCGTGTTCTACGATGGTCCTCCCTTCGCCACGGGACTTCCGCACTTCGGCCACTTTGTTCCGGGCACGATCAAGGACATTTTCCCTCGATACAAGACGATGCGCGGCTACAGAGTCGAGCGGCGCTTCGGCTGGGATTGCCACGGCCTCCCCGTCGAAAACCTCATCGAGAAGGAGCTCGGGCTCAACTCGAAGACCGATATCGAGAAATACGGCGTCGCTGAGTTCAACGAGGCCTGCCGCGCCGCGGTGCTCCGCTATGTCAAAGAGTGGCGCCAGATTGTCACGCGGCTTGGTCGCTGGGTCGACTTCGACCACGACTACAAGACGATGGAACCGGACTACATGGAGTCCATCTGGTGGGTCATCAAATCGCTCTGGGATAAGGGGCTCATCTACGAGGGCCACTACATCCTGCCCTACTGCCCCCGCTGCTCCACCGTGCTCTCGAACCACGAGCTCTCGCTCGGCGGCTACCGCGACGTCCACGACCCCGCGATCTCGGTGCGCTTCAAAATCACTGAAGTGCCCGCCACATCGAGCGATCCCGACCTCGCCTCGCTGACGAATGACTCAAGCTACTTCGTCGCCTGGACCACGACGCCCTGGACCCTGCCTTCGAACCTCGCGCTCGCCCTAGGTCCGGACATCGACTATGTCTGCGTCATCGACGGGAGCGATCGCTACATCCTCGCCGAATCGCGCCTGGGCGCATACTACAAGAATCCTGAGTCTCTCCAGCTCGCCTGGAAGAAAAAGGGCAGCGAACTCGCGGGCATCCGCTACGAGCCGCTCTTCCCCTACTTCGCATCACTCCGCGAGAAGGGCGCATTCGTCACCGTGCTCGGCGGACACGTCACCACCGAGGACGGCTCGGGTATCGTCCACACGGCGCCGGGCTTCGGCGAAGACGACTACGAGGTGTTGCGCGGCACGGGCATCCCCACAGTCTGCCCCATCGACGCCGAGTGCAAGTTCACCGACGAGGTGCCCGACTACAAGGGCATCTTCGTCAAAGACAGCGACAAGGCGATCATGGAGCGCCTCAAGAGCGAGGGCAAGCTCATCAAGCGCGACCAGATACTCCACGCCTACCCGCACTGCTGGCGCTGCGGCAGTCCCCTCATCTACCGCGCGATCTCGAGCTGGTTCGTGAAGATCGAACCGGTCAAGGCGCCCATGCTTCGCGCGAACAAGAGCGTGTACTGGGTACCCTCCCACATCCGCGACGGCCGCTTCGGCAAGTGGCTCGAGAACGCCCGCGACTGGGCGATCAGCCGCAACCGGTACTGGGGCAACCCGATTCCCGTGTGGAAGTGCGACGACTGCGGCAAGACCGTCTGCGTCGGCTCACGCGCAGAACTCGCGGCGCTCGGCGGCGACGTGCCCGTGGACATTCACAAGCATTTCATCGACAAGGTAACCTTGCCCTGCTCATGCGGCGGCACCATGCACCGCATCCCGGAAGTCCTCGACTGCTGGTTCGAGTCGGGCTCGATGCCCTACGCGCAGAACCACTATCCCTTTGAGAATAAGGAAAAATTCGAGGCGCACTTCCCGGCCGACTTCATCTGCGAAGGCCTCGACCAGACGCGCGGCTGGTTCTACACCCTCACCGTGCTCGCCGCCGCCCTCTTCGACAAACCGGCCTTCAAGGCCTGCGTCGTCAACGGCCTCGTCCTCGCCGAAGACGGCAAGAAGATGTCCAAGAGCCTCCGAAACTACACCGATCCCTCGCAGGTCATGGACAAGTTCGGCGCCGACGCGCTCCGGCTCTTCCTCATGAACTCCGCGGTCACCAAGGCCGAAGACCTCTGCTACTCCGACGACGGGGTCAAGGAAGTGCTCAAGAGCGTCATCATCCCGCTCTGGAACGCATACAGCTTCTTTGTGACCTACGCGAACATCGATGGTTTCCAGGCTGACAGCTTCGACTGCTCGGATGCCGAGAATCCCCTGGACAAGTGGATCCTCTCGGTCTGCGAAAAACTCGTCGCCGACGTCACCGAGGGGCTCGAGGCCTATGATCTGCAGGCCTCCATCGGCCCCATGGTCGAGTTCGTGGACAGCCTCAACAACTGGTACATCCGCCGTTCGCGCCGCCGTTTCTGGAAGTCCGAGAACGACGCCGACAAGAAGAGCGCCTACAAGACCCTCTACCGGGTGCTCCGCCGCCTCACACTCGTGATGGCGCCGGTCATCCCCTTCGTCACCGAGACGATCTACCAGAACCTCAAGCTCGAGCACGAACCCGAGTCGGTCCACCTCGCCGCATGGCCCGCTGCCGAAGAGCGCTACCGCAACCCGAACCTCGAGCGCGACATGCGCGTCGCGCGCCAGGCTGTCTCGATGGGCCGCGCGCTCAGGGTCGCCAGCGACCTCAAGATCCGCCAGCCCCTCGCCTCGGTCCAGCTCATCACGCGCCAGGCTGAGGAGCGCGATGTGCTCTCCCGCATGGAAGACATCCTCCGCGAGGAGCTCAACGTCAAGAACGTCGTCATCCACGACGAAGAGCAGGACCTCGTCGAGTACCACGCGAAGGCCAACTTCCGCGTCCTCGGCAAAGAGTTCGGGCCTGAGATGAAAGACGCCGCCACCCGCATCGCGGCCCTCGGCAAGGCCGATATCGTCAAAATACTCAACGCCGAACCCGTGTCCCTCACGCTGGCCTCGGGCCGCGTCGTCAACCTCGATACCGCGCGCGTCGAAATCGTGCGCGAAGAGAAACCCGGCCTCAAAGTGCTCAATGAGGGCACGCTGACCATCGCCCTCGACACCACGATCACCCCCGAGCTCCTCTACGAAGGCTACGTCCGCGACCTCATCCGAGGCGTGCAGAACGCGCGCAAGGACGCGGGGCTCGAAGTCACCGACAGGATCGTGCTCACGCTTGGCGGCGACGATGAGCTCCACGCAGCGCTCGACCAGTTCCGCGCACTCGTCGCCGAAGAGACGCTTGCGGTGGGCATCGAGTGGAGGGCCGCCTCGGGCCTTGACGGCGTTGCGGGAGGCGCAAGCGCAGCCGCCGCAGCTAGCGGCGCCGCTGGCACGTCGGTCGAAGCCGGCGAGAAAACCTGGAGCCTGAGCCTCAGAAAGGCTTGATCGCGTCCTTTAGATACGCCGCAACCTGGTCCCATGGGAGCACGATGATATATTCTCCCATGGCCCAGGGCGCGATCTGATAGCGGTCGTACTCGAATCCTAAGCCGTTCATGCACACGAATACTTTATCGGGCGCGCTCAGCGCGGGCTCAAAGAGGCCGAGCGCCTTCAATCCGTCCTTGGGATTTGCGCCCGCGTAGCTTCCCTGCCGAAGGAGTTCCGCGCTCAGCGCCGGCAGGAGCGCCTTCCTCCATCCTTCCCGGAGAATATCGTCAGGCCCGAGCCGCGCCCCTTTCGCGAGATCGATCACGTCGAAGTCGGTCGACGCCGCGCCGTGCGCTCCTCCGTTGAAGAGATAGCGCTGCGTGGCCACGCTGATATAGTGCCACGACAGAAACACTGGGTACTGCACTTCTTCGTAGACAAGCGGCGGCTGTGGCGGGGCGCTGCCGGTTTGAGAAGGCTGGGGTTGGGCGGAACCGCTGCCCTGCGCCGGTATCGCGTCGCTCCCGGGGGATTGTTCCAGGGCGCTCTGCTGGTAGATCACCACCGGGCTCTCCTCCTGCTGCGCGCGCCGGAAGATCGCGGCCTCACGGACAGTCTTTCCCCGCCTCAGCGCTTCATCGAGCACATTCCTCTCCGGTGCCGCCGTCGAAGTCACATACTGCAGACGTATCGAGACATCCCTGCCGCTCTTCTGTTTTTCATCGAGCGCCCCGGCGGAGATGCGAATGGCCGATGGAACCGCTGCCCGCTCCGCGACAAGGCTCGCGCCCGAACTCTGGCGCTGAAGCTCGGCAGGGGCATCGCGCGGCAGTGCGGCGCGCGCTTCGATCGCGTTTCCCCTGACGGTGATTCTGAGTTCAACGCCATTCATCCCGCCATCGCCCAGCGAAATCGACATCGTATCGCCAGATTTCGTGACGCCCACCACTCGCCCGTAGATGCCGAGTTTTCCCCACTCCGCGAATCCCTGCGCTCTGTCGGGATTCGTGATGAGGGTGAGTGAAAAACCTTCGGCGGCGTTCCGCCAGACCTGGAGATCCGCGCGCAGCTTCCGATAGCCACGCGGAAAGCTACCGGAGGACGCGCACCCCGCGAGGAGCGCAAGGAGGCACAAAATCCCGACTGCCGCGATTCCCAGGCGCGCGCGCGGCCGCCTCTTCATAGTATCTTGGTTCACGAAGTTGCCTTTTTCCAGAATATCGCCGTTCGCTGACGCGAACGCCCTCACCATCATGAAAATTTTTCCAGCAAAAGCAAGTCACCCTCACCCGCAAGTGATATAATTATGGAGTAATTTTATACTATTTTGGGCTTACCATTAAAGGGAAGAAAAAGGAGGTACTTTCGGCGAAGAAAAGTTGTTTTCTGTGTTTACTCAATTGCGATATGGTTATATCATTGACCAAAAGACCGAAATATCCCAGGAGGGTAGCGATGAAATTTGTGAAACGGTTTCTCCCTCTGCTGGCGATTGTTGCGCTTGTTCTAGCATCGTGCGCCACTAACGCCGGTCAGGTACCAAAGGGAACAGAAACTCCGCAAGCCACCACACCGGGCGGGCAACCGACAACGACCGCTCAAACACCGGTGCAACCATCAGTTGAGAAATACGAGCTGCAGAACCTGTTCCAGCAAGCGACGACGCTCAAGAGCGAAGCGACCAATTTCGCGCTAGACTCTGTGCTTCCCGATAAGTTCAAAGCCGCGAGCGACCAATACGACGCCGTCGCCGCTGAGTATAAAACTCTTGTTGAGACACCGGCACAGTACGATGGCGTGAAGGCCTATCCGCTCAAAGACAAGCTCACCCAGCTCGTCGCCGCGTGGGACGGTGTCGTCAAGGAAGGCATGCCGCTCCAGGCCGATGCCGCGAAGCAGTCAGCCGACGACGCGCGATTCGCCGCGATGAATGTCGACGCGCAGACCCAGGCTCCCACCCAGTACGACGCTGGTCTCAAGACCGACGCGCAGGCGGCCGAATTCGTCACCGCTTCGAATTTCTCCCAGGCGATCCCGACCTATCAGCTCGCCGCGGCGATGTTCGACAATGCGGCGGCAGCCGCCCAGGTGAACGTGCTTCGGGCCGATATTGAGAAGAACGGCTACGCCAAGTACGACACCATCGCGATGTACTACACGATGGCCGAAGACAGGTACAACTCCGCTCAGGACCTGTGGCTGAAGAACACGAAGGACGATATCGTGGCTTCGACGGCTGCGCTCAAGGAAGCGCAGACCTACTACGCCTTTGTCGACGCCAAGGGAGCTGAGCAGCGAGCCTATGAAGGCAAGGACAAGGCAGCGAAGGCCCAGGAAGGCGCCCTCAATGTCAAAGCCGACATCAACGCTCCGGACCAGTACAAAGACGCGGTCGACATCCAGGCTGAGGCTGACCAGAACATGCAGGACGGCTCCTTCGTGAGCGCTTACATCTGGTACCAGGATGCCGCCACCGCCTTCGACGCGGCGCACGACGCTTCCAACGCCAAAGCGCCTGATGTAGAAACGGCGATCACTCAGGCCGAGAGCAACCTCGCTGAAGCGAAGAGCAGAGCGGCCGAGGTCAATCTCGACAACAACATCTATCTGCAGGCAGCCGCTGAGCACCTTGATAAAGCGAAAACACTCTATTCTCAGCTGCAGTATGGTGACGCAACCTTCGAGACAAACGAAGTCTCCAACTATATCGGTCTTTCCGACAACATGGTGAACCAGGCGGTTCAGGCTCAAGAGAAGGCTCGCCTCGAGCAGCTCGCGAAGGACAAGGCAGCGGCCGACACCGCGATCGCGGACGCCAAGGCGCGCATGGCCTGGGCGGACCAGGTCAAGCTCCAGTCCGATTATCCGCAGCAGTACAAGGATGCCTCAACGTCGATGTCTGGCGCGGAAATCGCCTACGGTATTGAAAAGTACACCTCCGCGAAGACTCTCGCCGATCAGGTTTCAGCAACACTCTCTGATTCATTCCAGAAAGAAGTTCTCACGGCGCGCGAAGCCGCCAAGGCCAAGGCCGCCCAGGCTGAGGAGCAGGCTCGCCAGAAGGCCGCCGACAAACAGGCTGCCGACGTGGCGATCGCCGACGCCGAAGCGCGCATGGCGTGGGCCAACGAGAACAATATCCGCGCCGATTACCCCGATCAGTACAAGACCGCGAGCACCGCGATGGTGGGCGCATACGTAGCGTACGGCAACGAGGACTATGTCCAGGCCTCTCAGAAGGCGCAGACTGTGTCCGACACCTTCTCCGAAGAGTTCGCCTCGCAGGTGGCAGCGGATCGCGCCGCCAAAGAGCAGCTCGCGAAGGACAAGGCAGCAGCCGACACCGCGATCGCCGCCGCGAAGGCGCGCATGGCCTGGGCTGACCAGAACGGCATCAAGGCCGATTACCCCACCGTCTACAAAGACGCTTCCACTTCGATGTCCGGTGCCGAAATCGCCTACGGCATCGAGAAGTACGCCGCCGCCACCGAAATGGCCAACCAGGTTACCGCCACCCTCTCCTCCGACTTCGAGGCGAACGTGAACTCCGACCGCGCCGCCAAGGCGATGGCCGAGGAGATCAAGAAGGCGGCCGCTGCCGCCGACGCGCTTGGCACCGCGCACAGCCGCATGGCATGGGCCGACCAGGTGAACCTCTCCTCCGACTATCCGAACCAGTACCGCGACGCCAGCACTTCGATGCAGGCCGCCGACCAGGCGTACAGCGAGAAGAGCTACGACGCCAGCCTCGCGCTCTCCAAAGATGTCATGAACATCCTCTCGGATGAGTTCATGGCCAAGGTCAACAGCGAGAGAACCGCCGCCGCGCAGGCGAAAGCAGCTGCAGAGCAGAAAGCCGCCGACAAGAAAGCCGCCGACGTGGCGATCGCCGACGCCGAAGCGCGCATGGCGTGGGCCAACGACAACAATATCCGCGCCGATTACCCTGATGAGTACAAGATGGCAAGCGTCGCCATGGTTGGCTCCTATGTCGCGTACGGCAACGAAGATTACGTGACATCTGCCCAGAAAGCCAAAGAGGTCTCTGACATTCTCTCCGACAGCTTTAAGGCGCAGGTATCCTCGGATCGCGCCGTCAAAGAGCAGCTCGCGAAGGACAAGGCAGCCGCCGACACCGCGATCGCCGCCGCGAAGGCGCGCATGGCCTGGGCTGACCAGAACGGCATCAAGGCCGATTACCCCGCCGTCTACAAAGACGCATCCACTTCCATGTCCGGCGCCGAGATCGCCTACGGCATCGAGAAGTACGCCGCCGCCACCGAGATGGCCAACCAGGTTACCGCCCCCTCTCCTCCGACTTCGAAGCGAAGGTGAACGCCGACCGCGCCGCCAAGGCGATGGCCGAGGAAATCAAGAAGGCAGCCGATGCCGCCGACGCGCTTGGCACCGCGCACAGCCGCATGGCATGGGCTGACCAGGTGAACCTCTCTTCCGATTACCCGAACGAGTACCGCGACGCCAGCACTTCGATGCAGGCCGCCGACCAGGCGTACAGCGAAAAGAGCTACGACGCCAGCCTCGCGCTTTCCAAAGATGTCATGAACATCCTCTCGGATTCGTTCATGGCCAAGGTGAACAACGAGAGAGCCGCGGCCGCACAGGCCAAGGCGCTCGCCGAGCAGCAGGCCGCCGCTCAGGCGAAGGCTCAAGAGACCGCGCAGAACATGAAGTACGCGCAGGTCGCGATCGCCGACGCTCAGAGCAGATACGACTGGGCAGCTTCCAAGAACGCTGTTCACAACTATCCTGAGCTCTTCACCAAGGGTGGAAGCCAGCTCGCGGACGCGAAGACCGCGTTCAACGCCGCCGACTACGTGAAGGCGAAAGACCTCGCCGGCCAGGCGTTCTGGACGCTCATGCAGATTGGCGAATTCGCGCCGCTGCCCGCTTCCTACACTGTGCGCCTTATCCCCGCCCGCAGGGACTGCCTCTGGAGAATCGCGGAGTACTCCTTCATCTACAACAATCCGTACAAGTGGCCAGTGCTTTACCAGGCGAACAAGGCAACCTTCAGGGATCCTTCGAACCCCGACCTGATCTATCCGGGACAGGTGCTGAAGGTTCCGAGCATCAAGGGTGAAACCCGCGATGGTATGTGGGATCCGCTCAAGACCTACCAGCCGCTCGCGAAGTAACACCGTTACAAGAAAACGAAGGCCGCCCGATTGGGCGGCCTTTTTTTATAGGCTGAACTTGGTGCTCACGGCGATGCCGGCGACGCGGAATTCCAGCGCTTTTGATCCTTGCGATGCGCTATGCCGTCGAACCGAGCTGACTAGGCGTAAAACGCCGCAAGGAATTTGATCATGTCGAGGTGGTCGGACGCGGCGATGGTTTCGCGGATCGCGTGCATCGCGAGGAGCGGGTGCCCCACATCGAGGGTCGGAATGCCGGTCCGGCTCGCGGTGATGGGGCCGATGGTCTTTCCGGGCTGCAGATCGGCGCGGGCCATGTAGCGCTGCGTCGCGACGCCAGCCCTTTCAGCGACGGTGGCCGCGATGCGCGCCGAGACAATATCGGTCGAGTAGTTCATGTTGGCGTTCGATTTGACCGCGATGCCCCGGCCGAGGATCGGCGTGTAGTAGTCGTCGAACTTTTCTGGGTAGCCGGGGTGCAGGGCCTGCGACGCGTCGACTGAGACGCAGGAGGAGTTGGCGAGCGCGCGGTAAAAATCCTGGCCTGAGCTTCGGGACGCGAGGGTGACGCGCGCGAGGATGTCGCGGAGATACGCCGACTGGGCGCCGCCAGTCGTCATCGACCCGATCTCTTCCGAATCGAAGAAGCACGCGACCTGTGTCGCCGCCTGCGCTTCGACACCGATGAATGCCTCAACGATCGCCGCGCAGCCCGCGAGGTCGTCGAGCCTCGGCGAGTTGACGAGGGAACCATCGATCAGCTTTGAGGCTTCCATATCGAAGAACCTGAGGTCGGCGGAGACTACCGCACCCGGGTCGATGCCCAGCTCGGATGCGATGCGCCGCATGATCTCGCTAGATTGCGGCGCCGAACCGCCCTCGTCTTTTGGACGGGCGAGCCCGAAGAGCGCGGGCATGTGCTGGTGAAGGTTGTACTCGAAGCCCTTGTTGATCTCGCGGTTGAGGTGGATCGCGAGATTGGGGATGACCGCCATGGGTTCGTGGCTTATGAAATACCGCGTCGATATGGAGCCGTTGTCGCGCACCGCGATACTGCCTGCGATACCGAGGGGCCTGTCGAGCCAGCCTGAGAGAATCGCCGAGCCGTAGGATTCAAGCGAGAGCCTGAGGTAGCCCTTCGAGTCGAGTTCCTTCTCGGGGCGGAGTTTCAGCGTAGGGCTGTCGGTGTGCGCGCCCGCGAGCAAAAAGCCGCTCTCGGAGGCAGGTTTGAGCCCAACCCTGAAGGCGATGAGGGCGCTCCCCCCGCGTTCAACAAAATATAGCGCCCCGGGCTCGAGCTGCCACAGGTCACGCTCATCGAGGGCGAGCGCGCCCGCCGCCACAAGGGTACTCTTGAGACTGTCGACCGCCTGGAATGGCGTCGGCGACGCGTCGATAAAATCCATCAATCGTCTAATGCTCTGATCCATCGAACAGCTCCTCTCCCGATGTTTTCGACACTGCTGAAAAGCGAGTGTGCTCCAGACGCCAGCTTTCGCTCTTCAGCATGAGAAGCAGCATCTCATCGCGGAGCGCCTTGGCCTGCGCGCGGAAATCCTGATCTTCGTACAGAAGCTCGAACTCGAGCATGCGCTGCGCGCGGTGCAGGCCGAGCTTGCGGTCGAGCGCCAGGTGCTTGAGCCGAGCGATGAGCGCAGCCTCGCCGAGCGAGTAAGTACGCCTGCCCGATCGCGAGCGAGAGGGCGTCAAGAAGGGAACGGTCTTCTCCCAGAACCGCAGCGTCGACGCCGGAACCGAGAGAAGCTTCTCCAACTGCCCTATGCTCAAGTACGCCATGCCTCAGCTCCTGAACCTGTCTTTCCGCGACGCGCGGAGCTCAAGCTGGACGGGAATGCCATCGAGCCCCAATTCCAGGCGTATCTTGTTCTTAAGGAAGCTCCGGTACGACTCCGCCACCGCTTCGGGACGGGTGACAAAGAAAATGAAGCGCTGCGGATTCACCGAGGCCTGAACCGCATAGCGCAGCTTGAAGTGCGTTCGCGGCCCGACAGGCGGCGGAGTTCCCTCGATCCATGAGGCGACCGCCTGATTGAGGCGCGAAGTCTCGATGATCTTATTCGCCTTGCCGTAGAGTGTAACGACCGTCGACATCAGCGTATCGATGCCCTGCCCTTCCTTCGCGGAGAGCGCGACGACCGGCGCATAACCCATCTGCCCGAAGAAAAAGCGGAGCTTGTCGCGCGCGGCCTCGAAGGCGTTCTTGATATTGGGCATCTTGTCCCACTTGCTGAGCGCGAAGATGACCGGGCGCCCCGCCTCCACCGCGAAAGCGGCGATTTTCTTATCCTGGTCGGAGAGTCCCTCTTCTGCGTCGATAAGGAGCACGACGATATCGGCACGGCTCACGACCGCGATGGATCTGGTAACCGAGTAGTACTCGACATTATCGGTGACTTTCTTCTTGCGGCGGATGCCCGCCGTATCCAGCACCGTGATCCCTCGGCCCTTGTGCAAAAAGCGGCTTTCGACCACATCGCGGGTGGTGCCCGGCACATTGGAGACGATGCTCCGCTCGTGCCCGACGAGCGCGTTGAGGAGCGTCGATTTGCCCGTATTGGGTTTCCCCATGATCGCGATGCGGATATCCGCCTTCTCGATATCGACCGCGCGCACACGCGTGAAATCGAGGCGGGCTGCGACGGTTTCCGCGAGCTCATCGATGTTGCGGTTGTGCTCCGCGGATACGAAGATCATCGGAGTGAAGCCCCAGCGGGCGTGCGACCATACGAGGGCATCGCGCTCGGGGCTGTCGGCCTTGTTCACCACCAGCACCAGCTTCGCCGCGAATGGCCTCAGGAACGCCGCGAACTCCTCGTCTTCAGGTGTAATCTCAGTCGCGTCCACCATGAAGAGAATGAGATTCGCCCGTTCGATGTAGGCGAGCGTCCGCGCCACCACGAGCTCATCCAGCCCCTCGCGCTCAAGCTTGAAGCCGCCGGTGTCGACCACCATGACGCGCTTGTCCGTGCCGCGCAGCTCGCACTCTTCCTCAATGGGGTCGCGGGTCACGCCCGGCGTGGGGTCGGTGATCGCGCGGCGTTTGCCGATGAGGCGGTTGAAGAGCGTGGACTTGCCGACATTTGGCCTCCCCGCGAGCACCACCAGGGGCAGATTTTCGTAGCGGACGACCGGTTCGAGATCTTGGGCCTCGGTCTCCGGCTGCGTAGGCTCTTGAACAGGTTTTAGTGCGGATTTAGGTGCTGGTTTGGGTGTGGCCTTGGACGCGATTTTGGGCGCGGACGGGGTTTTGGGCGTCCTCGGTTTTTTAGAATTCGCGGAAACTCTCTTGCCAGGGGTCGGAGACGAACTCTGGGCCTTCTTTTTTGTGTTCATATAATTCCTATAGGCTGATTCTAGAATTGAGAAGCGCGGACACCTGAGAAGAGGTCCGCATGGAGAGCGCCTGATGCGCGATAGCCTGCGCCTCCTCGAGACTTATGGTCATGAGGACGCGCTTGACCGCCGGAATCGCGCTCGCCGACATGGAGAGCGTCCGCAGCCCCATGCCCACGAGAAGCACCGCGCTCGCGGGGTCAGCGGCCATCTCGCCGCAGAGACTCACCGCGATGTGGGCATGCTCGCCGTACCCGATGGTCATCCGGATGAGGCGGAGCACCGCGAGGCTGTAGGGCTCGTTGAGGTAGGCGACCTTCTGGTTGCCACGGTCGACCGCGAGCGCGTACTGGCTGAGATCGTTCGTACCGATCGAGAAAAAATCGCATGAACGCGCGAGCACGTCCGCGCAGATCGCCGCCGAGGGCACTTCGATCATGATGCCGGTTTCGATGTTCGTGTCGATCGAGTGACCGTGAGCCTTGCACTCCCACTTTGCCTCCGCCAGCAGGCCCTGCGCGCGGATGAGCTCATCGATCGTACTGATCATCGGGAACATGATCTTGACTTTGCCGTGGACCGAAGCGCGGAGGATGGCTCGGAGCTGCGTCTTGAAGAGCTCGGTCTTTTCGAGGCAGAAGCGGATCGCGCGCCACCCGAGGAGAGGATTCTTTTCGCCCATCGCGCCGAGCTCGGGAAGCACCTTGTCGCCGCCGATGTCGAGGGTGCGGATCGTCACGGGTTTGCCGTTCATCGCCTCCACCACCCTGGTGTAGGCCTTGCACTGCTCCTCCTCGCCGGGCACATGGCCCCCGAGGAAAAGGAATTCAGACCTGAAGAGCCCGATGCCCTCGGCGCCATACTCGTTGACATTGGCGACCTCATCGGGCATCTCAATGTTTGCCACAAGGGTTATGCGCGTGCCGTCCGTAGTTTGGGCTGGCACCTCGCGGAGCTCTCTGTTCTCGATCTCACGCTGCACGCGGGCTACGCGCGCAGCCTTTTCGCGCTGCACGAAGACGCTGTCGGGATCGACCGCGACAATGCCCTTCTCGCCATCGACGTAAATCGGCTGGCTCTGCTTCACCTGGTCCACGAAGTTCGGTCCCACGCCAAGCACCGCGGGAATCTCGAAGGCGCGCGCGAGAATGGCCGCGTGGCTCGTTCTGCCGCCCGACTCCGTGACGATGCCCCGCACCATGCTGCGCGACATGCCGACCATGTCCGAGGGAAGCAGCTCCTTGGCGACGAGGATTATCTCAGTCTGAATGTCCGAAAGCGAGATCCTCTCCTTCTTGAGGAGGTGGCGGAGAATGCGCCGCACTACATCGTGCACATCCGACACACGCTCCTGGATGAGAGGATCGGGCGAAGAAGAGAGCTTGTCGACCATTTCGGTCTCGAAGGCGAGAATCGCGGATTCGACATTGAAGAGATTGTCGTTGAGGGAAACCTCGATCTGATCGTGAAGCTCAGGATCGTCGAGCATCATGAGGTGCGCGTCGAAGATCGCGGCCTGCTCCTCTCCCGCCTCATTCTTCGCGTGGTCGCGGAGGGCTTCGATCTCCTTGCGCGCGAGCAGCGACGCCTCGTGAAAGCGCGTGAGCTCGCTCGCGACTTCCGACGGATCGATATGGTACTGAGGAATTTCGGCCGAATCATCCGCGAAAATAAAGGCTGGAGCTATCGATACGCCCGGAGATACGGCGATTCCCTTCGTGATTCTCATGATGAGACACTCTAGCAGATATTTCCTTGTGCGTCAAACAAGAGGGACTGGCTGGACCTCAGGGCAGATAGTTCAGCGGATTGACGAGGCTTCCGTTTTTAATCACCTCGAAGTGGCAGTGAGGCCCCGTTGAGTACCCTGTGGTGCCGATACGGCCGATCGCTTTGCCCTGCGAGAGGTACTGCCCCTCGGCGACGAGCACCTCGGACATATGGCCGTAGAGCGTTTTCCACCCGCCCGAGTGCGACATCATCACGTATTTCCCGAGCGTCGGAGAATACCCGGTTTCGACGACCCTGCCTGGCATGGGTGCGGTGATCGTCGTCCCATAGGGAGCGGCGATGTCGACCGCGTTGTGGTAGGAGCGCCTGCCGGTGAATGGGTCCTTGCGCCAGCCGAACCACGAGGTGAGGCGTCCGCGCACGGGCCACTGGAAGAGATTGCCGGCGATTTCGCGGAGCGTCGCCGATGGGAGCTTCACATCGGGAAGGAAAAGCGGTTTTCCTGAGGCGATCGCGTCCGAGAGCAGGCCGTTCGCGTCGATGACGCGGTCGGGATTGATGTTGTAGGTGGTGGCGATTTCCTGGACGGTGGAGGCTGTTTTAGGGGTGAATATGATGCCGGACTCTGAGGGGATTTTGATGAGCTGTCCCGGACGGAGCGATTTGGCGGAGGTAAAACCGTTCATGCTGATGAGCGTATCGAGGGTGAGATCGTACTGGTCGGCGATCTCCGAGAGCGTGTCACCTTTCTTGATCTCATATACTGAGTATTTTACGAGCTTGTCTTCTGGTTCAGGCATCGCGATGTCTTCGCTGGCGGCAAGCGGGCTGATAACGGATCCGCCACGGGCGGAGAGCGGTCCCGGCGCTGGCCTGAAGCTCGAGCCAAGCAGCACGAGCATGCAGCCTATCGAAAATAGCAGGACTTTGAGGTTGTTCCCACGTCCGATATAGTACACCCAGTTGTTTCGATCCAGCCGAAGTCTCATTCTGCCCTGGTACCTCTCCTTGCAAATATCCGTCATTATATGAGCATCGCGCTGAATTTTGCAAGTGACACTTTTCTTTCGCCTTGATGAAGACAAGGCCTTCAAACTATACTTTCGGCCCAGAGACACTCTATGAGCAGCAATGAACAAAACGTTGATGTCGCGCTTCTGCGCTGTCAATCCTATGAAGAGAAGCTGTTGGATGAGGTGATCGCGCGCGCGGCGCGGATCGCCGGGTTCCCCGATGTGCGGGGCAAGACGCTCCTTCTCAAGCCGAATATCCTGAACGCTTCGCCCGCCGCGAAGGCAGTGACCACCAACCCCGCCTTCCTCGGCGCGGTGATACGATTTGCGAAGTCGGAGGGCGCCGCGCGCGTCCTCGTCAGCGATTCGCCGGGCTGGCAGCCAGGAGCGCTCGCCGCGAAGGCTTCCGGCATCTACGACGCGGTCCAACGCAACAGCGCCACCTGGGTCGACTTCCGCGAAGTCGCAGCTCGCGCCGTCTCTCATGGGAAGAAGCTCAAGAATATCCCCCTCACAAGCCTCCTCGGTGAGGTCGACCTCGTGATCAACCTGCCAAAGCTGAAGAATCACCAGCTCATGACCTACACGGGCGCGATGAAGAATCTCTTCGGCCTCTTGCCGGGAACCGCCAAGAGCGCGATGCACCTCCAGTACCCTTCGGTGATCGATTTTGGCGAAATGCTGGTGGATATCGCGATGTCGGTACCGTGCTTCAGCTTCATGGACGGCATCATCGCGATGCAGGGCGAGGGTCCGGGATCCGGAACACCCTTCCAGCTCGGCATTGTACTCGCGGCGGGCAACCCGGCGGCACTCGACTGGGTGGCGGTACAGTGCGTCGGCTACGATCCCCGGCGCATTCCCTACCTCGTCGATGGCATGCAAAGAACATTCGGCGCCGAAAGCTTCGCCGAGCCGGCGAGCGCTCCCCTCGCCCCCGGAGAGATCAGCCACGAAGGATTCGAGCGCCTGCCCTACAGCAGCGAGCTCGGCAAGCGCCTCGACTCGATTCCCGGCACCTTGCGGCGGGTTCTTGGCTCCGCGATCCGGCTCAGGCCGATTTTCCACACCGCGCCCTGCATCGGGTGCAAAGCCTGCGTCGAGATATGCCCCGCGAAGGCGCTGGAACTCGAGAAACACGGCCGCGCGAACCGCATCCGCATCGACGACCACCTCTGCATCACCTGTTTCTGCTGTCACGAAGTGTGCCCCGCGAAGGCGATCAGCATCGGAAAGGCACCCTTGAGAGTCGCGCACCGAGCCCGGGCGCGCAGAGCCTAGCGCTCTGGATTGAGGACATCCGGTCCGCGCCTCCCTCGGCACGCCGGAAAAGGAAGCATCATGGCCCATGTGAGCCTGGAAAATCTCGTCGAACTTGGTTCCGCCGAAGAATTTGAGGCGATGGAACTTCCCTCCCCGCGCGAACATGAAGGAAGGCTCTCGATTGCAGCCTCGGCGCTCCAGGAGTGCTCGCGCATCGCCTTCACCAAAATCGCCTACGCGATGCCGCCGCTCCAGTACGCGGCCTTCGAGTCGATTCTGAGTGATCCAACGTCGAGCGCGCGGGAACGCTTTGTCGCCGCCAGCCTGCTCGAGAACGCGATGATCGCGGCGAAGG
>Ga0172369_10001834_pt1 | contig 30148 bp, 30 predicted proteins | sample LakKiv25m_FD_114539 | JGI IMG/M metagenome (GOLD analysis project Ga0172369, IMG submission 114539) | Freshwater microbial communities from Kabuno Bay, South-Kivu, Congo - kab_022012_11.25m | ecosystem: Environmental > Aquatic > Freshwater > Lake | place: Democratic Republic of the Congo... | reverse complement strand
ATCTTCAAAACGGATTTGCTGCTGAGCCAAGACTTCTGCAGCCGGTTGCGTCTTGAACTCATCCAGTGATTTCTGGATTTTGGCTTTGGCTGCATTAAAGGCTTTTTCTTCAATCAGTTTGGCACGTACACGTGGTGTTGCTTCAGCCAGGGTTTGCACACCCGCAGCATGATACTCTCGCACTTTCACCCAAACCACATTACCATTGGCCATTTGAATGTTACTTGAAGCGTTACGATCGCCGTTTTTCACATCATCATTAAACAGTTTCACCTTCACACTTGGATCAGATAATACTGGATGCTGAGAGGCCAGACTAAAGCCTTTTACCGATTCAACCTTGGTGCCTTTGACTTCCTGAGATACCACATCCAGCGCATCACTACCCACCACCATCTCACTCAGGCTATTTACCGTATCCGAGAAGGCATTTTGCTGTTTGGTCTTTTTCAGTTCTGCAGTTAAACGGGCTTTTTCCGCTTCAAAAGAAGGCACCTGAACTGCATCGGTTTCAACCTGAATTAGATGATAACCATATTGGGTTTTCACCGGCTGAGAAATCTGACCTGATTTCAGACTGGTGACTGCCTGATCAAAGGCATTGCCAAAGGCACCCACGTCATAAGCCTCAAATAAGCCACCCTTGTCTTTAGATTCCGGGTCTTCTGAATATTTCTGTGCAGCAGCGGCAAAACTGGTGCCCTGCTGGATTTCAGCATACACCTGATCCGCCAGTTTTTTGGCAGCTGCATCATCACGTGCATCGGTGGTAATTAAAATATGTTTAACCTCACGCGCTGCATTTTTTTGCTGGGCTTCAACAAACTTGTCATAGGCCTGTTGCAATTCTGCATCGGTGATTGCAGCTTCAGTCGCGGAAATATGTGCTGGCGTCAGAACAATAAAGTCGACATCAACATTGGCGACCTGCTTAAACAGGGTCGAATGTTTATTGTAATAATCACTGATTTCTTGCGCTGAAACCTGAATATTTTTCTTATATTCATCCAGTTTAATGCTGGATAAATGCAAGGTACGCTGTTCGGTTTGTAAATTGGCAATCTGCTGGATATCCAGTTCGCTCACCAAGGCATGATCCATAAAGCTCGCGCTAAGCATTTTCAAGGCATGATCCTGACGCAGGTTCTGGATTAAAGCCTGACTGCTCATGCCCACTGAACGCAGGTAATTGGCATACAGTGCTTCAGAAAACTGGCCATTTTCCTGAAAGCTTGGTTGCTGGGCAATCATCTGCTCAATTTGCGCATCGCTTAAGGAAATACCCAAATGTTCCGTCTGTTGTAACAGCAAGGTACGTGCAATCAGAGTATCGAGTGCTTTATTTTCAATATACGCCTGATTCAACAAGGTCTCATCGCCTTGTGTATAGCTGAGATATTGTTGTTTTAATGAGTTGGTTAAGGCTTCTAATTCCTGTTTGGAAACCTGTTGCCCATTTACTGATTTTGCCGAGTCGGCAGAATTGCCGCCACTAAAATATCCTTCAATACCTACAAGTGCTAAAGGGATCAGAAACAGAACGAGCAAAACCTTGCCCAACCAGCCCTTAATAACATTACGAAAAGATTCCATAAGTATTCCAATATTTTACTTGTGCAGGATTTTAACCGAAAACCCTCAGCGAATGAATGTATTAAAACCCGAAACTCTGATTATTAATAAAAAACGCGCCAGGAGGCGCGTTTAATACTGCTTAAAAGATCAAGCTACAGAATCTTTTAAACCTTTACCAGCTTTGAAGCTAGGTACTTTGCTTGCTTTAATCTCAAGTGTTTCACCAGTTTGTGGGTTACGGCCTGTACGAGCAGCACGTTCTTTCACATTGAAAGTACCGAAGCCCACTAAAGTCACTGTGTCGCCTGCTTTCAGCGCTTCAGTGATTGAAGCAATTGTAGCGTCTAAAGCCTTACCAGCGTCAGTCTTAGACAATCCCCCTTTCTCTGCAATTGCATCAATTAATTCTGATTTATTCATGAAGATTACGTCCTCTTAATATCGTTTATTTAAGGTCCAAAGATTTCGTTTAAGTTACCGTAATGCCTTTATAGCAATGCTTTGAGGGTAAAAGCAATACTCCCCAGACGCATTTATACAAAATAAGTTGCAAAAATCTGCCAAAAAATATCAAAGCTGTCGAGATTTTCACTTTTTCAGGAGTTGTTCTTTTAATTGCTTATTTTCTTCAATTAAAGCATCGACTTTGCTGTGCAGTTGCAGCACCAGCTGCTCTAAATGCTGGATATCTTTCACGGTTACCAGCCCGATACGGTTCAAGGAATGATGAACACTATGGTCAATCATCCGTTCGACCTTATCTTTGGTATCGACCACCGACTCTTTGGCCTTTTCAGAAACTTTTTCTACGGTCTGATCGGCAATTTCGGTGGTTTTGGATTCCAGTTCTTCTCCCACCTTGACCAGTGAGTCAAATAATTTATTGCCTTCTTCTTCAGCACGGGAAAATGCGCCTAAGCCGGCCAGCCAGATCTGTTTGGTATATTTGCGAAAATCCAGCGCCGATTTACGCCCAGAACGTATTCTTGCTTTGTTTTTAGACGCTTTTTCATTTTCGTTTTGTGGTTCTGGCGATTCTACTGCTGCTTCATCCATTCGCATTTCTCCTGCTTATTTTGTATACCATTCAATATCATAAACCAACAAAATGCTCTTATAATAGCAAATTAAGCACTTGAACGTTTTGTTAAACTGTTCTACAAAGCAAGAATATTATGTATTACTTCCTGGTAATGCACCGCTTGGATATGCATGACTCGATCTGGTTAGGGACTAAATTGTATGAATGAATCGCAACAAAGACAAAATGAATCACATTTGTTGCTGACGATGGTGATGATTGTTCTGGAAACAATCTTTAGCTTTATCTTGAAATATGATCGTGTTGTTGCACTTCAGGCCAAAAAATTTGTAGACCAGAAAATTGCAGTCAAAATTAACAGCTATATCCCCTATTTCGACTTCTATGTGCAGTTTAGCGAACACGGCATCCTGTTTGATCTAAAAGCACCTGAAAAAGCCGTCGAATTAGATGTCCGTACCACATTGCTGGATTTGATTAAGATTTTTGTCTTGGGGAATCGCCGCAGTATTCGAGCCATGCGCATTGAAGGCGACCCGACTTTAAAAGATGAATTCCGTGATCTGCTGACCTTATTTAGTATTCCTAAGGTGCTGTCAGACTGGCGTCAATGGCTGGCCGATCCTGAACACGAGCAGGAACTGGAAACCTCTAAACGCCGAATTGCCCCGCTGCTAGAGAAAATTGACCTGCAACGCTCGACCATTAATACCCTGCAAGTAGAAATTAAACAGTATAAAAACCGCATTCGTCGCATGCAACGCAACCAAAAGCGAATTAATCTGGCTTTTAGTCTAATTACTCTGCTATTAATTGCGTTATTAGTGTATAATTTATGGATCGTTTAAATCCTTAATTTCCCTGCGATTGAATCGAATATCCGAATAATAAAAAAACTTGACTATTTTAGTCAGGATTCATAGAATCTACACATCTAGTCCAACCATGTGTATCGAATCATGCGCTTAACCACTCGCGGTCGCTACGCAGTGACTGCTCTACTTGATCTAGCTTTGCAGCCAACTGAACAAACGATCACTCTTGCAGAAATTGCAGCTCGACAATCTATTTCTGTCGCTTACCTTGAGCAGTTATTTGCGAAATTAAAGCGTCACGGCCTGGTTTCCAGTATTCGTGGAGCCAATGGTGGTTATCACCTGGCGCGCAGTGCCGATACAATCACCGTATTAGAAATCATTGAAGCTGTAAATGAAACGGTTGATGCCACCCGTTGTGACCATAAAGGCAACTGCCAGAATGGTGCAATGTGCTTAACCCATGATTTATGGCAAGAACTCTCCCACCATATTGCCGATTATCTTGCAAAAATCACCCTTGCTGACCTTGTAGCTCGTGACAACGTTCAAGCCGTTGCAATTCGCCAAAATTCAGCATCTTTTGATTCAGCCCTTTTATCGGTTACAGGTATTTGACATGAAACGTCCGATCTATCTTGACTATGCAGCAACAACTCCTGTAGACCCTCAAGTTGCAGAACGTATGATGGAATGCTTAACTTTCGAAGGCACCTTCGGTAATGCAGCATCGCGTTCACATGCCTATGGTTGGCAAGCAGAAGAAAAAGTGGAATATGCACGTGAACAAGTTGCGAACTTGATCAAAGCTGACCCACGTGAAATTGTCTGGACTTCAGGCGCAACTGAATCTGACAACCTTGCCCTAAAAGGTGTGGCTCAATTCTATGCATCTAAAGGCAAGCACATCATTACCTCTAAAATTGAACACAAAGCAATTTTAGATACCTGCCGCGAGCTTGAGTCTGAAGGCTTCGAAATTACCTATCTTGAGCCACAACCACAAACCGGTTTAATTACCCCGGAAATGGTTCAAGACGCAATTCGTCCAGATACTATTCTTGTTTCCCTGATGATGGTGAACAACGAAATTGGTACCGTGACTGACGTTGCTGCAATTGGTGAAATTACCCGTGCCAACAAAATCTTCTTCCACGTTGATGCTGCACAGGCTGCTGGTAAAGTCGAGATTGATCTTTCAACCTTAAAAGTTGATTTAATGAGTTTCTCTGCACACAAAATCTATGGTCCTAAAGGCATTGGTGCCTTATTTGTACGCCGTAGCCCGCGTGTGCGTCTGAAAGCGCAAATGCACGGTGGCGGTCATGAACGCGGTATGCGTTCTGGTACGCTGGCGACCCATCAAATCGTGGGTATGGGCGAAGCATTTGAGCTGGCAGGTAAAAACCTGGAAGCTGAACAAACCCGTTTACGCGTGTTACGTGACAAACTCTGGAATGGCCTGCAAGACCTTGAACAGGTATTCCTGAACGGTCACCCGACTCAAAACGTAGCCAACTATTTAAACGTCAGCTTCAACTTTGTTGAAGGTGAATCGTTAATGATGGCGCTTAAAGATGCAGCAGTGTCTTCAGGTTCTGCATGTACGTCTGCAACCCTTGAGCCATCTTATGTACTGCGTGCGCTAGGTCTGTCTGACGAGCTTGCGCATAGTTCAATTCGCTTCAGTTTTGGTAAATACACCACTGAAGAAGATATTGATCATGTGTTATCAATTACCAAAGCTGCTGTTGAGAAATTACGTGAACTTTCTCCGCTTTGGGATATGTATAAGGAAGGTATCGACCTTTCTACAGTTGAGTGGGCGGAACACTAATTCGACACTGAGATGAATCTTTATTCAGCTTTATCTCATTGATAAAACGAATATTGACCCCATATTAATATTAACGCTGACCCCGAGGTTTGGAGAAGCAAAATGGCATATAGCGAAAAAGTAATTGATCATTACGAAAACCCACGCAACGTTGGTGTTTTAGACAAAAATGCAGACAACGTAGGTACAGGCATGGTCGGTGCACCAGCATGTGGCGACGTGATGCGTTTACAGATTCAAGTGAATAACGACGGTGTAATTGAAGAAGCACGCTTTAAAACCTACGGCTGTGGTTCGGCAATTGCGTCAAGTTCACTGGTGACTGAGTGGTTAAAAGGTAAAACTTTGGACGAAGCTCAAGCCATCAAAAACATTGATATTGCAAACGAACTGGCTTTACCACCAGTTAAAGTACACTGCTCTGTACTCGCAGAAGACGCGATTAAAGCGGCTGTTGAAGACTATCGTACCAAACAGCAAAAAGCTTAATTGTTTCTCGTTTTAAAGACAGATTAACGGAGTTTTCATGATCCATTTAACTGAAAATGCTGCAACTCATATCAGCAATTACTTAAAGAATCGCGGTAAGGGTGAAGGTATTCGCGTTGGCGTGAAAACTTCCGGCTGTTCGGGTCTGGCCTATGTGCTTGAGTTTGTTGATGACATCAATGCATACGATCAGGTATTTGAACAGCACGGTGTAAAAGTATTCGTTGACCCGAAAAGTCTGGTTTATCTTGAAGGTTTAGAGATGGACTATGTCAAAAACGGCTTGAATGAAGGTTTCGAATTCAATAACCCGAATAAAAAAGGTGAATGTGGTTGTGGTGAATCCTTCACGGTTTAACTCCCAACCTTCCCTTCTTTTGCAGATTAAAACAGTGTCTTGTACACTGTTTTAATCGCATTTATGCAGTCCTTTTTTGCAATCAATCGCGGATTATCTCTCCCATGAATCATTTTGAGCTGTTTAACCTGCCTGTAGCACTCGATATTGATTTGGCTACTTTAAAAGCAGAATTTTTAAAGTTACAGCAACAATATCACCCCGATAAAGCCGAAGATAAAGACCAGGCGCTGATTCAGTCCAGCGAAATCAACCAGGCGTATAAAGTTTTATCTCAGGTTGACAGCCGCGCAGGTTATTTACTGAGCTTAAAAAAACAGGATTATCATCTGGATCAGTCAATCAGTGATTTCGAGTTTTTACAGTCTGCCCTGGAAATTCGTGAGCAGCTGGATGATGCCCGCTCTGCCGATGAACTGGCTTCCCTGAAAACCGAAGTCCAGCAATGGATTGATGGTCTGGTTCGCGAATTTAAAATTGATTATGCAGATGAAGACTGGGGCGAAGCACGCGATACAGTACGTAAATTGCGTTTCTTTCAGAAAGTCATGACCGATATTGACAAGGCTGAAGATCGTTTCTTCGACGACGACAGCTTTGACCTAGATGACGATTTTTAATTTATTTTTTCAAATTAACGTGCAAAGGATGTAACACAATGGCGCTCTTGCAAATTGCAGAACCAGGACAATCAAGCGCACCGCATGAACATCGCATTGCGATTGGAATTGATTTAGGCACCACACATTCACTGGTGGCCACTGTTCTTTCGGCGCAAGCCAAAGTCCTTCATGATGAACAAGGTCGTGTGTTACTTCCCTCAATTGTTCATTATGCCGAAAATGCCACGCAATATGGCAACGATGCCAAACCGTTTATCACCAGCGATCCGAAAAATACCATTGTTTCAGTGAAACGTTTTATGGGTCGCTCCAAGGCAGACATCAAATTTCAGCATCCTTACGATTTAGTGGGTGAAGCCAATGAAATGCCGGCTTTTGAAACTGCACAAGGTCGTAAAACACCAGTAGAAATCTCGGCTGAAATTTTAAAACAGCTGAAAGACCGTGCAGAAGACAGCCTGAAAAATCCGGTCAATGGTGCGGTAATTACTGTTCCGGCCTATTTTGATGAAGCTCAGCGTCAAGCCACACGTGATGCAGCCCAACTGGCCGGCCTGAATGTGCTGCGCTTACTCAATGAACCGACTGCTGCTGCAGTGGCCTATGGTCTGGATCAGGACAGCAATTTAAGCACCGACCGCAACTATGTGATTTATGACTTAGGCGGCGGTACCTTTGACGTATCAATTTTACGTTTCTCGCAAGGTGTATTTGAAGTACTGGCGACCGGTGGTCACACTGCATTAGGCGGTGACGATCTGGATCGTTTAATTGTCAAATGGGCGAAAAAACAGCTGAATATTGACACATTAAATGATACCGAATATGCCCACTTTGTGGTCGCAGCGCGTCAGGCCAAAGAGGCGCTGTCGGATGTGGAATCAGTAGAACTGCAACTGTTAGATCAAACATTGACACTGGATCGTGCAACTTTTGAAAGCATTATTCAGGTCGCTTTAGACAAGACCATTAGCGTCTGTAAACGCGTGCTACGCGATGCCAAACTGGAACTGACCGATATTCAAAACGTGGTACTGGTTGGCGGCTCTACCCGCTCCTATGCGGTGCAAAAAGCTGTCCGTGAGGTATTTAACCAGGAACCGCTGTGTACTATTAACCCGGATGAAGTGGTTGCGATTGGCGCCTCTATTACGGCCAATCAGCTGATTGGCAATACCAAAGACGGTTCATTGCTGTTAGACGTCACCCCACTGTCTTTAGGTCTGGAAACCATGGGCGGTCTGGTCGAACGCTTAATTTCACGTAATACTGCAATTCCAGTCGCGCGCCGTCAGGAATTCACCACTTATCAGGATGGACAAACCGCCATGCTGATTCATGTGGTGCAAGGTGAACGTGATCTGGTTGAGCATTGCCGTAGTTTAGGCCGTTTTGTCCTGCATGGTATACCACCAATGACTGCCGGTCAGGCGCGTATTGAAGTGACTTTCCAGGTCGATGCCGATGGCCTGCTTAGTGTTTCTGCCAAGGAAACGACTTCTGGCGTGTCTGCGCACATCGACATTAAACCATCTTATGGTTTATCGAGTGAAGATACCGAGCGCTTACTGCTCGATGGTTTCAAATACGCAGAAGAAGACAAACACCTGCGTCATTTACAGGAAACCAAGGTCGAAGCACAGCGCGAACTGGAAGCTCTGGAACAAGCGTTAAAAGTTGATGCACAGCTATTGAGCACAGAACAACTGGATGCATTGAATAGTGCTAAAACCCATTTGTACAGCCAGCTTGAAACAACCGATATTCAGGCTATTGAACAGGCTGTTGAACAGCTTAAAATACACAGTGATGCTTTTGCTGCGCTTCGCATGAACCAGCATATTGATGCTGCGCTTAAAGGCACCAAGCTCGACGACTGGTCAAACTCAAACTAATTTAAGGTAAAGACTATGCCACGTATTAAAGTACTTCCACATGCGCAATTCTGCCCAGAAGGTGCTGAGTTTGAAGTTGAACAAAATGCCAACCTGTGCGAAAGCCTGTTAAAAAACGGCATTAAAATTGAACATGCCTGCGATATGTCATGTGCCTGCACCACCTGTCACGTGGTGGTACGCCGCGGTTTCGACAGCCTGGAAGAAATGAATGATGTCGAAGCCGATCTTTTAGACCGTGCTTGGGGCCTAGAACCTGACTCACGTTTATCGTGTCAGGTACAGGTGGTCGATGAAGATCTGGAAGTTGAAATTCCAAAATACACCATCAACCATGCTTCTGAAAATCACTAAGACTTAAAACAGAAAAACCACGCTCCGGCGTGGTTTTTTTGGCTTGATAGAGGGTTCAACGATTTTCAATCGAGCAGATCATCTATCTTTATAAGTTAATGAAATTCCCGGTCTGGCCGATTAACCTCGACTTCTTCAATCACTTCATCTTCCAGTTTTAATTTCACAATACCCTGCGAGTTGGTCAGCTTTTGCTGGGTCTGAATCCGTTTAATCATTTTTTCCAGCACACCAATCAGTTCCGGATATTCAAAGTTTTGCACTTCATCCAGATTCAGCAACAGATGAAAACCTTTGTATTCATAGTCAAACCAGCGCTGATAATCGGATTTTCTGGCCGCATATTTTTCCATCACCTGCCAGGTTTTCACTGGCCCCTGAATACCTTTTAGGAAAATTGGCGCTTTGGGTGCACACAGATAATCATTTTTTACCAGTTGATAGGTATCATCTGACAGCAGGATTTCATCAACTTCGGCTGCGCTTTGCAAACGCGCCGCCAGATTAGCATCTCGGCCGACAATGGTATAGGCCATACGATGCGCTGCACCATAGTTACCCACGTGGCAATAACCGGTACTGATGCCCATGCGGATATGTAGCGGCGGATAACCCATTTTAATCCAGCGTTCACGCAGCAGTTTCATTTGCTGGCGCATGGCAATGGCCATTTCAACGCAGGTCTTGGCATCATTTTCTACACCCTGACTGCTTGGATCACCAAAGAAAATCAGGATGGCATCCCCCATAAACTTATCAACGGTGGCTTCATACTGCTTGGCAATTTCCGTCATATGACTTAAATAATCATTCAGCAGGTAAGCTAAATCGTCTGGAATCAGGGTTTCAGACAGTTCGGTAAAGCCTTGAATATCGGAAAAAAAGATGGTGAGTTTTTTACGCTTATATTCAATTTTGGCTTCTGACTCGCCTTTCATGATCGAATGCCAGAGCTGAAGCGGCGCATAACGGCTCAACTGGTTGGCAAACTCCATATAGCGGTTCATTTGCTGATAATAATGTTCACGCTTATGGTTAGAGGCACGAATCCGGCGGGTCTGATAAACACTGCCCATCCCGAAATACACGATCATGCACAGGAAGGCCAGAATGGTCAGCTCATTGGTGGTGTATTCAAAATATTCACCAAAGCCAAATACGAAAATATTGCACAGATAGAATACCGACGCTGCAAATAAAGCCGCCAGCGACACCAGAAAGAACGACACTTTGACGTTAATGGCGGTATACAGCAAGGCAAAAATAGCCGCAAAAGTCAGAACCAAATTTAAATGCACGGCCGACAGACAAATGGCCACAATCATAATATCTATAATAAACAAGATATTTCTTTTAATCTGATAGTTATATTTAGATTGTAGCCAGCGCGACAGTTTCGGGGTAATAAACAGCAAAAATGCCAATAAAACCGGAATATAAATTTGGTACTGGGTGTCTGGATAGGTGTAATGATAGACAATCAGGATCAGCGATAAGCTGGCATAGCCCATGACCCGATGCAGGTAATCAAATTGTGTAGGATCTCGATCCATCCAATAACCTAGTGACACCGTACTCTACTCTCCTTAGCGGATCTGGTCACACCATACATCCCTGCATGATGCAAACACGAATATCAGTCCATTCGCCAGTCAAATGGCATATCGCCCTGACCGCGTAATGCCAACATTAGCGTTTGGCGCATATGGTTCAGCACTTCATTGTTATACGGTACTGCTGGTGTTCCCCAGACCGGTTTTGGCCATGCCACATCATTTTGATAACGCACCACATGATGAAAATGCAATTGTGGCACCATGTTACCCAGTGCTGCGACATTCATTTTATCAGCACGGAATACACGTGACAGCTGGCTAGATAACCAGCTCGATTCACGCAGGAACTGTTCCTGATCGGCCTGACTTAATTCATAAAGTTCAGTAATGCCCGGCACACGTGGAATAAGAATGAGCCAAGGAAATTGCATATCATTCATTAAACGACATGTTGACAGGGGAAAGTCGCCTACAAAAAAAGTATCTTGAGCAAGTTGTGGATGCAAACTAAACATATCTTTATAAATGACGCAAATTAGAATGATGGCTAATACTATCACATCCCAAAGGACGTGAATATTCTATAACGGCCGTTTCACCACAAATAACACACTATTTGCAGCCAGCCAGAGCAATCCCCTATCTTCAATAAATTTCCTTAAATAATCAAGACTTCTTTGCGCAGTCAGCGATTAAATAAGCAGCAGGAATTGCATTGGGACTGAGCGTTGACTCAGGCTGGCAGTTCGCGCAGCAGTTGCTCCAGCAAATCGGAAATAAACTGAATCCGTTTTTGATGCTCATCCAGCAACACCATGACTTTTAAACGCTGTCCGCCATCCATCCGGAAATAGGTCGGATGTTTCTGCATCATCTGGATAATGCTAATGGCCTGCACCGGGGTATCTGGTGAAAACTCGATATTGCCGCCATTGGCACCCACATCAATTTTGGTAATACCGAGCTGCTCGGCTTTCAGACGCAGCTGATGCACGGCAAATAGCTGTTTTACCGGTTGTGGCGGAATACCAAAACGGTCAATCAGTTCGATACGGATATTGTCGAGTTTTTCCTGAGTATCGGTATTACTGATGCGTTTATAGAACAATAAACGCTGATGCACATCGCCCAGATACTCATCCGGAATCAAGGCTGGCATGTGCAGATTGATTTCCGCTGTTAACGACAGCGGCGCATCGAAATTCGGGGTTTTGCCTTTTTGAATGGCTTTGGTGGCTTTTTCCAGCATTTCCATATACAGGCTATAACCAATGGCCTGCATCGAGCCACTTTGCTGTTCACCGAGAAGTTCACCGGCACCACGAATTTCCAGGTCTTCGGTGGCCAGCATAAAACCAGCCCCTAAAGTCGATGCACGCTGAATCGCATCCAGACGTTTTTCAGCATCACCTTTTAAGCCTTTAATCGACGGTACCAGCAAATAGGCATAGGCCTGATGATGCGAACGTCCGACCCGACCACGTAACTGGTGCAATTGCGCCAGGCCAAGCTTGTCAGCGCGATCAATTAAAATGGTATTGGCATTCGGAACATCAATCCCGGTTTCAATAATGGTGGAACAGACCAGTACATTATATTCTTTATGATAGAACTGCTGCATCACCTGCTCCAGTTCACGCTCACGCATCTGGCCATGTGCGACTGCTACCCGCGCTTCCGGCACCAACTGGCGGATATTTTCTGCTGCACGTTCAATGGTATCGACTTCATTATGCAGGAAATAGACCTGACCACCACGTAGCAATTCACGCAGAATCGCTTCTTTGACTGAATCACCACTCTGTTCCTGCACAAAGGTTTTTACAGCTAAACGACGCGCTGGTGGTGTGGCAATGATGGATAAATCGCGCATACCACTAAAGGCCATATTCAGGGTACGTGGAATAGGGGTTGCCGTTAAGGTCAGCATATCGACATCGGCGCGCAAGGCTTTAATCCGCTCTTTATCGCGCACACCGAAACGGTGTTCTTCATCGACAATCATCAGGCCCAGCTGTTTGAACTGGACATTTTCCTGCAAAATTTTATGGGTACCAATCACAATATCGACCTTGCCTTCGGCCAAATCTTCAATGATTTTAGTATGGGTTTTGGATGAACCAAAACGCGACAGGACTTCAATACGCACCGGCCAGTCAGCAAAACGGTCTTTAAAGGATTCATAATGCTGCTGTGCCAGCAAGGTGGTTGGCACCAACACCGCTACCTGTTTGTTATTTTGCACCGCGACAAAGGCGGCACGCATGGCCACTTCAGTTTTACCAAAGCCAACATCTCCACAGACCAGACGGTCCATCGGTTTGGCCTGCTGCATATCATATAAGGTCGCTTCAATGGCATTGGCCTGATCCAGGGTTTCTTCATAGGCAAACCCGGACGCAAACTGCATATACAGTTTTTCATCCAGCTCAAAGGCATAGCCCGGCTTGGACTGACGGCGTGCCTGTATATGCAGCAATTCGGCTGCGACATCATGAATCTGTTCCAAGGCTTTACGCTTGGCCTTGTTCCAGGCATCAGTGCCAAGTTTATGTAGCGGTGCCAAATCCGGATCGCCACCACTATAGCGGCTGATTAAATGCAAATTGGTCACCGGCACATAGACTTTGGCACCATCGGCATAGTCAAGCTGCAAGAATTCATGATCCTGCTGATCAATTTCCAGCGTCACCAGTCCGGCATAACGCCCTACACCGTGATCAATATGTACCACCGGTGCGCCAATACTCAGCTCGGTCAGACTGCGAATTAAAAACTCTTCCGAGACTTCCTGCTGACGTTTACGCCGACGCTGAACCACACGATGTTCATAGAGCTGGTTTTCCGAAATGACCGAAAGCTGGCCCTGAATCACCAGACCGCGGTCTAAAGGAGCGTTGGTAATGGCAACGGCGTATAAAGATTTCTGGAATTCAGCAAAGTTCTCAACCGTTGGGATTTCTCCCAGACTGGAACGCAGGGCATCTTTCAGGGTTTCACGGCGACCGGCACTTTCTGCGACCAGCAACACCGGATGATTGGCCGCGTTAATATATTCTTTGACCAGACTGAACGGTTTTTCCCGTTTCGGATCGACCGGCAATTTAGGCGGTGCTTCAGTAGCCAGATTTACCACACCAGCTTTTTCAGCAAAATGGTCTGCCGAGGCAATGATGCGGCCAAACTGGTTTAACTGTCCCAGCACCTGCTGCGGTGATAAAAACAGTTGCTCTGGCGGCAAAATAGGCTGGTCGATATTATGCCGGCGATCTTCATAACGGCGGTTTACTTCCTGCCAGAAGCTGTTTAAACCTTCTTCCAGCCCCTTATCCGTAATGACAATGCCATTCTCAGGTAAGTACGCCATTAAGGCACTTTCGGCAGCCATTGCCTGAGCGCTAAAGAACAACGGGAAATAGAACTCTATTCCCGGCGAGGCAATGCCATCGAGTACATCCTGATACACCGGACTTTTCTTTGGATTTGCGCTTGGGAATAATTCGGCATAACGATCGCGGAACAGCGAACGGCCTTCTTTTAAAGGAAACTCTTTGGCTGGTAGTACTGAAAATTGCTGAATGTTTTGGGTGGTCCGCTGGGTTTCCGGATCAAAAAACTTCAGGCTTTCAATTTCATCGTCAAACAGGTCAATCCGGATTGGTGCTTCTTGCCCTGAAGCAAAAATATCCATAATACTGCCGCGCACCGCAAATTCACCATGATCATAAACCGTATCGACCAGATGATAACCAGCCTGAATCAGGCGTTTCTTTTGCTGTTCCAGTTCAAATTTCTGGCCAACCTGAATATCAAAATGCTCACCCAAAACCCAAGAGGTTGGCGCCACACGCTGTGCCAGGGTTGCGGCCGACACCAGCAGCACGCCCTGCTGTGGCATATTCGATAAAATCGCCAGACGCTCAGAGACAATATCCTGATGCGGCGATAAACGGTCATAAGGTAAGATTTCCCAATCGGGAAAAATAGTCGGTTGAATACCGTAAAACTCGAACTCGCTTTCCAACTGCCCCAAATGCTGACTGTTACGCGCCACCACAATCAATAACTGTTTATGCTGGGTACTCAGCTGCTTGATCAGCAAGGCCGCGGATGAGCCCTGCAAATTGCCCACCCAGCGTTTTTCGCCCGTTTTTAATTGTTTCAGATTGAGTTGGGAGCTTTCGTGTTGGAACATGTATATAGCTTTTAGGTCTAATCAACATGCGGCTTATACTAACACGAGCATTTCCATCCATTACGTTAATTTTTCTTAATCTTTATCTGAAAAAATGAGACTGCATCTGGCTGAAAAATGGATTGAAGCTTACTTTTTCTCACGCAAGAACTGACGATAATAATCATTCAGGCATTTCACAATACTTTTAAACTGCAACAGGTTTTCTTCAGTATTGCCCAAACGCGTTACAAAGCTTTGTGTGGCAATTTCCAGATCAATTTTTTCATTGATCAGCATGGCGGTAAAATACAGTTCTTTCAGATCATCAAAACGGTTCATACGCCGATTAGACAAATACTCCAGCCGCTCCGATAAAGCCTCATTCAGCACAAGACCATCGACGATATAGCCGTGTTGCGGATCAAACTGAATCTGATGTTCAGTCAGAAATTCTGCTTCTGGAGAGGGCTTGCTTTTAAACAGTTGCGCCACTTTATTGAACATATACTGATATCCTGAAATTCGCTGTGCCTAGTGTATCGGCTTTAGCGTAGAGATCCAGCATTTGAACGCGGCAATATCCTTATAAAAACAAAAAAGCATCCGAAGATGCTTTTAACTTGAGAGTTTTAACCATACTGGCGCTGCAAATAATGCACAATATCATCCGATTCAAACATATGAGCGCCGGTATTTGGATCGACCAGATAAGGCACCTGAATATTCTCTCCCATCAGTGCCAAGACTTTCTCACGTTTACCGCCCTTTAAAGGTACATATTTACCTGGCTTTAAACGTAATTTGGCCAGCCCCTGATCCTGCCAGCGCTCTTTGGCCACATTATGGAAAATAAAAGGCAATTCCAGCTCGGTTAAGGTACTGCGCACAATGCGCGTATACGGACTGGCTTCAAAACCCCACAGCTCCAGCAGTTGCTCCGGTGCCGCACGGTTTTTAATCTTTTTCTTGACCCAGACCCCGCGTGCGCCATTAAGCAGCGTACCAGCAAAGGCCACAAAGGGAATTTTTGGATAATGTGCATAGCTCCGCGGGGTTTTCCCGCTTTTGCCATAGTGTTTAAACAGATGATGAATAATCTGCTGCGATTCGTAGAGATGATCTCCGGTATTTTCATCTACCAGAAATGGAAATTGCAATTTACCGCCCAATTCCTTGACCTGCGGACGGTATTTTTTACCGCCTTTAGGACAGGGATAGACTTCATAATCCAGATTCAGCAAGGTCATGACTTCGCGGACACGTCGACAAAATGGTGAACCTTCAAACTCATACAACTTGAGCGGCTGCTCAGGTTGCTTGGGAAATGCTGTGCCATTGCTTCCGCGCCCGCCTTCGGTCAAAGCAGAAGCCAATGCCTGTACCACTTTAATTTGATGATGCAACATCACATGACCTTCCTGTTCTTGTTATGTTCTAGAAGATGAATGCCGAATCGGGTTGATTACAGCTCCACCAATGCTTCTTTGGACACCACAATACCATTATTATCGGCATAAATATAATCGCCCGACTGAATATTCACACCGCCAAAGCTGAGTGGAATATCGACTTCACCCACACCTTTACGGTTACTTTTTTGTGGAATTGCAGCCAGCGCATGTACGCCTAAATCCAGTTCGGCAATGGCATCGACATCACGTACACAACCGTAAATGATCACACCATTCCAGTTGTTTTTTACTGCAGATTCGGCAATCAGGTCGCCCATAAGTGCACAGCGCATTGACGCACCACCATCCACCACCAGCACTTTGCCTTGGCCTTCAGTCGCCAGCAATTCTTTTACGCGTGAGTTATCTTCAAAACATTTTACCGTCACCACCTGACCGCCAAAACTTTTACGCGCGCCATAGCTTTTGAAAAATTTACCATCCATTGATGGGGTGACCACTTGCAGCTGTTTATCCGGGTTATCATCCAGCAAATCACAAGTAACGAAAGCGACTGTAGACACGTGTGTTTCCCTCATTTTGTATGTTGTATGCGTAAATTATCATAAATTTCAAACTTTTCAGTTTGAGTTAAGGCAGCCTCGACCATAGTATGAGCCACCTGCCCGGCTGTCACTGGCCGATGTTTAAAATTTTTAGGCAAAAAAGATGAACAGCGCTGAAACAGCTGCTGTGACAGATCTTCCAGAAAACGTACATCCTGACGCTCGCCTAGCAATAACGATGGGCGCAGCAGTGAAACTTTGCTTAAAGATAAGTTCTGAATGTACTGTTCCAGTTCACCTTTGACCCGATTATAAAAAAATGGCGATCTGGCATTGGCACCCAAGGCACTGACCAGCAGATAATGGGCAGAGGTTTGCTGCAACAGCTCGGCAAAATGGGCATTGATGGTAAAGTCGGTCGCATAAAAGTTGTCTTTTGAGCCGGCTTTTTTCAGGGTGGTGCCCAAACAGCTAAAGCCATGACTATGCTCGCTGACATCCTGATCATTCAACATCAGTAAATCTTCCAGCACCAATGGCTGTACTTTGGCCATCTGTTCAAAGGCTGTATCCGGGCGACGCACCACCGCAGTAATCTGCTGACAGGCGGGATGATCATTTAAGGCTGAAACCAGCGCCCGGCCGACCAAACCGGTCGATCCAATGACAATCGCTTTTTTTATGATTAGAGTCATTTTTTATCCAATATTCAGGCACTCACACTAATCTAACGTTTTCTTTCATTTTTTTCTGCATCTTAAATGTTGTCAAAGCTTGTCAAGACTTGACTTCGACGCATTGTTTAATCAAAATATGGCACTTGTTTACGGGCTGGTGAAATTCTGCTGATGTGGTTTTCAGTTGAATTGCGGCCCGCCCAGACCAATCTATTTCAAGGAGTGCACGAGTGGCAAACTCTGCTCAAGCTAAAAAACGTGCTCGTCAAAACGTTAAAGCACGTAAACATAACGCAAGCTTGCGTTCTATGGTTCGTACCTATCTTAAACGTACAGTAGCTGCTATCGCTGCTGGTGACTATGCTGTTGCTTCAGAAGCTTACAAAAAAGCTGTACCTGTAATCGACCGCATGGCTGATAAAGGCATCATCCATAAAAATAAAGCTGCTCGTCATAAGAGCCGCTTGAACGCGCAAGTTAAAGCATTAGCTTCTAACTAATCGCAAAGCAGAAAGAGCCCTGATTCAGGGCTTTTTTTGTATCTGTAGATTTTATTTTGGTCCGATCTTATCCTCAATACGTTTACGTCCCGATCGATTCCATCTCAATTCCACACTAAACCGTCTAAAAAACATCTAACCATCACACGACCTACCATCACTAGAAAATAAATCTGTCCCCCTATATTTTTGATTGCCACAACATCCCCCATAAAAAAACACCTCCTAAACTACTTAGAAGGTGTTTATATAATTCAGACTAGAATGTTGAATATGAATTGTTATTTCAGCATCAGTCTTAAGTTTTCTGGGGTTAAATAAGCCAGTTGCAGACTATTATTAGCGCTTAACTGGGTCCATTGCTGGTTAGCCCCACCGGTACAGCCATAGCGGATTAAACGGGCACGATTGTCTTTTAAATAGCCATGTTCCAGATCAAAACATTGAGTACCCTGGCGGATGGTTCCGGTTTCTGTATGCATTGTCCACACCTGACTGTCCTGTGTGGTGCTACAGCTGGCCAGTGTTACCACATTGCTGTTATTGTTTAAACACAAATCTATCTCGGCTTTACTATGAATCCGGCCCAAACCATCATAAATCCATTGCTCGGTGTCATCTCCGGTACAGGCGCTTGCACCACTGATATAGACATTTTTCTGACCTGTCGCCAGAGTTTCCACTTTCAAACAGTTATTTCTGTTTTTAAGTAGCGTTGCTTCAGCCAGAAGATCTTCATTGGCCAGTCCCAACTGCGTCACGAAGCCTTCCAGCGCTGTTTGCGCTTCAGGTTTTGCATGCTCCAGATCGGCACGGTAGACATTCATCCAGCGATTCAAACGGTAGATGTTCTGTTGCTGCTGTTCATAACGCTGCAACTGCTGCTGAGCTAGTGCACTCAATTCATGACGATTTTCTGCATAAGAATCATATAGTAATTGTGCAGCTGGCTTTAAAGCGATCACCGCCTGATTGGCCTGTGCTTCCAATTGCTGCTGGAATTCCGGCAATTCCACTTTTCTAAGCGCCGTATAACCATCCTCACGTCCAATTTTTACAGCAGCTGAAATGGCAGTGCCGTATTGAGGAATCGTAAGTGTCGATAATAATTTCTCGGCTTCATTGGCTTTTTTGCAGTACAAATTAACCTGTTGCGGCTGATCTGTAATGGCCAGGTTCACATGCAGCTTATTGGCATTACCACGCATACGATGAGGTGCCAAAGCCACGTTCTGGCTGCGATTGGTATATTGAACATCTAACCAGCAAGCCGCCTGCTCTGCGCCACGCTGTGCAGCCGGCAAATCATAGACATTGCCCCAGTTGCTGCGTGCTGCCGGATACAACACCCCTTGCTGGGTTTCCGGATCATAGCCGCCAATAATGGTAATCACCGGCACCCCAAATAAACGCGGTTTTAAATAATAGCCATCGGCGCTGTTATACCAGACCTCGCTTGAATTCGGCACTTTCGGATAGACCACTTCCATCTGGCGGCTGTCCGGATTCCAGCGTTTATAGCCGGATGGCGAGCTTTCATCCCACACATGACGATTGGTAAAATGCGGCTGGATACGCAAAAAGGTACTATAACCGGTGTAATGGGTATAACGTGAAATACTGCTATTGGTGGCACCGCCTGACATGGCATCCCAACCATACGGATACAGTTTCAGGAAATTTGGCACCCCGTTTTTGCCATCGCCCAGATTGGAGGATTGCCAGGCCAAATTACCGCGCATTTTGTTGCGATAGCCTATATAGCCCCAGCCACTATCGGCATGATGTGCCGACCAGAAATAATTGGTGGTGGTATCATCTACTTTAAAAGAGCCCGGATAATGGCCTAAACCATAATGATGGCCAATTTCATGGCTAAATTCGTTACCCACCGAGTTATACAGGGTCAACATGCCGTTACCGCCACTCAAGCCATGGGTCTGTTCACCATTGCTATATTTACCCCGCGCATGGTGAGTTACCAAAGTTTGAGTCAGTTGAGGCTGTTGCTGACTGAGCATCGAAGCACTGGTCACCCCCCAGTTGGCCAAGTTAATTCCCACACTAAAGGTCGATTTCGCCGTGTTTTCACGCATATCCCCCGAATAAACACCGCCTTCGCCTGCACTTTGACTGTCGTAGATGGTGCCGTTGGCCACCATCACCCGATCCAGCTGAATATCATCATATTTAGCCACCGTCATGTGCGCTGCCGGAATGGTCTGGAAATAGTCTGTGCCTGAATTTTCCGGTTCAAGCAGCATGGCATGTCCTGTTGAATGTGGCGGCGCAGTGAGCAGTCCAATCCGGATATTATTTAGTACCAGTTCACCAGGCGCAGCAAAATCAATCTGCTCTGCCAGTAAATCACCACTGCGGTTTTTGCTGTCAATGATCCGTAATTTTAAGCCCGGACGTACTTCATCCCAGTTTAAGCGCGCTGACCAGGCCCGTTTACTGTAGCGCACTTCTGCACGGCCATCACGATTGCTCTGGTCCGAGGCCGGAATTTGAGTCGGATCAGCCAGGTTGATACGGCGTAACAGCCGTTCATTCTGATACACCTCAACCTGCAGTGCATTAATCTGATCCATCTCCTGCATCGGTGTGATTAATAACAATGCCTCCCGTTCTGCGGTTAAACGTGGCATTTTTTTCTCTTCGTTACCATTCGGGTCAACCACATGGCCTTGGGCAAACTGCACCATCGCCTGCAAAGAACCTGTTAAATCATTACGCACTTCACGTGATTCAGACTGGGCATTAAAATCATAAAAACCCAAAACAGATGGACTTACCACATCTTGCGTTGGCTCAGGATAATGACTTCCATGCAGTGGAGCATCTGGTGCTGTCCCATTGTTCGGCTGTTGACTTTCTCCATCACTACCACCACCGCCACATGCCGTCAGCATAAACGACAATATACTTACACTTAACAAACTAAGCGGAAACTTGATCACACTTTTCACTATTTATTTTACCCCAATGTCAATTTATGACTAAAAATAAAAAAATAAACACATATATTTCAATGATTTAAGAAATTATATTAGAGTAATTTAAAATCTAAAGCAATGTGTTGTACTTTATTGGACAGAGAAAGAGACAGCTTATTTTTATTTTTTTTAAATGATGGACAAAAATGCAGCAGAAAAGAAAATTTTGATTTAGGCGGTTTTTAGACAAACAAGACTCTTGCACCCCAATAGAAATAGGCGTAACACATAGTCATTTTAGGTGGATTTTTTTTGAGTGTGAGCAAGATATATTAAAGCCAGCCATAGCTCACCTTCACAAACCATCACCAGCGCAAATTTATATTAAACTTTTTGATGAAACTGCGAGATATCCAAGGTATGTACTTTGCCGCGCCAGATCCATTTCAACTGTGATTCCAGAAAATTTTCACCTTCAAACCAGACAAACAGCCCTTCCATCATTTGTGGCCAGTCTTCCTGTGACACCTCATTACGCCCTGAAATTACCGCAATAATCGCAGCCAGAATGGTGTCATGACTGACCGCCAGACTTAGGCCGCCCGGACTGTTAGGATGAGTGTTATAAATCAGTTCCAGCACATCCACCACGCCATGAATCGGATGTTTCATGCCCGGCAAGGCATTATTGACAAAGCTGTTAATAAAGCCCAACGCACCCTGCTGGCGAAAATACGGACCAGCCTGCTTGATGTCCAGCACAAAACTGCCTGGCTCGACCAGCAAGCCCTGCTCGACAATTTCAATATGATGGGTATTTGGCGCAATATGTACCGAATCTGCGCCTTCAATCATTAAAGCGGCAGTATCGACACAGCGCTGGATCGGACTAGAGATACAATGCTGAATGGCGCGTCCGCTATGGTCAATGAGATAAGCCCCCCATTTTTGCGCCAGTTCACGTCCCGGACCGGTTAACTGCAAATCATAGCCCGCCAGTCCCTGTCCAGCCACATTTTCACGAATGGAATGCCGGGTAAACAAGGTCACGGGAGTATGCACATCGGGCAATAAATCAATTGCCTTTAACATACTCGGTGGAAGCAGCTCTAACGCCATGGATCAAGCCAAATACAAAGGTGTTAAGCCCACTATAGCATGTTGGCAAATTAGCTCAATGTTCATTCGCCATAAGTGCTAGAGCACGCAAGGCAATCTCTTTCATTTCGGCATTTTTATAGGCAATAAAATTGCCATTTAACAGCGTATCTCGATGGTTATATAAAAATGGCCGTCCCTGAAAATCAATCAGGCCACCGCCAATCCGTTCAATCAGGCATTGGCCAGCACTGGTGTCCCATTCACTGGTTGGGTGAAAACGCGGATATAAATCCACTTTATCTTCCAGCATCATGCAGAACTTATAAGCACTGCCAGCACGAAAAACCGTATAGTCCTGTTCAATCGTAGCGAGCGCCTGTAGATACTGCTCATAGACCGGTTTATTTTGGCTACTTTGACTTAAACCGACTTGAATCTGCGGACCACTGTCTACATATAGATAGGCGTACCATTGCTGTTGCTGGATATTAAACCGTAGCGGCAGGCCCTGTTTGGGGCAGATATACACCGTTTGCTCGCCCGGAATCGCCAAAATGGCAAAGGTGGTATGAATGCCTTCGACCAGACTCAGGTTAATGGTAAATTCCGGACGTTGATGTAAAAACTCTTTGGTGCCATCGAGTGGATCGAGCAGCCAGAATGTGTTCCACTGCGCACGATCATAAACTGCACCTTCTTCTGACAGCAGCGGCACATCTGGAAACTGCTGGGCCAGCTGTTCTGTAATGAAGGCATTCACCCGAAAATCGGCCTGGGTTACGGGCGATTCATCGCTTTTGTGTTCAATATCAAAATCGGCACCGGAACAATAACGCTGATATTCTTCTCGCAAGATTTCACATGCCTGTGTCACAATGGGCATCAGCTGCAAAATCAGTGGATCTTGTGGTGCTGTGGTTTTTTTAAACATAGATAGCCTTATATGTCGAATTATTCTGATCAACCCACCATCATCTTTGACATGGATGGTACGCTGCTTGACCTTGCCTATGATGATTTCATCTGGAATGAGCTGTTACCGCTGCGCTATGCCGAGCTGCATCAATGCAGTCTGGCCGAAAGCCGGGATACCCTGTTCCAGTTTTATCAGGAACACAACCATACCCTCAACTGGTATTCATCGCGCTTCTGGACCAGTAAAGTCGGAGTCGATGTACTGGCCATGCAGATTGAGCACAAACATAAGGTGGCCTTAAGACCGGGCTGTATCGAGCTGCTCGATTACCTAAAAGCCAATGGCTATCCAATCTGGCTGGCCACCAATGCCGACTGCGCCGGCCTGGCCTTTAAACTTGAGCAGACTGGTCTGGCCAACTATTTTAATGTCATGATCAGCAGTGAAAGCGTTGGACATGCCAAAGAATTTGTCGAGTTCTGGCAACACCTGGCACAGCAGCATCCTTTTGATCCTGCCCGCTGTTACTTTATTGATGATACCGAAAAAGTACTCAATGGTGCAGCAAAATTCGGTATTCAACAGCTGCTGACCATTCAGCAGCCTTCATCAGGCAAAGCAGCCCGTGCAGACAGTCATTATCCGATGCTGCATGCGCTGACCGACCTGATTCCCCTATTGCAACACGCTGAGGAAAACAAAATATATGCCTAAATCTGCTCAACACGAAGCTGTAGAAAGCATGCGTATTGACAAGTGGCTCTGGGCGGCCCGCTTTTTTAAAACCCGTTCAATTGCCAAAGCGGCCATTGAAGGCGGCAAGGTGCATCATAATGGTGAGCGCGTCAAAGTTTCCAAGGAAATCCGGGTTGGCATGGAGCTGACCGTACAACAGGGCTTTGACCGCAAAACGGTCAAAGTGCTGTCTTTATCGGCAGTCCGCGGTCCGGCACCGGTGGCCCAGCAACTTTATGAAGAAACTGAGGTCAGTATTGCTCGTCGGGAATTGATTGCATCACAAAGAAAGTTGCATAATCTAGCACGGCCTGATCATCGTCCAAGTAAAAAAGACCGACGACAAATCAGTAAATTTAAACAAGAAAATGATCAGTCCTATGACCAGTCCTGGTCATATCATGATGATTAATTTTGAGCGTCAGAATGTGTCGTAAGGCCACTGATTTTCATAGAAGAGAAACATAAATTCTGTCACTATACTCGGGTGGAAAGAGTTTGAAGTACATACATCCACTTGAGTATATTGTTTGGTGACATCGTATTGAGGTTGTAAGATGGATGAGAATAAAAGCAAGGCGCTAAATGCTGCCCTAAGCCAGATTGAAAAACAGTTTGGTAAAAACACAGTAATGCGTCTTGGTGACAATACCGTACAGGCTGTAGAAGCAGTATCTACCGGTTCATTAACGCTGGATATCGCGCTCGGTATTGGCGGTTTACCCAAAGGCCGTATTATTGAAATTTATGGCCCTGAATCTTCAGGTAAAACCACAATGACCCTGCAAGCCATTGCGGAATGTCAAAAAGCCGGCGGCACCTGTGCCTTTATTGATGCCGAACATGCTCTTGATCCTCAATATGCGCGCAAACTGGGTGTAGATATTGACAACCTGCTGGTTTCACAACCGGACAACGGTGAACAGGCACTGGAAATTGCCGACATGCTGGTACGTTCAGGCGCAATTGACCTGATCGTTGTCGACTCTGTTGCAGCCCTGACCCCACGTGCTGAAATTGAAGGCGAAATGGGTGATTCACATATGGGCTTGCAGGCTCGTCTGATGAGCCAGGCGCTACGTAAAATTACCGGTAATGCCAAACGCTCTAACTGTATGGTGATCTTCATTAACCAGATCCGTATGAAGATTGGTGTCATGTTCGGTAGCCCGGAAACCACCACTGGTGGTAACGCACTGAAATTCTATGCCTCAGTACGTTTAGATATTCGCCGTGTTGGTCAGGTTAAAGAAGGTGACGAGATTGTCGGTTCTGAAACCAAAGTAAAAGTGGTGAAAAACAAGATGGCACCTCCGTTCCGTGAAGCGCTGTTCCAGATTCTGTACGGCAAAGGTGTAAACCATTTAGGTGAACTGGTCGACCTAGCTGTACAGCAAGAGATTGTACAAAAAGCCGGTGCCTGGTATTCATATCAAGGTGAAAAGATTGGTCAGGGTAAAAACAATACCATTCGCCATCTGGAAGAACATCCTGAACTGGCACAGACTATTGAAAAACTGATTCGTGAACAGCTGTTAACCACAGGCAACGTGGTGGAAGAAAAAGACGAAGAAGAACCTGACTTTTCATTAGATCTGTAAGACTCAACTGTTGAGACTTTAGACATTACACAATACGCCCTACGGGGCGTTTTGTTATTATGCTGATGGCCCTTTTCTGCGAGATGCTTATGTCAGATGCAAAATTCACTAAACTGTTGGACTATGAAACCTTAAAGCAGCAATTTGGCGATGCAGAAGATCAGCCAGCACTATCTGTACCTGCAACTGCTCCGCCTGAATTTGATCCTGAAGAACGCTTATTCGAACATAATAACAGTCAGGAACACAAACCCGGTTTAAGCGGCTCGCGTTTGCGTTCTTATGCCTTTGCAGTCCTGACCCGCAAAGAATATTCCAAAGCTGAACTGATTGAGAAACTGGCGCTGTATGCAGAAAACCGTGAAGAAGTGGTCGCCCTAGTCGATGAACTGTCGCGCGAACATTACCAGAGTGACCAACGCGTGGCCGAAACCCTGCTGTCCAGCCAAAAGCGCAAAGGCAAAGGCCCGAATCAGATTAAAATGAAGCTGAAAAGCAAAAAAATTGATACCGCTTTAATTTCAGAAGAACTGAAAGAAACCGACTGGGTGCAGCAAGCCTACGAATTAAAAGTTAAAAAGTTTGGTCCTGATGTCACAAAAGACCCAAAACTGAAAGCCAGACAGATCCGCTTTTTAATGTATCGTGGTTTTGAAATGGATGCGATTATGAAGGCGATTAACCGTAAAGTAGAAGATTAAAAACTGAATCTAGAGATATAGATAAGCAACTGACAAGGATGAAACATCGAAAAATAAAAAATATAAGAAAAGAATATAGGGATTAAATCGAAAGGAAATTAAAAATAAAAAAGCAATATTCTAAGAATTATAAAAATGGTGGCAACCCTACCAGCAAAGCTTCGGCACATCCCACGTCTGCTACCGTTGCTACCTTCCGGTCCTGGCGGGGTTCACAGGGTGAAATTGCGAAGTAACCGGCAGGGCTACCATTGCAGAAACAGAGTATAGACAATTTTATTGAACTTGCAAGTCCTGATTGCGCTTTTATATAAATCAGCCATCTATTTGATTATTAAAAAAACAGTTTGTATTTAATTGGTTATTTTGCAACAGAATTCCGGGAATTTTGACAGACGCCTAATTCATGACAACTTTGTAAAAGCTTATTGCAATTCGGGTTCGGGCCGTTTTTAATGTGCACATGATGATGATTTGGAATGAGCTCTTTCCTGCCCGCTCATTCCCAGTAAAGATAAAAGATGGATATGAAAATGATGCTAAAAAAGCATACGCTCTGTGCACTCACCCTGCTCTGCTCTGCGCCAGTACTGGCCAATATTCCCATTGAATCACGCGGCTTAAGTCAGAACAGCGGCAGCGCCAGCACCCCGGCGGCCATTGGCGCATCTAATAGCGGCGCTCCGGTCACCACCAACCTGAACTGGCAACTGATGCAAAAAAACCAGCAGCTTGAAAATGATATTCGTACCCTGCGTGGCAAAATGGAAGAACAGGAAAACGAGATTGCCCAGCTCAAGCATGAACTAACCAACCGTTATACCGATTTAGACCAGCGTCTTGAACTGCTCAATCAGAAAATTGATCCGGAAGCGGCACCTGCTGTAGAGGAGGATAATCAACAGGATAGTTCTCCCAGTACAGCCAGCAGCAGCCAACCCGCCAGTAACCCCGTAAATAATACCGCTGCCCCAGCGCCAGCAGCGACCACCGTAGTTAGCACGCAAAGCTCGACGGAAGAACTGGAAAAAGCCGCCTATACCATCGCTTTGGATGCCTATAAACAAGGCGGTGCAAAAAAAGCCATTGCTCCAATGCAAAACTTTATTAAAAACCATCCGAATAGCGTGTATATCAGCAATGCCTATTTCTGGCTGGCCGAGTTTAATCTGGCAATTGAACCCACCAATTACAGCGAAGCCAAAAAGAATTTTGAAATTGTTGCCAGCAAATATCCAAATTCGTCTAAAGCCTCTAATGCGGTGTATCGCCTGTATAGCATTGCCAAAAATGTCGACAAGAATAATGCACTGGCCGCGCAGTATCGTAGCACCCTGCTGACCAAATACCCGTCTTCCCAGGAAGCTGGCTTTGTGAAAAGCTCATAACCAAAAAGCCTCAGATGAGGCTTTTTTTATAACAGCAGGATCGTGTTTAACGATGGGTATGTACCGACATAACAATGCCCATCCCGGCCAGCAGACTGACCACCGCCGTACCGCCATAGCTCATTAACGGTAATGGATCGCCGGTTACCGGTAAAATCCCGCTGACCATGCCAGAATTTAAAAACACAAAGAAGAAGAAGGTCAGGCCAACTGCGCCGGCATATAGGCGACCGAAATTATGAAAACAACTCAGGCTGATAATCAGGCAGCGGATAATAATTGCAGCAAACAGTGCAAACAGTAAAAACACCCCAAAGAAGCCAAATTCTTCAGCATAGGTCGACATAATAAAGTCAGTATGATGCTCCGGCAAATAACCCAAATGCGACTGAGTGCCTTCCAGATAACCCTTACCGGTCAGGCCGCCCGAACCAATGGCGATTTTGGATTGAATAATATTCCAGCCGGCGCCGAGTGCATCAGATTCCGGATCAAACAGGGTTAAAATCCGTTTCTTTTGATATTCCTGTAATAAAAACATCCAGGCCAGCGGAGCAACAATGGCCATCGCCGCAAATGCCCCGCCAATTAAGCGCCAGGACATGCCGCTTAAAAACAGCACAAAGATGCCTGGAATAATCAGGCCAATGTTCAAGTCCGGCTGTAGCGCCACCAGCACAAAAGGAATGCCGAGCAGCACCAGCGCACCGACGATTTGCAGGAATTTGGGCGGAAACGGTTTACGGGCAAAATACCAGGCCATCATCAGTGGCATGGTAAATTTCATGAATTCACTGGGCTGCATACTGCCAATACCGGGCAGACTGATCCAGCGTTTGGCCCCCATGCGGGTTTCACCAATCAGCAGCACCAGTACCAGCATGAGCACGGCCAGGGAATAAAAATAGGGACTGGAGGCCTGATAGACCTTGGGCGGAATCTGCGCACAGATAAACATGGCAATAAAGCCGATACCAAAGCTGATGCCCTGACGCATCACCATTCCCATATCCTGTGCGGTGGCACTATACACCACCATCAGCCCTAAAATTGCATTCAGGATCAGGAAGCATAATAGCCAGGGATCGAGGTGTAGTTTGGTCCAGCGAGAGGTATCGCTTTTAATGCTTCTTCCATCACGTAAAGAGTGACGTAAAAAACGATACTGCTGAGAAGGTATCATTGCGCCCCATTCAATCCAGATAACAAATCATCGGCAATTATAGGATGAACCATGCGCAGAGTGAATCGGAAATACACACCCGACTCATGATTTCAGCAAAGATTTTTTATGCAGTGGTTGCGGCGTGCTGGGCTTGCAGAATTAAACGCGCCAGCTCCAGATCATCGGGATAGGTAATTTTAATATTGTCCGAGCGACCTTGTACTACCTGTACCGGATAGCCACCATGCTCCAACGCACTGGCTTCATCGGTAATATTTAGCTCTTGCGCCAATGCCTGTTCAATCGCACGTTTAAGCTCACCTAAGCGCGCCATTTGCGGGGTTTGTGCCTGCCACAGCTGGGCACGGTCTACCGTGGTCTGAATCTGCTGCTGCGTTTCTACACGCTTGAGCGTGTCACGGACCGGAATAGCCAGAATGGCACTCTGGTTGCGGTGTACCGCCTGATTCACCAGCGCATATAAGTTTTCAACCGCCACACAGGGACGCGCGGCATCATGCACCAGCACCCAGTCTTCATCCGACGCAATAGCAGATAAATACTGCAAGGCATTCAGCACCGAGTTGACCCGCTCTGCGCCACCCAGACAAAAGTGGGCTTTATCCTGATGTGCAAACGGCAAACGCTGGGACACATCATCCTGCGCACCAATGGCCAGCACATAACCTGCCAGCGGCAACTGATTTAAACGCGCTACCGTATGCTCCAGCACCGTGTGGTCCTGGATCATCTGATATTGCTTGAGTTCGGATTTGGAAAAACGACCGCCCGAGCCTGCTGCCGGAATAACGGCCCAAAGTTTATGGTGTAGGGGTTGTTGCAGCTGGCTGTGGTGCTTCATTGGTACGTAAATCTACCTGGGCATTCGGATTGATATAAATCGGCTTATATTGGGTACTGATGGTACTCATCTGTACAAAAGTTTCATGTGGTTTAATTAAGCCCAGATCAAGACGGGCATGTTCTTCGATGGCTTCTACACCATTTTTTAAATCATAAACTTCCGCGGCCAAAACCCGGTTACGTTCTTTTAATTCATTATTGAGTTCGGTTTGTTGTTGTATTTTCTGGGTCAGTTCCTGATGTTCACGATAACCACCTTCACCAAACCAGTATAAATATTGAAACCCTGCGATCAGAACGATCGCAAGGCCCAACAGTACTTTACTCGATTTCGAGTCGAATACACTTAACATTGACATCTGTCGCTTAGTTTAAACCTTTAAACTCAGCTTTACCGCGATATGCAGCATTCGTCAATTCTTCAATACGAAGTAATTGGTTATATTTCGCTACACGGTCAGAACGGCATAGAGAACCAGTCTTGATTTGACCTGCTGCTGTACCTACTGCAAGATCAGCAATGGTCGAATCTTCAGTTTCACCTGAACGGTGAGAAATAACAGTCGAGTAACCATTGGCTTTTGCAAGGTAGATGGCATCTAAAGTTTCAGTCAAGGTACCAATCTGGTTGTATTTAATCAGAATCGAGTTACCCACTTTTTCGTTGATACCGCGTTGCAGAATTTTAGGGTTAGTCACGAACAGGTCATCACCGACCAACTGAATCTTGTCGCCAAGAATTGAAGTCAGGTAAGACCAGCCTTCCCAGTCAGATTCATCTAAACCATCTTCAATTGAGATAATTGGATATTGGTTTACCAGGCCAGCTAAATAGTCAGCAAACTGGTTGCTGGTGAATGCTTTGTTGCCTTCGCCTTCCAGT
>Ga0172369_10001833_pt1 | contig 30156 bp, 29 predicted proteins | sample LakKiv25m_FD_114539 | JGI IMG/M metagenome (GOLD analysis project Ga0172369, IMG submission 114539) | Freshwater microbial communities from Kabuno Bay, South-Kivu, Congo - kab_022012_11.25m | ecosystem: Environmental > Aquatic > Freshwater > Lake | place: Democratic Republic of the Congo... | reverse complement strand
TGTTGGATAACCGCTGAAAGCATCTAAGCGGGAAGCCACTCCCAAGATAAGTCATCGCTGTTCCGTCTTCGGGCGGGACGAGTAGACACGTGGGAGACTACCACGTTTCCTTTTTTCTTTTTGAAAGAAGGAGTATAGGTTGCCGGTGTAAGCCCCGTAAGGGGTTGAGCCAAGCAATACTAAAAGTCGATAGAACATTTGAATGTTTTTTGTCAGTAGGAAAATGAAAACATGAAAATTTGTGCAAAATACTCTTCACCTTTTAGCGTACTTGTTCTACGAAGTCCCGCCGAAGTTTTTACGGAGGCGGGGCGAAGTAAGGTAGTACAATAAAAGCGCTGTGTTCTGGTCTCCGGAGCGGGGTGGACCCAACTCTGCCCGCCTTTAGGCGGGCTTCCTTCCCGAACAGAGTCTTGAAACGCCCCAGCGCCGACAATACTTATAGGAGCAATCCTTTAGGGACGATAGGTCGAGGCCAGAACACAGCGCTTTTTTGATCAAATAATATTAATAATCATTTTAATCGTGTCTTGATAGAAACTGACTTCCTGATATATTAAGTCCATGTTGAGTTTCTTGAAGAAACACGAACATTGGTGGCAATTTCTTTTTGCTATGACAGCCAAAGAAATTAAGGCGCGCTACAAACATGCAGTTTTAGGGTTTTTATGGATTTTTCTTAATCCGCTTCTTCAAATGTTGGTGATTGGCCTAGTTTTTCAATTTTTTGTGCCTGTTAAAGTAGATAACTACTTTTTATTTCTTTTTTCTGGGCTTTTGCCTTGGATCTTTTTTTCTTATAGCTTGACCAAATGTACACCGGCTATTATTTTTGAGAGAGGATTAATTAAAAAAGCTAAATTTCCTAGAGAAGCAATTATCCTCTCTATTGTTTTATCCAACTTTTTTCATTTCTTGGTGGCTTTAGGATTATTCTTGTTGATTTTGATCCTTTTTGGGCATTTAAGCTTGTTGAGACTACTTTTATTGCCTGTAGCACTAGTGTGGATTGGTTTGTTAACTAGTGGCTTGTCTTTATTAACCGCAGCTCTCAATGTTAAGTACAGAGACATCAATTTTTTGGTTCAAGCAGTGGTACCACTTTGGTTTTATGCTACACCGATTGTGTATACTCTTGATTTGTTGCCTGATTTATTGCAAAAAATCCTCTATCTTAATCCTGTGACTGCTATTATAGAAATGTTTCGCTTTTCCTTAATTGGTTTGTCTTCAACTTCTATTGATTTGTTCTTTATTAGCATCCTTGTAAGTTTGGTAGTTTTTTTGTTGGGTTGCTGGTTTTTTCGGAAAGAAAACAAAAATTTTGATGATTGGGTTTAAAACATATTCAATTATAAAAAAATCAATGCAAAAAAAAAGAAAAATGACTCCAGCTATTGAAATTTTTAATGTAAGCAAGACTTATGTTTTGCATCATGAAAAACCTACTTTTTTAGAGCAAATATTTCATGGTAGTTATAGAGAAAAATATACAGCTTTAGAAAACATTTCATTAAAAATTTTTAAAGGTGAGTCGGTGGGGATTGTCGGTCCTAACGGAGCTGGAAAAACCACCTTGTTAAAAATCATTTCAGGTATTACCACACCAACAAGTGGACAAGTGAAAGTCAACGGTAGAGTTGTATCACTAATTGACTTGGAAGCTGGCTTTAATCCAGAGCTAATTGGTGAAGAGAATATTTATCTCAATGGTTTGATTATTGGCATGCGTAGGGAGGAGATTAGAAGACAATTCAAAAATATTGTTAAATTTGCTGGTATTGGTCAATTCATTAATGCTCCACTTTATACTTACTCGCAAGGAATGAAATTAAGATTGGGGTTTAGTGTGGCTATTTATGCCAAACCAGATATTTTGATCCTAGATGAAAATATGTCTTTTGGTGATAAGGATTTTAGATTGCGATCTTTAGAAATGATCAAAAATTTCAAATTAAATAAAAAAACTATCGTCTTTGCCACACACAATGATTTACTGTTGAAAGAACTTTGTCAAAAAATTTATCTTATAAAAGATGGCAATCTTTCAAAGATAGATAGTAAGTGAGATGAACTAAAATAATAGGGTCGTGGAAACGCTGCAATGTCTTGTAAATGGTTTTTATTGATGAAATTTATCCATTTTGTGTAAAAAATTTTTCTTTCTTTAATTTCTTGACTTGAGTTTGACTCTTTGTAATTTATGGAATTATCATCAATCATGAAGTCTGCGAACTCAATCCAATTCATTGGTAAAATTTTTGATTTAATTATCTCATTGAAAAATATATCTAATTTCTGATTTTTAGTAAATAATATTTTGCCCAATCCTTTCTTCTGCGTCAATAAAAACAAACTATTTTTAGAAGGAACTCCCAATTCAAAATTTATGATGCTGGAAACTGTAGATAGTTTTATTTTCAATAAGTTTAAGGGATTTTTACTTTTGAATAATTGTTGATGTTTTGTTTTTTTCTTGACTTTCAGCAGTTTCTCACAGAAATATAAATTTTTAAATACTGATGATAACGTTTTCTTTTCGATGTTTGTTTCTTTATGTGCTAGGTTTGCAATATAGCTTAACACTCCCCATTCGTAGTGACTGATTGTTCTGTGGAAAGGGCTGCACTCTTTTTTATTGAGTTTGGAATTTAATGGATATATTCCAAAATATTCTATATATTGTGACAATTCCTCTGGTAAAATTAAAAAATCGTGTTCAACAATTTTTTGGTGGCGATTCTTTAGATATAGTAAAAATTCTTTTAAATTACTTAGTCTTACTCCGTTTTTTGTTTGTATGAATAAATCAAGGTCAGATTGGTAATTTAATCTTGCTTTTTTAATAGAGTTCCCTGAAGAGGAGTAATTAATAACTTTTGCAACACATGATAAAGAAGCAATATGGTTAACTATACTTGACTTAATTTTGTGATCTATAAAGGTTGTTGAGTTCATTATTGTTTACCAAACTTATTATTGAAATAATACCTTGAACGTTTTTGTTAGTTTAGATGGATGAAAATAACTTATCACGTGTTTTTGTGCTGCATTACCTATAGAATCAGCAAGTTTCTTATTTTTTTTGAGTTTGATTATCAAATTAACAATTTCATTGACATTATTATTTGTCAAAAAACCGGTTTGTTTATCAATTATCATACTAGGAATAGTGCCAATATTTGAGGCAATAATAGGTTTTGCCATAGCAGAGTAATCAAGAATCTTTAATGGTGAATGATAAAATGGTATTCTGCCTTTTTTGAACAGTTCAATGTTGTATAATCCCAAACAAACGCTAGATTTGTCAATATAAGATAAGGCGGTTTCATAATTCAAATGATTAATGATTATTAAATTTGGTGGACAAGAAAAAGCACTATTAAAATTTGAACTTAATATAATGATAAAAAGTATCGATTTATCTCTAGAATAGGTTTTTTTGGCGATATTGATTAGTAAATTATAATCATGCCAAGGATGTTCTCCGCTGGTACTCCATATTACTGAAAAAGAATTTTTTATCAGTTGTGCAAACGGCGATTTGTCTTTTTCAGAAATCATTTTTACTAGTGATTGATTTATTACATTTGGACAAATCAATGATTGTTTTTTTTGGTTAAGATATTTCCACGAATAACTTTTTAATTCTTTGGAAATAAATAGATACTTATTGGTTAAGTATGATAACAAGTATCTTTTATATCTATTTTTAATTTGTGCAAAAGTAGTTTTTTTAGACAAGTGTGAAGGTTCTGAGTAATTAAATGGAGCTCCAGCCGGACCATGGATTTCCCAAATAATCTTAGCTCCTGTGAATATTTTTAATAAACTATACTTTTCAAAAGCACAACTACCATCAACTCTTATTAGAACGATGTCGTTTGAATTAATACTTTTTATCATTCTTGTCATTGTAATAAAAAACGTAAATAAAGATTTTTTATTTGGATCTAAGTAATAATAAATCACTTCTTTAAACATATTTTTAAAAATATGTTTTCTTATTTTCAAAGATATATATGGTGGAGCTGATGGTTTTTTTGCTGCAATATGAGTGAGGAAATGTAACTTTCTAGTTTTTGATGGTTGATTATTTGAGTAATTTTTTATTGTTTTGTATATACAATCTATTTTATTTTCCCATCTATTTTTGATAGCTAATTCTTTACTTTCTTTCTTATACTCTAATGATATTGGTTTATTTATTAAATCTATAATGTGAGAGTAAATTTCATCTTGATTCTTTCCAATCTTTATAGAAGGAAAAAATGCAAGTTCATAAATCATTGTTGAAACAATTGGTTTATTAAAATAGAGGTATTCAAAAGTTTTCATCGGGAAAGAAAAACGGTTGGCGCGTAGTTTTTGATTATAAGGAATCCAAGCCAATTCAAATGTCTGAATAATAGATGCCAAATCAAGACGGTTGTGCATTTTTAAATGAAAATAAATGTTTGGTAATCGTTCTAGAATTTTTATTGCCATTTTTGTAGGAATAATATCTTCCACAGAGTTTGATTGTAGCGGACCATAAAAATGAAATTCACATTGGGAAAGATTGTTAGCCACATTGGCGATTAGTTTCCAATCCAAACGATAGTTTATACCACCAACAAAACCGATAATTATTTTGTTATTTACAGATATTGATGATGTAACCAATTGTTTTTTGGCTTTTTTAAAAGTATTCAAATCAAATCCTTGAGGAACAATGGTTGCAGGTTTTTTAATTTTACTTTTAAGATAATAAAGTGAATGAGAAATGACAAAAAAGAAATTGCTTTTTTTAATTAATATTTTTTCCTTTATTCTATTTTGAATATTATGTAATTGGTCGCGATGCCAATCAGTGTCATCAACGCAATCGTAAATTTTAGTGACAAATGGAGAAAAATAGGTAAGGAAATAAAAGTAGGGATCAAATATCCATAGTAAAATCGAGGCTCGATTAAGTGATTTTAAGTAATGTTTAAGAACAAGTGCTGTTAAATCAATCCAAGTGTTTATTCTTCTTATAAACCAGATTTCTTGAAAAGGAATAAAATATATTGGTTTATGAAAGTGTATGTTTTTTATTTTAGGATAAATAACTTTTGATTGGTTTTTTTTAAGAAAAAAATGCCCCTCGTGATAAAGATAAACAATCACTTCATTATTTTTTGCCAAGGTCAAACAAGTTTGTCTCTGAAAATCTGCAGACCAGTTCCACGGTAGGTGAAGAGGAGTAATGATAGTTTGATTGATCATTGTCATGGTTATTATTTATTAGCCCCTCTAAGTTTTAGAGCTAGGCCTGAAAAAAGAAAGAAAAAACTGGTCAATTCCGAATGATTACTGAAGACGGGATGGAACTGGGAGGCTGAGAAAAAAATTATACTAGCGACAACAAAATTGAGACTATCCAAATTATCATTTTTAATGAGAGTCTTTCGATAAATTAAGTAAACAAAAAAAACAAAAGCTGTAAAACCGAAAAAGCCGGTTTCTGCCCATAATTGAATGAAAATATTGTGAGCTGGGGCTTGATCAAAAATCACTGGTAGACTATCAATATTTTTAAAAGTAACAGCCAAGTAATAAGGTGTCAAGTCAATCCCCAGCCCGAGCCAATTTTGTTGGCCTAGAAGCCAAACGTGTCGATTTAATTCTAATCTATAAGATAAGCTTCCTAATGGGTTAATGGTATCTTTAAGACTCTCGAGTCTTGTTAAGAAATAGTGACCACTTAAAATAAAAAAAACAATAGGTAAAAGCTTTATTATTCTTAATTGCCAAAGTTTTCTGGCTAAACTGGAAAAATTATGTTTGTATCTCCATGCTTGAAAAACTAAGTAGGCGAAAGTTATGAAATATAGACTTCTGCTACCTGTAAAAATAATAGCCGATAGATTCAAAAAGCTAATGATGAAGTAAACATTGATTTTTCCCATCAGTAATTTTTTTAGTCCCAAGGGAAAAATTATGGCTAAATTCATCAATAAAAAAATTGCTGCTACATTAGCCTCGTCAAAGGTTCCGTTGGCTCGAAGGATATCTGTTGCCTCAGATGTAGCAGTACCCAGGTTTGAGTTTAGGCTATTTTCTATAAATATGCCTAAATTGCCATCAATAGCTTGTTCAATCAAGACCAAAATAGCTTGAAAAAGACTGTTGGCGGCGATAATCTGATAAATTACTTGAAGGTTTTTTCTAGCTTCAATAAAAAATGGTGCAGCAAAAATCAACCAGTATTTAAGGATTAGCAAGCTAGAAAAAACCGTTAACCAACCAAAAAGATGATTAATGCTCCGTAAAAGCACTAATAATAATAAACAGAACAAACACAAACTTGCCAATTTGAAAGTTTTACTAAGTTTGTCTTTATTCAATTGACCATTTATTTTTTGGGAAACATAGCCTTGATAAAAAAGAAGCAAGAAAGCATCGCTTAAATAAAAGGGTAAAAAATATTTGACATCAAAAAGAGAGTAGCCGTGTATAGTTGTTTTTTCAAGTAAGTTTAATTCCAATAAATTCCTACCTTTAATAAAAGGCAAGATAGTAATCATAACCAAAAGTATAGCTAAACGATAATTTTTAAGTCTAATTATGAGTATGATTAAATATGATATAGTAAGAAGAAGATAGGTTTTATTGGACTCAATTATGGTCAAAATAGCTAGAAAACTAAAACAAATTAAAAAAACAAAATATTCTTTGAAGACTTTTTTTAATGTTTTTTTTAAAAAACCAAATGAGGTCATTGGCGGTATTATACAAAAATTAAATTTTTTTGATTATCTAGTTTTTGTAGCCATTATTCTGATTTTATTATTGTTGACCCACAATCGTTTAGAGCGAGAAACTCGTTGGATTGATGTTCGTTTATCTATTGAAAAACCAGATTGGTGGTATAAAGGCAATTTACCTGCATATTGGTATGGTCAAAATCTTCAAGTTGGCGATATTGCGTATGATTCATTCGGTAGTAAAGTGGCTGAAATTGAAAGCGTAGATAGTTTTGATTTGGGTGATAAGGGACGAAAAATTTATATTAATATGAAAGTTCAAGCAGATTTTAACAAAAGCAAAGATCAATATATTTATGAGTTTAAACCATTGGTATCGGGTAGCAGTATAGTGGTGAATTTTTCAAAAACTCAAGTTAAAGGATTGGTGGTAGCATTAGAAAATCAACTTCCGATAAAATATCACCACAAAACTATTACCATACAATCACGATGGCTTACGCCAGAAATTACAAATGCAGTAAATGTAGGAGATAAAATTTTTGATGCGGTTGGGGGAACAGTTGCTGAAGTTTTATCCACAGAAAGCACTGTCGCTTTAGGTTACGAATTTTCTGACATAAGAGCTAAAAACCTGCCTGCTTATAATCCTATGTATCGCCATTTAATTGCTACTGTTAGAGTTAAAGCTTTTTCAGTGTCTGATTTAGAATATTATATTGATGAAACTCCACTTAAGTTGGGTCAAAAGATAGATTTATATTTCCCAAATCTTGTTTTGAAAGAAGCAGAAATCATCGCTCTTGATTGATATTACCTAATGTTAGTTAGCATCATGTATTTTTTTAAAAACTGTTGTTTATTTTCGTGATTATAATTTTTAGCAAAGAACTTATTTTGTTTTTGACTGATCTTGTCTCGCAGTTGCTGATTATTTAGCAATTCCACAATATTTTTTGCAAACGTTATCTTATTGTTAGCTTCCAAATATTCTTGTTTATCAGTTAAATTTAACCCTTCTACTCCCAATCTAGTAGATACTATTGGTATGCCATTTTGTATAGCGGTCAGCGATTTAATTCTTATTCCAGCTCCAGTTTTAAATGGCAAGATAAAAATCTTACTTTGAGACAAGAATGGATCAAGATTTTTTTTATATCCGTGAAAAACAACATTACAGTTCTTGCTTAGATAATCGATCTTTGGATTATTCTTGCCAATAACATGAAGCATCACTTCAGGAGTTTTGCTGACAACAAGTGGCAGAATATCATTTACAAACCATTCAATAGCCAGTTGATTAGGTGGCCATTCTAAATAACCAATAAAAAGCAAATCGTAAACTTTCTTTTGACTTTGTTTAATAGCCTCAAAAGGATAGATCAATGGTTGAGTGGAAACAGATGAATATTTTTGTATTAAATACTGTGTTTCTTGATTTGAAATGGCGAAAATATGATCAAAACGCGGATAATTTTGGATCCCATAAAACCAATTAAAACTACCTTCCAGTAATAAGTAAACTTTGCGTATTAGTTTTTTGGTTTGTTTTAATCTGGTAAAAAAGAGCCGATGATTTAAATTGTGATTTTCCAGAATCAAATAAGGATATTTTGTACAGTTCATTTTTAACCAAGCTTTTTGTGGTAAAAACTGGCTAGAATTGATGTGATCGACATGAATTATTTGCGGTTGCCAAGTTTGAATCTTGGTTTTGATGAACTCAATTGCCGGTAAGTATCTATACTGATAAACAAAGTGCGGACGTAACTGTAGATAATTCCAAATAAGCTTTAAATAATCTTTTTTCACATCTTGAAACATGAGGTTAGTTTGAAAAATTTTGCAGTTTATACTCAGTTTTTTGAGTTTGATCAGGTCATCTCTTTTTGCCTTCCTTTCAGAAACAAAGACGGCAAAAATATCAAATTTTTTAGCTAAAGTGGATAAGGTAGCAAAAGTTTTTATTTTGCCACCACCGTCAAGGGGCAGAGGAAAACACTGGCTTAAAAATAATAATTTTGGTTTTGACATTAGTTTTTTTGTGAATTAAATAAATGTTTTATTGTATGAATAAGTAGCAAAAAGATAAATTGAGTGTTGGTAATTAAGTAGCGCCGCCATAATCTTCTCGGTTCTTTGATAAAGCGAAACAGCCACTCTAATCCAATATTCTGTATATATGGCGGCGCTTGTTTAACCTGGCCAGAAATAAAGTCAAAAGCGGCACCTACACCGATAAGAACTTGAGTTTTGAGTTTCAAGTGATTGTTTATCATCCAGAGCTCTTGATAAGGACATCCTAGGCCTACAAAAACCATTTGTGATTTTGAGTTTTGAATTTGTTTGATAATAATTCTATTATCTAGATTTGGAATAGGGCGGATAGGAGTGTCACTATGACCTACAATATTTATCTTTGGGAACTTTTTTTGTAAATTTTTTTTTAAAATTTTACTTTGACCCAATTTACCACCTAGCAAAAAAACTTTGTATTGTTTTGTTTGAGCTAAGTGACAGAGCTTGAGAAGTAAATTGGGTCCATAAATTCTTTGAGCTTTCTTTTGCCCATTTAATCTCAATAGCCACACCAAAGGCATGCCATCTGGCACCGTCATAATGGATAACCTTAATCCTTTTTTAAGCTGCAAATTACTCTGTGCCAATGTGATCAGATGGACGGCTGCCACACAAATGAACCCACCAAGCTTTTTAATTATCTGGTTTTCTATTTCAGCAATGACTTGATAGTAGTTTGTGGCAGCTAATTTAATTTCAAGAATCTTTTTATAATTTATTTTTGAATTCATTTTACTAGTTCCTAGCAATTAGCTCGTCAATTATATTTTCAAGTGAATACTCAATTTTCCATTCTGGATAGCGTGTTTTAAATTTATTGTTATTGGTGATGTAACAAATATGATCGCCTACTCTTGGAGTTTTTTTGTAAGTAATGTGTGGTTTAATCTTCAATTTTTGAGTTGCTAGATCAATCGCTTCAAGCACCGATAGAGAATTATCCTTGCCACCTCCCAAGTTAAAAACTTCACTACGATTTGGCTTTTTGATTATATGCTCAAAAGCTTTTGCCAAGTCTCTGGCATGTATTTGATCTCTAACCTGTTTGCCTTTGTAGCCGATAATTTCGTAACTATTTTTATCTTTTAGTGATTTAATTAAATATGACAAAAAACCATGCAACTTGACTCCTGACTGTGTCTGTCCGCTGACACAGCCCAAACGTAAACAGGTGGTTTTTAAACCAAAATAACGGCCGTATTCTTGAACATAAAGATCGGCAGCGGTTTTGCTTACTCCAAAAAGCGAATGAGTATTTTGGTCTATGGACATGGTTTCATCAATACCTTGGTAATTTTTATCTTTAAACTCAAATTTAGTTTTGGTTTCTTTGATTGGAATTTGGTTTGGATTGTCTCCATATACTTTATTAGTACTGGTGAAAATAAAAACGGCCTTTGGTGCGAATTGTTTGGTTAATTCAAGAAAATTTAAAGTGCCAAAGGTATTGATTTGAAAATCTAAAAGAGGAATTGTTTTTGCTTTATCGTGACTGGGTTGAGCTGCGCAGTGAATAATGGCATCAAATTTGTAATGTTTAAAAATAGATTGAATTCTTTTTATATTATTAATGTTGGTGTTGTAATGGACATAGTTATGGTTTCTAATTAGTTGATTTTTAATCCAAGTAGTGTCTCCACCCAAACCAAATAGTTTCTTCCTTAAATTATTGTCTACGCCTACTACTTGATGACCAATACTTAAAAAATATTGTGTTGCGGTGGAACCAATTAGTCCTGTTGAGCCGGTAATAAGAATTATCATTGTTGTGTATACTCGTACACTGCGAACTTTTATTCAAGAGCAAAAACTAAACTTTTTATTTTATTGGCAAACACTAGCATACTAAATTTTCTTGCCTGTTTTTGAAGCATCTTAGATTGAAACTTACTATTATTGAAAACCATAACTGCTTGTGAAAGTGATTGAACAGAGTATTCATCAAATAGAACTCCAGTTGTGCCATCGATCATTGTTTCTTTTACTCCACCTGAATTATAAGCAATGACCGGCGCACTGCGAGCTAATGCTTCTACTGGTACAAGACCAAAATCTTCATCTATAGCACAGTAGATTAAGGCTTTGGCGTGGGCGTAAACTTGTTTTAATTTTTTGTCTGAAATGAAACCTGAAAACTTAATGTTAGTTCCGGCAATTTTTTTTAGGTAACTTTCTTGTTCACCTGTGCCAACTATAACTAATGGCAAATTAAGCTGATTAAAGGTTCTTATAGCCAACTCAGCCCCTTTTTGTTTGACTAGTCTAGAGTGGAAAAGATAGTGCCCACCTTGAGATTTATTGACTAGTATTTTCTTTGTTGGTAGATCAACTGGTGGGTAGATTACCAAGCTTTGGCGATGATAGTATTTTTTGATCCTTGCTTGGACTTCCTTGGAGTTGGCTATTAACACATCTGGTCGTTTGGCGGCTTCAAGATCTTTCTTTCTCAAGTATTGAAGCAACGGCCAGCTCAAAACATTCCAAGGAAAATTTTTGATCCAATTCATCTCGTTGTACTCTTTATAAAGGTAACGTGGTGGGGTATGAATGTAACTAATGTGTTTGGTAGTTTTATGTATTTTGACCGATTTTGAAGAAAAAGAATGAGAAGAAGAGATAACTAGATCATAAGACTTTAGGTTTAGATGCTCAAAATAGTAGGTTATAAAAGGTTTAGCTAAGCTGGCTAAATTATTATGAAAAAATGAGTAATTAAAAGAAGAGACAAAAAGGCGATGAGTTTTCTTAAGTTGGGTGGCAAATTTTTGAGTAATTAAGGGAATGTAAACATCGGCTTTTGGAAAAATTGTTAGCAATGCTTGAAGCACACGCTCGGCTCCTCCTTCATGTAGGTAACAATCATGGACAATAGCAATTTTCTTAAGAGTTGGCTTTGGCATCGGTTGCTGGTAAGTATATACTGAATTAATTTTCAATTAAGAGATCAATGATATGTCTTTAGCAATCTTGAAGAATAAAATTATACTCGCTATATTTTTTGTTTGGATATTTAGTGTGGCAGTTTGGGGTGAAGCGCCTGCAGGCGCCATGCTTTTTGTCATCTTGGCTTTTTTTTCTTTATTTGTGGCAATAACTAAAGTTAAGCATTTGATAAAAATTGTTGGTCAATATCCTTTATTACTGTTTTTTTGGGTTTTGTTTCTTTTATCCTTGATTGCTTCTTGTTTTTTCACTATTAATCTACCTTTGTCTATCAAAGAATTGGTTTTTTACTTCTCTTTATTTTTATTTTTTTGGCAAGTCTTATTATTTAAAAACTTCATCTTGGAAAATAAAAACTTTTTTATTATGGGGCTGATCGCAACTACTACTTGTTTGGTTTTTTTAAGTTTTGTTTTATCTTTGCCACTTACTAACGAAATCGATTTACCCACCATGAATATTCTAAGACCAATAGCAGGACATAATCATTTGGCTGCGTGGCTATTACTAGTGTTGCCAATCACTTGGTGGTGGTTTTTTGATCAATACAAAAACTTCAAAGCTTTTTTCTTGGTGATTTTTAATATTGCTTTGTATTTAAGTCTTGGTAGGGTCGCTTTGTTTCTGGGTTTGTTGCAGTTTCTGTTAGTTGTGTTTTTTTTGAGAAAGACTATTTTTATCAAGTTTACTTGTTATCTTAAATCATTACTGTTTTTTGGCGCAGTTTTGGTTGTTGGCTTATTACTTTTGAGATTAAATGATATTCATTTTAAGTTTTTTACTCATAGTACTTGTTTGAGCTGTAAGTCATTAAGTTTGCAAAGTAGGTTTTATTATTGGCAGCAAGCTATCGATGGCTTCAAACTTCAGCCAATTTTTGGCTTTGGAATAGGTACTTTTAGATTATTAAACACCAAATTTTATCAGTTACCAGGCTATCAAAGTGCATATGCTCACAATATTTTTTTCAATTTTTTAGCTGAAACTGGTATTTTTGGTATTTTATCATTTTTATTTTTGATAGGTTATTTGTTTTTTTTGGTTATCAATAACACCAAAAAAAACAAAGTTAAATTTGAGTACATTTTATTGATTACAGTTTTATCTAGCTTTTTTAACGCTTTGCTAGATTTTGATTGGCACTTTAACGTAATTATCCTTTTAACTATGTTTTATCTAGCTCTTTTGCTTGATACAAAGAAAAAACAAGATAAAAAAATTAGATCTCTAGCCAAGAATTCGTCTCTGGTTTTGTTTTATACTCTCGCTGTTTTAGTCACCAGTTATTATTTGGTTTTGTATGTCAGTTCTACTTTCTTTTCTAGCTGTTCTCTCGCTCGCACCTTTGATTTGTTTCCTTTCTTCTATCAACATCGAGATTATTATTTAAACATATTTAGTCTCAATCATGATTCACGAATGAACAGGCTAGTGAAAATTTACTGGTTTGATCCAGAATTTTTAACAACTATCAAAACTAAATCTCTTGATCAAAAATCATTTAGTTTTTATCATCATCAATTGCGAGTTTTGCATCCATGGTATGGAATTTATCATGACCAAATTGATTTGAGTTTGAGTCTTAATGATCCAGAACTAGCTAAGCAAGAGTTAAATAACATTCTGCTGTTTTTAGCGGACAAAAAAGCTAAGTATAATTTTGATTTAAAATATGAGCTATGGCTGGAATTGATAGATAAAGTTTTGAGAACGGGTGATGTTTTTTTTGAAAATAAAGAATACAAACAAGCTGGTCAACTCTATCATTTAGCTCAAACGCTTGATCCTTGGATTTTATCCAAACATCAACCAATCTTTTTGAAGTTCAAAACACAGTTATCACATTTGGAATTTTTCCAAGAACTACAAGCTGTTGACCCAAAGTATTTTGGCTACAATAACCTAAATTATGGCAAGTATCTACACTCTTTGGTTGTAGAGGAACTAAAGGCTGGAAATCCGGAAAAGGCCTTGTTAGCTTTAAAATTAAACTTGAGGATCACCCCGTGGAATAACCATCAATTGTGGATAGATATACTGCCAGTTTTTGAACAAAAACTGGCAGGTGAGTTAATAATTGCTAGTAATCAAGAGCCTACTGTTGCACCAAATCTTGTTTATCACGACACTTTGTGTCAAATAGCTGATTTTAATAAAAAAGATGTTGGTGTGCTCTGGCCGGCAACCTTGAAGAAAAAATACGTTATTAGTTTGCAGAAAGCTGCCAATTTGGCCTTAATGATTGATGACAAAGCACGGGCAGAAACTTACATCAAAACTATGAAACTTTTAAATAAGGATGAGTATTGGCCTTTAGCACAAATGGGACATTTTTATGTTTATTTAGGAAGCAATGGTTTGGGACTTGGAGAGTTTGAAGTCTGCTTAAAAAATTTTAATGATCAACATGACGATTGTTTTTATGGTAAAAAATCTATCCTGGATGGTAGACCGAATAAATCAAGATATTTTCAAGTTTCAAAAATTATTTTGGGTGAAAAGAACTGGTGGGATTTTTAAAGTTTACTTAATTGCTTAATGATAGTTTGAATAATGATTTTAAGATCGAAACTAATTCCACCATTTAGTAAAGTTTTTTTTTCCAAGCTTTGCCATTTTTTTAGAGATTCAAATCTTTGATCAGAAAGTGACCAAAAAGAAAAAAGACCCGGTTTAACTTGAAAGCGGTACTGCCATGACTCTGATAGCTGATTTGCCTCTTGGATTGGTAATGGTCTTGGTCCAACAAGGCTCATTTCTCCTTTGATTATATTAATTAATTGCGGTAGTTCATCTAAGGCGGTTTTTGACAAGAATTGACCAATACCTACAAATCTTGGATCATGTTTCAGTTTAAACATTGGTTTTGGGGCTTCGTTGATGTTTTCTAAAAAAGGTTTTAAAATTTCAGCATTTTTTTTCATGGTTCTAAATTTCAAAATGGTAAAAACTTTTTTATTTTTACCAAGTCTTTTTTGTTTAAAAATGATTGGTTTACCGGAAAAACTGAGAATAGTACAACAAATGATTAATATTATTGGAATGGCGATTGATCCCAAGATGATGCTCAAAAGAACATCGGTAAAGTGTTTTTGTCTGGAAAAGTAATATTGATTGATATTGAAGTTTGTATTCATTTAAAACAACCTAAGCCATTCTATTTCATAGAAAAAAATTATTTTTATTTTTCAAGCCTCATCAGACAAGGGTAGTATAATACAGAGTATTAATTAAGGTTTTTTAAAGCTGATTTTGCCACTTCGTTATTTGGTTCTGCTGCCAACAAGGCTTCGTAAACTTTTTTAGCATCTTTTGGTTTTTTGAGATTAATTTGATAAATATCTGCCATGTTGTAATAAGACAAATTGTTTATTGGCTCAAGTGATATAGATTTTTTATAAGTTTCTATCGCTTTTTCGTACTCCAAATTTTCTCTATAGCAATCACCTAGTTTTCTCCAAAGCACTCCGTCATTGGGGTTGAGTTTAGTTTCCTGGAGGTAGGTTTCAATAGCCTTATCTAGTTGTCCAGCTAAGTAATAGTTATCAGCCGCCTTGCGTAAAGTGACGGCGTCTTTATTTACTTGCTCATTAGCAGTTGCCTCAAATTGTTTTAGCTCTTCTTTGGCCTGTTCTATAGCCGGAATGTTTTCTGAGGTGTCAGTCCCTCTTGGTCCAGTCTGTATCACCTCTTGTTTAATTTGCTGTCTGGTTTTGAGTGATTGAGGAGGGGCAATAAACTTGGACCAAATCAGAAAACCACTTATGCTAACTAGTGCTACCGCAAAAAAGATCAAAATTATTTTAATTATTTTTGTTTTCATATTTTTTCTATTAGTATTTTACCAACCGGATTGTTTTAATAGTTCACTAATTGGTTGACCTGATGCCTCCATTTTGTTAATTAATTCGTCTATTTTTGTGTCGTGTCCCATGGCAACAGCAACAAAAAGCTCGGTATTGCCGGTATTTTGTGCCCATTCCTTAGTTTTTGCCCAGACAGTCCTGAACTTTTGGTAACCGTTTCCACCCACTTGACTAACACTTTCTGCTTGACCTTCTATTAGGCTTTGAAAAAGATGGCACTTGTCTTGTGGGCAATGGACGACATTGGCAAAGTCTGGACTGACATTGGCAGTTTGCAAGGTATGGACTTTTTCATGATCCATGACGGCGTCGATTACGGCTGGGTTACCGCCATAGGCGGGATTGGATATAAGCGGAGCACTGATTACCACTATATTTGGGTATCCTGGTAACACGGCTGTTAAAGGCGTGTCTTCATTGGTCATCATCAGACATCCCGTTTGGCCACAGGCTTTATTGTTAAAAAGAACTAGATAAAGTTGTTCAATTAAAGCATCACCTGAGTTTGGATAGACTAAAAATGGTTGCATACCACGAGCCAGTGCTGATTGCATTGCATATCTGGTACTACTAGTGCTGTAGGCGGGAGGTATATTGCTATTAATAGGTGTGGGGGAGGGGGTTTTAGTTGGCACTAAGGTAGCAGTGGGCATTAAAGTGGGGGTGGGAGTGATAGTGGAAGTAGTGCTCCCGTTGCACATTATGCCTTGGCCTGGACAAAGCAACGAATAAATGCTCCCGCCGCAACAACGCTCTCCATCACTTAAACAGCCACTAGACAGGCAATTAATAGGTGTGGGGGTGGGAGCGGTGCCACATCTTAAACCACTCGCGCAGAAATCGTCACTATAGTAGTCGCCACAGCAACTGACAACCTGATTGTAACAATTGCCGGAAGACGTACAGATTGGTTGTGTGGGACTAGGGGTAGGTGTAAAAAAAGGAGCGGCTCCACATCTTTGATCGGTGGCTCCACAGCTGTAGTCAGTGTAGCCTCCGCTACAGCAAGATTCTCCAGCGCCTCTACAGTAACCACTACTTGTGCATTTGGGTATAGATGGCGTAGGTGTGGCACTGGGTGGAGTAGCACCGCACATAAAACCAGAGTAACAAACTGAACTTAAGTAGCTAGCATCACAACAACTTCCTCCATCTGGCATACAACCGCCAGAGTTACAAGCAGGTACAGGTGTGGGTGTAGAAGCAGTCGCAATTGTAGGTGTGGCACTGGGTGCTCGTCCGCATGACAAGCCAGCGCAATTGGTGTTGTCTACTACCACAGTGATTGGTTTACCGACAGTATCATTTTGACATTGAACACACTCACTTTGGGTTTTACAACTATAAGTCCCATAGTTGCCCCAACCGCAATTGTTGCCAGTAAGAGGAATAGGAGTACTTGTGGGTACTCCTGGAGTGAGTTGTCCCGATCCTTCTTTACAACATCCCTCGTCACAGTACTCTCCATTATTACATTGGCTAGTATCTTGGCATCTGGTACCATAAATACAAGCTTCGTAAGCTTGTTGTCTTATATCTTGATTTTGTTTTAATGTTCCAACAATAAAAGGAGTAACGACAGCTACAAACGCCAGTCCGATTAAAATCAGTATGTCGGCAAAACCACTTTTTTTGTTTTTATAAAAGTTGCAACGAGTAATTAATTGCAAAATTATTTTGTTCATTTGTAATTCTTAGTCTTTTTCAATCTCTTTGGCTACCCAGAGTGACCAACTGCCTGCGAGCATGAAGAAAAGTCCGCCAAAGATCAAAGTTAAAGTAGAGCTAATAGCACCGGAAACTGGTAAGGCTGATGTGGTAGCGCTCTTACTAGCTGTGGCTCCGCCTTTGGAGGCAGGGGTGGTGGCAGTGGTGGCGCTGCTACTGGCTGTAGCAGCGCTAGACGTAGAGCTAGCTGATTGAGATGCATCGCTACCATATGGATAACCAGTGCCATAGGTAATTGGAGTGGGTGTAGGTGTAGTAGCGGGACGAGTGGTAGGAGTGGGTGAGGCAGAGGTGTAGGCTTGGGCCAATCTGGAGTCTTGAGCTTTACTCACTGTAAAAGTGTGAGTTTTGGTTACCAGCTTGCCTGTTTTTGGATCGGTGTATGAGTACTCCACTACATGTTCTCCTGGCTCTAGTTCCTTGCCTAATTCGGCCAAGTCTAGCTCAAACTCACCATTAGCGTCTGAAGTTATCTCTTTTTTGATTTGAGTTACAGAGTGCACACTAATAGTAATTTTTGTCTTGACTGGAGCCGAGCCCACAATCACTGGTTGTTGTGTATCCACTGTTTGGTGACCGTCTTTATCTAGATCTATCACCACGGCTGTTGGGCTAGCTGTAGGTGTGGGTTGACCGTCATCTAGCAAGCCTGCCAATCCGCCGCTACCACTACTTTCTTTAGATTTTTCTGTTTTCTCTCCACTTCTAGTGGCATTAAGACTAGCTCCAGCAGTGGCTGGTGTGACCGTGGGAAGGGTAGTTACAACCGGTGTTGGTATTTTGGTTGGTTGTGGCGATACTTGTGCTGAATTTGATGTTGGATCTTGTCCCAGTGTAATAGTCTTACCAGATTCAAACTTATCCAACGTAGTTTCCAAATTAGTTGTTAGATTTAATGGATAGCCTTGGACCAAAATCTTGAGTCTACTTGCATTGGAAATACTGGCATAACTGGCGCCGTCTTTGGTTCTAGCGTTAGCCAGCGGCACCGCCCAGCTACCAGACTCTTGCACTAGCTGCGACATCTCGCCGGCGCCTTCTACCGCTATATACACAATACTACCCTTGGCTGGTCCTCCAGTTTGATTGGTAACTACACCATAGATAGTTTTAGCATTTGGAGCACTAGTGGCTGTTTTGGCTGTTTTAACAACAAATTTATTGCCATTGTCGTCATAAAGCGCACCTTTGTCTGTGCCAATGACAAAGTGATAGTTGGTGTCTGCTTCTAGTCCAGTCATGGTGATATGGTGCAAAGGATAACCAGTGATAGTGCCTCTGATTTGATCTCGGTCGTCACCTGACTGCATGTTCAATTCTTGAGGTTTGCCAGCACTATTTTGAGATGAGCTTTTACCAACAATTTTTACAAAGCCTGTAGTTTCTGCTTCAGTAACAAAGGAAACAGTGAAGCTGCGTTCGGTGACGTTGGTAATTTTGACATTTTTGGGGGTAGTCTCTTCAGTTGCTCTGGGCAAAAATACTCCGGTGCCTTGATTGAAAACTACCATACCAGCCACCAAACCGCATAGCAATATGCCTATTCCAAGAAGAGTGGGCATTTGGGTATTGGAGATTGTTCTTCTTTGGTTCATTTTTGACCTAAACACAAAACAAAGCACGCAAAAAATACGCTTGATAACACTTTAAAGAATAATCTCTCAAATCGCAACGCGAACAAAAACCGAAATCAGTTGGGCTCAATGATTTGCAAGCTTTTTGTCTTGGTTTTGGTGTCATAACTGAAAATTCTGATAGGGAATTTTTCTAGTTCTTCTTTGGTAAACTCTGTTTTGTCGTTAATCTTGCTTAAAGCCACCACATCTAGTGTAGGCTTGAGGGGCTTGGCAAGCTCTATGACTTTTGTATCCACACTGGATTTTTTTTGAGTTGAGAATAAAGACATCATCACCCAAATAATAACTCCACATGCCATTAAGGTCAGGACTATGAATATATATTTTTTCCCCTTTAAAGCTAGTGAACTGGTTTTGCGATTGGGCATTTTAAAAATAAAAAGGTGAGTTAATACTCAAACTAGCCGAGAGGCTTTCTCCGCCGCTACGTTGTTTACGAATAGAAAAACTGACGGAATTAATCATAAATACTCGACGATTATTGATAAGGTTGGCTACAAAGCTTTTGATTGACAAATAATCTCCCTCGATGCTCAAACTAATTGGTCTATTAACAACTGCTTTTGGTTTTTTATCACTGTTTTTTTCTTGTTTGCCGTCATCTTTTGTTTGATTTTCCAGAGGAGAAAGCGAGATTAAGGTAATTACCACATTGCTTTGGTAGGCAATTTTTTCAATGGTCTTTAGGTCATTGATAGTAGTATCTGTTGATGGTAAAGCATTATCAAGTAGAAGTAGCTCGTTTTGTTTGGCCAAGTACTCACTTTGTGCTGTGCTTAAGGCGGCTACTTTTTGTTTAAGTTTGGTTTCTAGCTCGGTTTTTTCTTTTATTTCCTTGGAAAGAGCGCCCATGGTTTCCAGAGTAGGTTTAATGGCAAAAACAGCAAGTAAAATTACCATTGCCACTGTCATAATTAACTCCAATGACACAGTGGCAACTGGTTTTTTATAAAATCCGAGTAGTTGGTTAGTGAGTTTTTTGTCGTTCATGATTCATTTTTTGTTTTAGTATTTTTTTCGTTAGAATTTGCAGGTGGTTGGTTGGTGGTAGTCTGAAGTTGGAAGGAGTAATCTGCGCCCTTTTCTCCGGCTGCTACTTTACTTACGGTTACATTGCTGAAATAAGTGGAAAGCTGCAAATTATTGATAAATTGATTAAATGCCACTTTAGAGATGGCTTGTCCAGAAATAGTTACTCTTTCTTTGGTGATAGCCAGCTTTTCTATAGATACATCTGGTGGTGTGACCGCAGATAACAAAGCGAAAGTTTCTGTTAAGTTCTGTTGTTTAGTCAGTTCCGCGTATTGGGCAATTTTGCCTTGGGCCAACACAAACTTTTTTTCTAAATCTCCATAGGATTCTATTGTACTTACTTGCCTTAAAATTATCTTGTTAAGATCAGTAATTTTTCTGTCAAGAGTAAATCTGGTGGCAAAACTAATAATGACAATTAGCTCTGTAAATATCACCAGATACCTGCCTACAGATAAAGCCCAACGCAAAGTTTTGCCCGTGACAGTCTGAAAAAAGGGATCTTCAGGTAAGAGATTGATGCTAATTTTTTCTTTTTTGGCAGACACAAGCATTATTGTAACTTGAAATGCCACTATAACTCAACTCAATTTCTGTTATCTTGACCAGTTTCTACCACCAGCTCTGTTTTTGTAGCTTGAGTCAAGGGTTTTCTCCATTTATCCAGTGAGTGCAGTACCTTTTTAATAAGATTAAGTTCTTTAATGTCTAAAAGTACTGATAAATAAAGATAAACTAACAACCCAATAGTGCTGGTGGTCAGTGTTAGACCAATCAACTCCATGGTTTTTGAAGTTTCAAAAACCAATTGATCCAAAATTCTAAAAGGCAGATAAAGAAAAACAGACATCAAGAAACTCGCGGTCAAGATTTTTAGTTGGGGCAAAATCAAAGTTTTGGTAATGAGTTTGCTCACTTTTTGATTAAGGAATATTAAAAATAATCCTAGTTCTACAAATGCAGTTATGGAGGTGACTGCGGCTATACCATTGATGCCAAAATTGGTAGTCTTTATCAAGATAAAGTTTACTATCAAGTACAAAGACACAGTGATGGTGGTGATGACTAAGGGAGTTTTGGTATCTTTGAGCGCATGGAAGGCTCTGATGAGCAACTGAACGATTGATTGGGCAACAATAGAAATACTGATAATGGCCACCACTTTACCAGTAGCCAGAGTGGTCTCCCAAGGTAAATTTTTGGTTCCAAAAACCAATCTGACAATGGGTACTCTCAAGATGAGTAAAAGAATAGAGGCAGGCAAAGCAAAAAAGGCAATCTGATTTATGGAGTTAATGAGCAAGGAGCGGAATTGATCTAGGTCTTTTTTTTCTGACTTCTCCGATAAAAAAGCGAGCGAGGCTTGACCTATAGGTACGCCAAACAGTCTAATGGGAATGGTCATTAATCTTAAAGCTAATCTAATAATAAGGAAACTTAGATTGCCTAAAGAAGTGGCAAAAAATCCAAGTGATAAATTTTGAATCTCGCTGACTGCAAAAGTAGCTACTCTGGGAGGCATCATCAAGAGTAGTTTTTTGAGTCCTGCAATTTGAAAATTGACGCTTGGCTGGTACTTAAAGCCCAGTTTTTTGACTATGGGGTACTGAATCAACATGTGGAATAAAGCGCCAAGTATGACGCCTACTCCTGCTGCATAAATACCCAGACGTTCATAAAAAAGTATCAGACTCAAGACAATAAACAGGTTGTAAACAATGGGAGCGATTGCTGGCAAAATAAAACGTTGATATGACTGGAGGATGCCTGTGAAAAAGTTAGAAATTGCAAAGAACAGTTGAGAGATAAGCATTAACTTGGTGAGTTTAACGACAATCTCTATTTGCTCTGGTGTGAAAGATTCACCAGTTCGCCAGACCGTCAGCGGTCTGGCGAAAAGAAAGATAACTAAACTGGCTAATAAAAAAACCAGTATTACCAAATTCATTACGCTAGAAGTCATGGCGTATGCCTGATTTTTGTCCTTGTTTTTAAGTTCAGTAAAGATGGGAATAAAAGCGGCAGAGATTGCTCCCAAGACTAGTAACTGAAACAAAGCGTCTGGAATTTGAAAAGCTACTTGGAAAGCTTCTAGCGCTTGTCTGGAGATGGGATTGTCGAAAAAATAAGCAATCAAGATTCTTTCCCTGATGAGTCCAGCTATAGAAGACAAAATATTGGCGGCCGTGATGATCGCGGCCGCTGACAAAATATTGGTTTGCTGGTTTTCCAGCCAAGCCGAGTTTTTGTGAATAATTTTTTGTAGAGTAAAACGATCCAACATGATATAATTACCTTTTCCTTTTTAGGAAAATTAGTAGCACTAATATTATTTTACAAGGAAGTGGTTCAGTATGCCAATCTTAGATAATGCCAAAAAAGCTTTAAGGTCGAGCAAACGCAAAACTTTACAAAACGATTTAGTCAGATCTAGATTAAGCTCTGGTTTAAAAAAACTGGTTAAACAGCCTACTGCTCAAAATCTAAACTTGGTTTTTTCTTACATAGATAAGGCTTTAAAGAGAAATTTACTTCACCGCAATAAAGCTAGCAGACTAAAATCAAGATCAAGTGGTCTGGTGAAGCGAGTTTGACCAAAGAGTGAACAAGATCAGAAATTTCTCCATTATTGCTCATATTGATCATGGTAAGACTACCTTGACGGATAGGTTAATGCAGTTGACCAAAACCGTGACTGGGACGGGAAATGAAAGAATTTTGGATAGTAATCCGATAGAGCGTGAAAGAGGTATTACTATCAAGCTAGCTCCAGTGCGCATGCAGTACCACTCTCCGGTTGACGGCAATGAGTACTTGCTGCACCTGATTGATACACCGGGTCATGTAGATTTTAGTTACGAAGTTAGTCGTGCCCTGTCTGCTTGTGAAGGGGTGGTTTTGGTTGTTGACGCCACTCAAGGAGTGCAAGCACAAACAATTTCTCATTACTATAAGGCAAAAAACTTGGGTTTGGCCGTAGTGCCGGTGGTTAACAAAATTGATTATCCTTCGGCAGATATTGAAAAGGTGAGTCTTGAGCTGATGGATCTATGTCAAGTGAACGAAGAGGAAATTGTTTTGTTATCAGCTAAAACTGGCCAAAACGTAGACAAATTATTGGAGAGAATTATTAAGCAAATTCCCCCACCCAAAGGAAACCCTAATGGGCCGTCAAGAGGCTTGATGCTCACTTCTTACTACCACCCTCACCAAGGGGCTATAGCCTTGGTGAGGGTGGTAGATGGGCAGTTTTGTGCCAAGCAGGTGGTTCACCTGCTTGGCACAAATAATCAATTTCAATCTTTGGAAGTAGGCTTTTTTTCTCCTCAAATGTCCAAAACAGAGTCTTTAAAGGCGGGAGAAGTGGGTTATATAGCTACTGGTCTTAAGGATGTGCGAGTACTTACAGTGGGTGATACTTTAACTGCTGATAAAGATTATCAAAAGGTCATACCGCTTCAAGGTTATAGTCCGCCAGTACCTTTTGTTTTTTTGGAAGTTTATCCGGTAGATGCTGGTGAGTTCTCCAAGCTCAAAGAGGCTTTGTTGAAGTTAGTCTTAAAGGATGCGGCACTAAGTTATCAAAACACACATTCCGAAGCCTTGGGTAGTGGTTTTCAGATGGGTTTCTTGGGTTTGTTGCACGCGGAAGTAGTGCTTGAGAGATTCAAAAGAGAGTTTGATTTGAGTTTAATTGCTACTACTCCTACCGTTGGATATCAAGTAAATCTTAACAATGGTCAGACAGTGATGATTAGTAGCCCCATCAAGTTACCCGACCAAAGTTTGATTAAGTCAGTTTACGAGCCTTGGGTGGAGCTAGATATTTACACACCACCTGCGTATTTTCATGAGTGTGTGGCTTTGGTGAGAAAACATAGAGGAGAGTACAAAATCAGTTTTAACGTTGGTGAACAAACAAGATTGGTTTGCCAAATGCCCTTGTCTGAATTGATAGTCCAATTTCACGATCAGTTAAAGTCGTTGACTTCGGGTTTTGCTTCTTTTGAGTACAAAGTAAGCTCTTATCAATTGGCAGAGATTGTGAGAGTAGATATCTTACTTAATAAAGAGGAGGCAGAGGCTTTAAGTTTTTTGTGCTTAGCCAACCAAGCAGAAGAACGTGCTAGAGAGCTTTTAGCGAAACTGAAAGAAAACTTATCAAGGCAAATGTTTGGTATCGCTATCCAAGCTGTAGTGGGAGGTAAGATTGTTGCAAGAGAAGATCTTCAAGCTTATCGCAAAGACGTGACGGCCAAACTTTATGGTGGAGATGTAACAAGAAGAAAGAAACTTTTGGCAAAGCAAGCTAAGGGCAAAAAAAGAATGCGCCAGTTTGGCAAAATCAGCATCGATCAAGAGGTATTTATCAAGATCTTAAAGAATGCTTAATACTTTGATATAATCAGGTTAAATGACAGAGATTTTTGACCGCGCAAAAATTGCAGTAGATGAACAATCTCATCTTAAGACAGTGAAAAAAGAGAGGGTGAGACACAGATACCATATAGATGGTCAATCGTTAAATCATAGAAATATTGATGATTATTCGGAAGTAATGCGATTGGAGAAACCCAATCTTAGTCCGTTAGCTTCCTTTTTAGCCAAGCCTTTACGCATTGGTTTTAGCACTCAAGCTCACAGCGAGAATGTGATTTTGTTATTAAGACAGCACCCAGTGACACAGCTAGGTTGGTTTTTGCTGGCAGTATTAGCATCTTTGGCCCCAATATTTTTTGACTCGTTAAGTTTTTTTTCTTACTTTCCCATGCGTTACCAATTGGCTATTTATCTTGGTTGGTACTTGGCTTTGATTGGCTTTGTTTTTGAGTCTTTTCTCAAGTGGTTTTACAATGTTTACATCATCACAGATGAAAGAATAATTGATATAGATTTCTTTAGTTTAACGTACAGAAATATTTCTGCGGCCAAGATAGACAATATAGAAGACACTACTGCCAGCACCGCAGGTTTTCTCTCTGCATTATTTGACTTTGGTACGGTAACGATCCAAACGGCTGCAGAGAAAAGAGAGTTTGAGTTTGATGGTATTCCTCATCCTTCTAAAGTGACTACCTTGATTAATGAGCTAATTTTGGAGGAGGAAAGAGAAAAAATAGAAGGAAGGGTAAGTTAAAATGGAAATTGGTCTTGATCGTTTATTTCTTTTGCTACTCAAACTCCTGCTGGTGGGAGGCATTGTTTTGTATGTACTTTTTGCTGGGTTGATTTTAAGACAAATTCAACTAATGAGCAAAACTTTGCAGACTTCTTTTACTCCTGTCTTATGGTTACTTGGTTTGATACATTTTGGCTTGAGCTTACTAGTTTTGGTTTATTTTTTGTCTCTTTAATTACATATGTTTTTGTCTAAAAATTTTTCGTTTGCTTTAAAACAACCTCTTGTTAAGTACCACGGCTATGGTTTTGTGGGCTCTCCGGCTCAAGATACTTGGTCAAATTTTAAAATTTTGTCCAATAAGAAACAAACTGGCGCTATTGCTTTAACTGTTTGTGGAGAACAAGCCAAGAATTACGGTCGAGACATTCTGACCAATTTTGAAAGTAAACTGCCAGCTTCCAGTGAAAAGGTTTATATCTTACTTGAAGATATTTTGCGTCAAGCCCAAGAAGCAGGATATGAATTGGCATTTGCTTTGGCTTTGACTGAAGGCAGGAAACTGATGACTGCAAGTTTCCAAGGAGGCGTTTATCTTGAAAGAAATGAAAAACGGGGTAATTTACTTAAGCCACAACCCAAAATACAATTCTTATCTGGCAATCGCTATCCTAAAGATAAAATTTGGCTTTATACCAGTGCTAGTTATAAAACTGTTTTTTCTCTTCATCGGCTGCTTGAGAACTCGCCAGATTATTTTTTACTCAATGAATTACTAAGAAAAGAGCTAACAGGCGCTCATCAAGTGATAGGCTTGTTGTTTTCAGCCGATGAGTTTTTGGTTGAGTTGGCAGAGGCTTTTGGTCAGGATGCGTTTGTGTCTCCAGAGTTAAATGAAGAACCTATCACAATTATAAAAAAGGTTGATCAGAAACAAGTTATATTTTCTTTTGGTCGAGATTTGATTAAAAGATTATTGAGCTTTTTGCAGTTAATTTCGTTAAAAATTGTCACAGTATGGCGAAAAGTAAGAACTCGAAAAATAGATTTGCGCAATCTTTTTTGGTGGTTTGGTTCCAACCAGGTCTACTTGATTAAACATGTTAGTAAAAAAACTGTGACAAGAGTTGGTTTGTTTTTTGGCTTGGTTTTTTTGATTGGGGTGGGCGGGTTTTTATTTTTTTATCAGCAATTACAACTAAAGTCCAAAGTTGATGAAGAACTAAGACCAAGCAAAGAAAAATTTGAGGCGATTTTAAGACTAGGACAAACCCAACCTGTTTTGGCCAAAAAACAAACCAATGATTTGCTTAAAGAACTGTTCATCAAGAAGTCAAGCATGGAGTCTAATGAGTATGGTGAAAACCAACTGCTCAATTTCCAAACTCGGGTGGAGGTGTATTTGAAACAGCTTGAGGCGCAAAAAGCTGAAAACATTCCAATTTTTGATGATTTACGTAGGTTGTCACCCATTCTAGTGATTGATAAGGCTGCTGTGTTTAACCAAAAGGCAGTTTTTGCGGACACAAAACAAAAACTAATGGTCTTTTATGATTTGGCCAGTAAAAGCGCAGAGCTTGTGGCTCTGGATGCAGATTTGACGATCAGAGATATTACCAGCACCGCTACACAAAACATTGCATTAACTGACCAACTGATAGAGTTTGGTGTGTCTCAAGATGAACTCAAAGTAAAAAGCTTGGTGGCTCCAAGTGAGTTGATCAGTGACGCAAGCTTGTTGGCGGAGTTTAAAACCAATCTTTATGTTTTCAATCCAGTGAAGCGCAATGTTTACCGTTACATTGAAAAAGGCTCGGCTTACTCTCAAGCTGTTGGGTGGTTTAATCAAGCCAGTAGTTTGGATTTTTCTACTGTGACCAGCATGACTGTGGATGGAGATTTGTGGTTGGGGAGCCAAAAAGGTGAAGTTTTAAGATTTGGCGGTGGCAAGCGCATAGACTTTAATATTACAGGGTTGCAACCAGCGTTTCATTCAGAACTTCAGCTTGCCACCGCCACTGATCATGAGTATCTCTATGTTTTGGAACCGGCGGAAAACAGAGTAGTAGTACTTGATAAAACCGGCAAGCTAGTGATGCAAATCAGTAATCCATTACTCGGCTCTGCCACCAAGCTAGTGTTTTCCAGCTCGGAAAAGCTAATGCTGGCCATTAGCGGCTCGGTGCTTTACCAAATACCATTGTAATTAACGCTAATTCCGTTGCTTCACCCGCGCAATTCACGCGAATTGCGCGGGTAAACTTAGTAAAACACTGTTGACTTTGTTATACTACCTCAATGAAACCAAAAATTATTCAAAAACATCTGTCAGAAATAAATCAAGTTATCAGTCAAAATGATATTAATTATTTGGCAGTTTATGGCTCATTTGCTCGCGGAGAAGAAGAAGCCGACAGCGATCTTGATTTATTGGTTTCTTTTTCTAAAAGTAAAGGCTTGTTCGATTTAGTAGACGTTCAAGATAAACTTGGTCTCATTCTTGGGGTAAAGGTTGACCTTGTAACCAAGGATGGGATTAGCAAATACATTAAACCATATATTCAGAACGATTTGAAAATAATTTATGCAAAAAAACCCTAGTCTTTACCTTCATCACATTGTTGATGCCGCAACACAAATCGATAGCTATCTATCTGGTCTAGACAAACAACAGTTTGCCAATAATGCTTTGGTTCAAGACGCAGTCTTGAGAAAGCTTGAAGTAATTGGTGAAGCATGTTCCTCTCTTGAGGAGAATTTTAAACAAACCTATCAAAACATCCCTTGGAGGAAAATTTCTGGCATGCGCAATCGTCTAACACATGAGTATTGGGATGTTGATCTAAACATTGTTTGGCATACTGCAACCATTGATGTCCCGGCGTTAAAGAGCCAGCTTATCAGTTTGTTGGAAAAAGTGGGTGATTGATATGAAAACCGTGGGTATTATTGGCGGACTTGGACCAGAGACGACTGCCGAGTTTTATCTAGACATTATTTTTTCTTGCCAAAAAAGGAATAAAGAACATCGTCCCAGTGTTGTCATATCGAGCGTGCCACTGCCTTACATTATTGAGCAGGACGCAATTGAGCGAAACATTGGTATTGAAAGGTTTGAATTATTTTTGACAGATGAAGCCAAAAGACTAGAAAGATCTGGTGCTGATTTTATTGTCATGCCTTGTAACTCTTTGCACGTTTTTATAGAGGAAATTAGAAGCGCGGTGGGTATTCCCGTTTTAAGTATTGTGGAAGAGACAGTCAAATTTTTAAAGACAAATGGTTTTAAAAAAGTGGGGATAGTTTCTACTTCAGCTACGGTACAAAACAAACTCTACGAGACGGCTTTTAAAGCAAATGACATAGATTACCAAACTCCAGACGATCTCCAGCAGGCCAAGATGGGCAAAATCATACTCAATCTAGTGAACGGCAGGCAAGAAAATAGAGACAGGCAAGAACTAATGGCTATTATTGATAGTTTTGAAAGCAAACAGGTTGATTGTGTGGCATTGGCTTGTACAGATTTACAATTGCTAATTCCAAAACATCCAAGGCTTAAGATCTTTGATACTATGAAAATTTTTGCCAGTGCCACGGTTGAAGAAATATTAAGATAGGGTTTCTCTCTTTCGCCTTAGGTTATAATTGCCTCATGAGTTTAGTTTTTAATAAAAAAGCCAAGCATGACTATAACATAGAGTCAGAACTGGTGGCTGGAGTGGTGCTGACTGGAGCTGAAGTGAAAAGTGTCAGACTGGGACAAGCCAGTTTGACAGGTAGTTTTGTCAAGATTATAGATAACGAGGCTTTTTTAATTAACGCGCAGATCACACCTTATAAATACGCAGACAACAGTAATTATGATTCCAAACGCACTCGCAAATTACTGTTAAAAAGAAAGGAGCTTGACCAACTGATTGGTCAAGCTCAACAAAAAGGCAGAAGCGCTATTCCACTGAGTTTTAAACCTATTGGTAGAACAATCAAACTGGTGGTAGGTATTGGCAGAGGCAAAAAACAGTATGAACACAGAGAACAACTAAAACGCAGAGATCAAGCTAGAGAGATGGCTAATATAGCCAAAAATAATTTGCGTGGCTTCCGTTGAGTTTAAAGATTTGTTATGATTAGGGATTAGTAGTATTTTTCTTTAAAAAAGGAGTAAAAATGTCTAAAGCGTATTTTTGGCCAGCCACTTTGGTGGTTATGGGTTTGGTGATACTAGCTTCCAGATTGGGGATGCTTTCCGATGAGTTTACTGATCTTTGGCCAGTGATTATGTTGGTGGTAGGCTTGGGAGGGCTACTGACTGCAGATAGAAGTAATTGGCTGTGTGGTGGAAACACGGGTAAGAAATCTGGTAAAAAAAGATCAAAGTAAAATTTACTAGGTTTTTTATGCTTGGAAAATCTTTTCAAATAGCTATTGATGGACCTGTAGCGGCTGGTAAAGGTACTGTATCGCGTTTGGTGGCAGAGAGACTGGGTTTTCTTTATGTGGATACTGGAGCAATGTATAGAGCTACTGCTCTTTTGGGTGAACGTCATAAAATAGCTCTTGATGATGAAGTGAGTTTGGTTAAGTTGATTAATAAAGCTAAAATTGAGATGCGTAATCCCACCAATGGAGAGAAAGACGGTAGGTTGACCACTCTTTTACTTAATGACGAAGATGTTTCTTGGGCAATTAGAACAGAAAAAATGTCCAAAGGGTCATCTGCGGTGGCGGTGTTGCCTTTGGTCAGAAAAGCTTTGGTTAAAAAACAACAACAAATAGCCTTGGGTCAGGATGTAGTGATGGAAGGTAGAGATATAACCTATAGGGTTTTGCCTAATGCTGATTTAAAAATTTATTTGACTGCTAGTGACGAGGTTAGAGCCAAGCGCAGACAACTCCAGTTACAAATCAGAGGTCAAGATATTGAGTTTGAAAAGGTTTACGCAGAGATGATTAAGCGCGATAAACAAGACATGGGAAGAAAGAGCGATCCTTTAAAAATTGTGCCAGAAGCTTGGGTG
>Ga0172369_10001826_pt1 | contig 30238 bp, 18 predicted proteins | sample LakKiv25m_FD_114539 | JGI IMG/M metagenome (GOLD analysis project Ga0172369, IMG submission 114539) | Freshwater microbial communities from Kabuno Bay, South-Kivu, Congo - kab_022012_11.25m | ecosystem: Environmental > Aquatic > Freshwater > Lake | place: Democratic Republic of the Congo... | reverse complement strand
GGGCAGGGTGTCCTGTCCAGGCAGGCCGTTCGGCGCAAGAAAAATTTTACCGTCCGCTTCGGTTTACGGCTCATTTTTTATACCGTAGGTAGTCTTGACGGTATAAAAACTTCGCCGTAACTCTTCGCGGACATTTGGCAAAATTTTTCCAATGCGCCTCAGACCTGCCTGGACAGGACGAGCGAGAATTGGCGTGGAGCGAAGGACGCCACGCTGGGGCGTTTGAGCGCCCTTCGTCAAGCTTAAAAGATTGCGCAAGTCCCGAGGCGAAGCCTAGGGACGTCTTTTCGAAAGCCTGCCGGAAGCGGCAAAAGCATGTTATTATAGCTTTATTTAATATTGAGGGTATTGCAAATCTATGGAAGGAATTTACTCCGATAAAACCCTAAGCGCCTGATTCTATTGCCCTTCTCTGCTGCAGTCTGCCCAAATCAGCCCCGATAACCCCTCTTTCAGCTAACAACCCGTCATCATCAAGCAAGCCTTTCGGATAGCCTTCGCTTTTAAGCCCTTCAAAAGCATAGCCCATATCCGCCGCTCTCGGACTATCAAAACTTATTTTTAGGCTGCGCAGATTATCGTATTCAGCCACAGGAACCCTATCGCTGAATTCTTTTTTATCAACATCTTTTAAATACTTGAATAGCTCCAATATAAACTGAGAAACCCCTGAATCAAAAGTAACCAGGTAATCGCCTCTGGCCTGAGCCTCTTTTTTGGCTTTCAAAAACTTAAAAGCCAATACGGTATTATGGCTGATTACTTCGTTTAACAGAAAATCTTCCGGATCTAAGGCAAAATCTTTTGAAACAGCGATATTTATGTACCCTGCCGCATTAATGGCCTCTTTAATTCTTTTCGCTATTTCATAAAAACCAACCTGCCTTTCCGGTATCAGTATTAAAACCGAGTCCTGCGTCCCGTCAATTACCGTGCCTAAATCATAAGGAAGCTTTGCTGTTTCAGACGGTTGCAGCTTGCCGCAGGCAGACACTATAGCTTCTGACGGCTGCCTGAATTCCATCACGCTAGCAGAGGTATGCGCCGCGGTAGAAACAACATCTGCAAAAAACGCTTTCATCATAGCCCTCTCGAGAGCCATGTCTTCTTCGGGTATGATAGCCGGATCCGCTCTAAACGCCACGCCTTTTGTGCCAAGTACCCCATACCTTGCCATCTCTTCCTCGGTCATCACATTGTTTAAATTTATAGTTTCATAAACTTCTTCGGCAGGCTTTGCGCCAAATCCACTAGCGTCGTACTCCCCGTAATTCCCGCCGTATACTACAGCAAGCCCGCTTGCTTCCTCCCGCACGGCAATTTCGGAAAATCCCTCGGCAAGAAACTCTTCAAAATCCCTCCCACTTGCGTCCTTCTCTGAAAAAGCCCCTCTTAACTGATATGTAAGGTCAGTTCTTTCCGCCTTAGCTTTACAGAAATGTTCTATAATCCCTACCACATATAAAGAAGCACCTGTCAGCCTGGGATTTCCCCAGTCATCTCTCTCTGGGGAGTTATGGGCCCTGTCCCACATAGTCCTGAGCACCTGGTTATGCGCTAATAATTCATCCAGTTGCGAGTCTTCTTCCGACAAAGAAAAGCCTTCTGATACGAAGAAATTCCTGACCCCCTGGTTCCATGCGTCTATTATACCCTGTATACTGACTTTTCTTTCAGGGTTCAAAACAGCTTTTGAATAAGGGCACGCCTTGGAAATTTCCAGATTTAAGCTTCCGCATCCTCTGCCGAAAGATTCAAAGACCCTTGTTTGAATGCCGGATTCCGGAACAGAAGCCCTCTTGGCAATCCTTCGACCTGCCGAAACCGCGGTCCAGTAGCCAAACATCCTGTTCCTGAAATCATTGTCTATGCTCTTGGATACCCCTATTATTTTAGTTTTGATATCCAGCCCTTCGCTATTGAGCTGCCTTATCCTGTCAGCCACTATCTTTGTCAGCCTGAGATGATCGTTTCCTCCTATGAATATAACCTTTCTAGCGGGTTTTATTATCTCGATTATCCTCTCTATATTTGCCATATCTTCTTCTTTCTTAGGGTCTATTTTTTTCCTGGAAGAACCGCTTGCTATACTGGGCAATCCATCCATCTCTTCCGCAAGCTCAGGAGTGATCTCATAAAAACTGTTTCCGTAATTTTTAGCCAACAGCCCTTTGAGGCCGTGCAGCACCACTACGACCCTTTCGCCGCGCGCATGCGCTTTTTTAGCTGTACGCGCGATAAAAGTATTCAAGCCGTTACCATCGCCTCCGCCCATACTGATCACTATCGTATGGTCATCTATCGCGACATTCCCCCTGTCGCCTCTTCGCCCCAATAAATGCAGAATCGGGTTTGCGTCTCTGGAGATCACCCTTTCTTTAGCTTTCTGCATTTTTGCGAAATGCATAGGCGCCCTCAAATTACCGGAACCAATGGAAGCGTATACGGCATTGGTAACAATAAACGCCAAGAGGGTCAATAAAGACATTGCCTTGTAAATTTTTTTAGTTTGCCTTGATAGCATTCGCCGCGTCTTTCTTAATAATGTTTATATTTTCTTTTCCGGTAATCTAAAAACTTGACACTCTGACAATGTAAGTTTTGTCAAGTTTTTAAGCTCATTACATTTATAAAAATATGGACAGCGGCAGTTTTTTTGCCTAGCTCCTGTTTCTAGTAAAACTGCGCTGTCCATATTTATTACAGTTCTCCGGATTATACCCCTTCCGCTATTGCTCCGGCTGCTGTTTTATATTGGTCAATTGTGCCTGCGGTGCCTAACTTAAAGCCTCCAAAAAGCTCGGATGTCCCTAATTCCCCGAACATAGTAACTAGCGCCTGGCGGTTTTCGTCCCCTTTAATATCCCTGCCGAACACCTTTATGAAAGCTATGTCTTCATATTGCCTGACGTTTTCATACTCTACATCGGACATTGCTATTATCACGACTGCGACATTCTCGGGTTGCTCCGCAATCCAACTCTCAAACCCTTTTTTATCGCCTATGACCCTTGCCGCGTCAACAGCCACGATCTGATCCATTGAATCAGCCTGTTGCCTTCTGGAAGCCTTTGCTAATCCGGCCAACCCCTGCGCGGCGTCTTTGTCCACGATAATAGTTGTATTCTTATGTACTTGTAAAACCGAAGCCGGAACGCCTGGGGTAACTTTGCCAGCGATAGTTTTAGTAATAGCTTCGACTTTGCCGGAACCAGTAGCTACCAGCAGGATTTGTTTTGCTTTTAAAATAGTGGATATGCCCTGAGTCATTGCGCTGGGAGGCGTTGCGTCTACATTGTTGCCAAAAAATCTGGAATTCGCCTGCCTTGTGCTTGGAGCCAAGATCTCAACCTTTGTCTTGAGCCCGAGGAAATCATCCAAAGGCATGTCCGGCCTTGCTTCTATAAAAGCAATATGCCCTTCCACTCCTACCCCGAGAACCTGCAGGTCCACTCCTTCGCCGTTTGTTTCACTCATGATCAATTCTTCGTAAGACTGAACTTCTCTCTCAGGATCTTCCGTAAGGCCGTTCATAAGATGGACATTCTCTTCTTTTAATCCTGCGTTCGAGATTAACCAGGTAAATAAATTATTGCGCATAAACGCCTGATACGATTCTATGTCGTAATATTGGTCGCGATAAGCGCTATTATACCCGGGTGAATTCCATATATACTCATCCAGGTTAAAGGTTACCACATTTTCCCAGCTAATATTCTCTTCTTCTGTAATTTTAATTAACTTTGCATATATGCCTTGATAAGTCCCTCCTGTGGCAAAACCAATAACAATCTTCTCTGCGTTTTCATTCTTTGATTTAATCAAATCCGCTATTTTTCTTGCGGCCTGCCATTCAGCCTGCTCTTTAGTGTCTGTAATTACAGTATCTACCCTGGCTATATTTTTAAGCCTCTCATGCTCCTCGGGCGGAAGAGCAACCCCTGCCAAAACAACTGACCTGCCGGTCGTAGCTGCCTCTACGGTAAAACCTGCCGCTGCGGCTCCGAGAGATTTTGGCTTAGCAGGAATACCGGCGCTTTTATCCGCTATAGCAGCTTTTGCCGCCTGTTTAAGCATGTCAATATTGGTTTCCAAATCCGTCATCCTTAAGAATAGGCCAAGCCCTCCCTGCTCTTTTCTCAAATCTGTCAGCGCCTTATAAGAAGCTTCCGCGAATAAATCCCTCACCATATGAGGGCTTACATTATTCAGATAGCCTTTGGCAAATCCTATTGCCGGCCTGCCAGGAAGTGCTTTTTCCGGGACAAAAGAAATAACAAACGGCAGGTATTTCTGAGGCTGAGCCAATACCTGCTGATAGCTGATATGCTGATCGCCTGTTCCCTGCATAACCCATTCAATCCCGAGAGAAATCAGATAGTCCCTGAGATCATAAAATCTTCCGCCTTCTAAGTATATAAAAGGCACAAATTTCCTGCCATTCGCCTTGGCAAATTCATAAGCCTTGCTTATCGCATCTTTCAATTCATCTAAATTAGTGATATTAGCTGGAACGCCCAACCCTTCGATATTAGTATCCAGCTTTCCCTCTCTTGCCAATTGTTTTATGCTTTCAAACTCTTCTTCGATTGCGCCCGGCGTAACGGCTTCTCTTTCCTGCAGTGATTTTAACCTGCTCTCTAAAAGCCCCTTGCCTAATTCTACAAAAGGTTGGCGCGTATAAAGATTTTCCTGGACAATTTTTGTAGCTGGATTATTCAGGTCATTCAGGTCCACATCGCTTGCCGTATATCCGGCTTCTTTAAGAGCCCTGGCAATCAGGCGGTTACCCACAACAGTCGTCATGCCATAAAAAGTTGTAAATAATTCCGCGAAAGTATTTGCCAAACCTTGATTATTAAGGCTTCCAAAATCAGGCGCATCTAATTTGAATACGTTAAACGCATTGCCACCTATAGCCATGCCTGACATATTGATTACCAGTCTCTTCGGGTTATTCGCATAATTGGATTTTTGCGCATCCCACTGAGACTGCCTTATAGCCACAAGATTTGCAAAACCGTTCTGCCACAAGCTTTCGTTAAAATTCTGCTCATCGGATTTTCCGAACCAGAAAAATTCGTCAGGCACTACTAACGCTATATCCGTTATGCCTTCGTCTACGATCTTATCCCCTAAAGCATTTGCCGTATGAGTGCCTTTGTTAACCATTACTATGCCTTTTTTACGTATTTCCCAATACTTCTCGGCATCAAGTCCGTGATAGGCTAAAAACGCCATCATATGTAGGTCTCCTGTCCATCGCCCTCCTACGTTATCAAACATAGCTCCAAAGCCCGGCGCGTCTTCTCCCAACTCGCTGTCTAAACCCGAATTATGTATAAAAGCTGAAAGCCTGCTCTGGTCCACTCTGTCAGTTGTTTCAAAAAACATATTTCCAAGAACCTTTGCGAATACGCCTTTTACCTGCTCACGGGACATACCTATATCTTTGGTTCTTTCGGCAATCAAAGTAACAAGATTGTCTATGCCTCCGAATCTGTCCGCATCTACTTTAAACAAATCTTTTCCGGAACGTTCTTTACCTTCAATAAAATTCACTTCGTGCAAAGTTTTTAACACTATATCCGCAAATTTCGCTCCATTAATTCCCTCTTTAATAGCCTGATGTTTTAACAGGATATAGAAAATTTCCACAAAAACCATCATAGTTTCGTCCGTTGAACCGCTCTTTGAGCTGGGAATCAGTACTACCTGGTCCCAGTCCGCGTCAAGATCCCTTAAAATACCTGTCATCGCAGCTTCAAAATCTTTGCCTAATTCATACTCGCCAGCGATTTTTCCAGTTTGAGCGTTTATAACCTGAAATACGTCTGATATTCCCTGGAAAGGCGTATGCTGCCCTCCAATACCTGTTTTGATAACATATTTTACCGGCTTACCTGATCTCTGGGCGCGCTTTTTGAAAAACTCCGCCATGCTGTTAACCGTATCCAGAAACGCCTGTTTCCCGATTTCTCTGCCGACAGAGTCCTGAGCGTAATATCCTTGATTACCGGTCAGCGCAAAAGACCCGTGAATAGCCGCTCCTTCTGCAACGCCATATCCTTCCTGCTTATAACCTCCCCTGAGAAAAGAAACTGCCATCTTAGCGTTTCCTTTTGCGTCAAGCGGCGCAATTAATTTTAAAGCAACAACAGCTGCTTCCCGTTTTTCTCTTGCATTATTTATTACTCTTCTCATATCTTCTGCCTCTTCTCCTTTAATCCTGCCCTTATCCAACATTGTTTTTACGCTACCGGGCAATGCTTGCAACTCGTCGCTTGTAAGACTTACAAGAACTATAAACATCTCCCTGCCGAGCGCATCTTTTTTTCCTATGCGCTTTATTATACCTAAATTCTCCGCATCTGTAAACTCCCTGCGCACCGAGCTTTCGGACCAAGTCTTGCCCGCGTCCTTAAGCCTCTCGGGCTGTATACCTAATACCGTTATCTCATCTCCTGCTTTAACCCCTAGCCTGGCGAATGTATTCAAAAGCCCGAATACAGAGCCCCTGCCTGCATCCTGTGCAGCGCCGGCTCTGGAAGGAAGGCCGGATATATCTCCCAACACGGAAGAAAAATAACCTTCAAGGAAAGCTATTTTTTGGGCAGCCTTTTCTTTAGGATCTCTAGAAGGAGCGAATACCACGCCTGCTATGGATAAGCCGCTGCGTATATTAAGGAGCGGGTTTTCCGCCTTTATTTTAGATATCTCGCTTTCGGTGTAGAGCAAGGGCCCTCTTGATTTTTTAGCTTCTTTAGACGCGGCTCCCGGATCTGTCCTTATCTCGGAAGTAGGTTCCTGGTACAATGTTTCCAGAAGCTCGCCTATCTTCGCTTCTAAATATTCTCTTAGATTAAGCTCGTCCAGTTCTTTATATACGGGTTTTCCTTCTTCATCTGTTCCTGTTAAAATTCTGAGCTTCTCGCCATTATCATTTTTTATAGGATATCTAAGCGCAAACCGCCCATCCATAAGATCGCTAAGCGCGGGCATCTCCGAATCTTTTGTCAAGCTTTTGAATCTATCTATAAGATAACCGAAATACGTCAGGTCTAACTCGCTTACGAGGCCAGAATTTTTTAATATCTCGTCTACATACCATGAAGCGGGCATGTGTTTATTTCCGTTTAATTCAGGAGTACGCAGCTGCTCCAATTTGGTAGCGTCAAACTTATTGATAACCAAATCCGTAAATAAATCTTCAATCTTATAGCCTGTAGTTTCTTCGATAAACTTAAGGAGCTCGGGAATTGTAAGATTAGCTGTCTCATTATCAACATTTGGATTCAACGCTAATATTATGCGTATGGGATTTTTCGTATCTTTCCGCCTTTCTTGTAAAGCCTGCGGCAGGCCTTCTACAAGAAGATGAGGTATTATGCTTGTAAAAAAGCTTCCTGGCCCGAATATTATACAGCTAGTATTGGGATTTCTTATAGCCTCCAGCACATCTTCATTTGGAACTGTTTTTTGCCCAGGACCAGGAACGTCGTCTTTATTTAAAAACCCTAATTTTTTAATCTTAGAATAGTTAGGAGTTTCAGTGATATTGGTTTGGTTTTTTACTACGCGGCTTCTGACATATACGCTCATGTTGCCCATATAAAAGGGCAAGGGTTTAGGCTTATCTCCCGGCTTAACTACCTCTGTTCCATCATAAACCCTGCCTGTTCCATCATTAAAAATAGAATATTCTTTGCCGTCATAATATAAAACGCTATTTTCCGGCTTTCCGCCGCGCTCCTCTAACATGCATATTTCCGAACCATTTATTTTAAAACTCAAATTACCGTCCTTCATTATAAAATCTATTTCCATATCGTCTATTCTGACAGGCATGGCTTCGGTATCCTGCGGAGTAATAGTTATCCTCTCGTTAGTTTCAATTACGGTTATCTCGATATTGTCTCCGTCTTTTCTGACCTTTAGCGCTTTTAGATTTTTTGGGTTTGTTATATCCCTATCTTTGCCCGCTATAAATATTATATTATCTTCGTATTCCGCGTATATTGTGCCTGGGGCGTTATGCGATAAAGAAACCCTGCCCTGGTCCTGTACGCCCGCCATCTCGCCAAGCATATCCAGCGCCGCCTGAAATCTCTTTGCTAATTCTTCGTCTTTTAGAAGCGGCGTAAACTTCTCATCTTCTTTATCCTTATACGGAGGATTATTAATATCTATCAATCTTAGATAGCTCATCGCCCCTAAAAGCATAAGGTTCCTGATAGAAGCCCCGTCTTCGGGAATAAGAGGCTCTGTCCCGGAGAAAAATTTTTCATCCATCATCTTCGCGATATTTAAAACGCTTGAGGCGAAATATACAAAGTCATCGCTTAAATTAGTGGTTTTTTCAGTGTAACCGATGCCTGTGGGTTTAATAACGGTTTGGCCCGCTATCCTGGCAAGCAAGTATTTCGTCAGCTCATAAAACGATTTTACATACACTATCTCTCCGTCATCATCATAAAATACCAAACTACCTATCCCTCTCTCCGTGCCTTCCTTTCCTTTTTCCGGATATTTCTTTTTATACGTCTCTCCTTTTGAAACAGCTTTTCTCTCGGCTGCTTCATCTTTATTTATTTTATCCTGGGTAACCATATCCACTCTTCCCTGAGCGTCTAAGAGCTTGTAAAGCTTATCCTGCGCGCCAAAACCTTCAAAAATAGAATTCATCAGGTCTCCCGGAGAAGGAGCCCAGCCAAAACCTGCTTTTATCAAAGCCCTTATCATCTTAAATGTTGCGCCGCCATCGTCTATAGAGGTCTGAATACTTCTTACAAAAGTGTTTTCTAAGCCGCTGACCGCCTTTATTGAAGCCAAAAGGCCTGTCCCTCCTCCAAAGGTAAGCACTACTTTTTTACCCTCCGGAGGAGCGCGAGTTTGGATTAATTTTATCATCTCTTCTATCTGCTCTACTCTATCCTCGGGATTAAACATGCCCATCACTACCTGGCGGCGGCCTGATAATCCTCTGGCTGCTTTAGCCCTGTCCATATACTCGTTCAACTTGGTTTCATCTCCCCCAAATATCCCTAAAAGGGCCTGATAATGTTCCAGGTTCCTGTATTGCTGTTCCGGTAAAGTTGTATCAATGCCAATATCTTTCGCAGCAGGCATTACCTTTATAGATCCCGCTAAAGGGCCATTAGCAACCGTATTTCCCGTAAAATCTTCTTTGCCGGCCTGGGATGAGCCATCTTTAGTGATCTTAATATAGGTATATTCGCCATTTGCGCCTTTATATCTTTCCACCAGCACCCCTGGCTGTTGAACCTTAATTTCAATGTCATACTCGGATCTTGCCCAGAGTTCTGCTCTTTTTTGTAAACTCAGAGCGAGCGCCATCCTGGTTGTCCCGGGCTGGATTATGACCTTCTCTATCGGAAGGCCTGACAACTCTGCTATAAGAGGTGCTACTTTTTCATTAAAAGATGCTGTAAGGCTTTCGTCGCAAGCAAGCGGGACTCTCAATGTAACCGCGAGCCTGCCAACCACCTCGTTTAAATCCAATTGATTTAATAGATCTGTTATTGATTTTCGCTGGCCCGATAAGAGAAAATGATAATTTTCCTCGTCTATGTCAGTCTTGGAATACGGAGATACCACTATGTAGGAATATCCTCTTTCTTTGAGAAGTTTTGTAATGCCTCTAGTATGAAATCCGCCGGCTATTAATGCGCTAACCCTGGAATTGCGCTTTTCTATTTCAGATAAAGAATTATCGACCATCGCGAGGTCGCGCTCTTTTACAACCTTGTAGAACTCTTCAAGCTCGGCTAAATGCGGGTCTATTAATAAAGGGTTATAATCTATAAAAGCGCTGATATTATATTTCTTAAGGGCCGGTTTAAGGAAAGATTCAAAAAAAGCCACTCTATGAGAATCTTTGTTATTAAGGTAATAGTCAAGCTCTTCATTGGAAACCTTCAGATTAAAAAATCCTTCCAGGAAGTTTATATTGCGGAGTACTTTAACAAACGTCTTCTGCTCATCCGTCTTTGATAAAGCCTCTTTTATCTCAAAATTCAGGTTTTCTAATTCCAAGAAAAGGCTTGTTGAATCAAGAAAATTTACTTTGGCGAGATAATCAACGAAACCGTTTAGATTCGGGTATTTAGCCGCAAAATCGTCCTTCAGGTATTTATTGGCAAAATCTCTCATGTAGCTGTAAAACGAAAAAGGAGATATTTTCTGGTCTTTAAAAAGCTGCGCCTTAGCCATCAGGGAATCCGCGTCGCTGCGCATGGATTTGGCCATAATAGACGATTGCAGGTTTAAAAGAAGGCTCTGGGATTCATTCATTACCTTCAGCTGGTCAATGGTTTTTTCTATTTTTATTGTCTCGGTTAATAAGGTTATATTTTTATAATTAGCGGTACTAATGCCTAATTTCTTCGGATAACCTGTCAAGTAATCAATGTAAGCCGTTGCTTCCAGCTTCTGGGCCTTGTAATCAGCTTCTTTCCTGTCCAGATCTAAAAGTTCTTTTGTGTAGATCTTGGCCTTTAAAGCTTCCCCTGCTTTTTTAACCTGGGATATAAAAACCTGGGACTCTACGTTAAATTTCATTATCTTATTGAAATCAACGATATTTTTGAAGTATATATCCTCTGTCTCTATGCCCCATATAGGCAGATCCGGGCGCTTGGTTATAGCCAGGTACTCCTCTCCTGTAAGCTCGCCTGAATTGACAAATACGCGGGCCATTTTTTCTTTGGCGTAATAATCAGGAAAACTCGCTATTTTTGCGGTATCCAGGTCGCCGACAGCTCCTTCTGAACATACAAGGCCCATTTTGTAATCATCCAATAAAAGCTCCAGCATCTTGGCAAGATTCGTTTCCGCTTCAGGATTTGTATGTAAATCCTGAATATGCACTATAAGCTTGGAGCTGGCCTTCTGGTCAGGATTTTGATATACTTCTGTTATCTTTCCAAGTTCCGCTGGTATATGAATAAGGGATATATCTGAGAGATGGGAAGAGAGGATCTTTTGTGCTTCTTTTTCCCTGGATTCAGCTTGATCAGTATCTTCGCCGCTAAGAACTGCTTTTTTCTTCTGTGTAATTTCCTGAGTTTTATCGCTCAGTTTTTGATAGTCAACTTTCTTATTTTTAAATATGGATTTTGAATCAGGCTTAGCATATATGCTATTAGTGGCTATAAATGTGGTTAGGGTAAAAATTACTACAATTTTTTTAAATAGCTTGGAAGACATATATCCTCCTTCTTCTTGTATTTATATATATTTTAAATACTTTTTAAAATTCTATATTAAAGTATAACACGAAAACGTTTTCCTGTCAAACAAAAATATGATTTTTTTTATCTAGTATTATCTGGCTAGTAGCGATAGGATATTATCTTTTATTTCTTCTTTTTTAACTTCCAATATCTCGCCTGTCCCTCTTATCTTTATCTCCAGCTTGCCTTTTTTAAGGCCCCTATCGCCTATCACTATTGAAAAAGGCACGCCTATAAGATCAGCATCGTTAAATTTAACTCCGGCACTCTCGTCTCTGTCGTCCAATAAAACCTCTACGCCGGCTTGGCTTAACTCTTGATAGGCGAATTCTGAAGCAGATTTAACATTTTCTTCTTTGTAATTTATGGGTATGATTAAAACTTGAAAAGGCGCTATTGACAAAGGCCAGATTATGCCTTTTTTATCATTATGAATTTCTACTGCCGTAGCCATGATCCTGTTCACGCCTATGCCGTAACAGCCCATTACTATCGGCTTCAGCTTGCCGTCTTCGTCAACAAACTCCGCCTTCATCGCCTTTGAATATTTAAGGCCTAATTTAAATACATGGCCCATTTCTATTGCATGCTCTATTTTTATGCTTTTATTGCACCTGGGGCATGGATCGGTTTCGGTAATCATCCTCAAATCAGCCCACTCTCCCACCTTAAAATCCCTGTCAAGATTTGTATTAATGTAGTGCTTGTCCTTTTTATTCGCTCCTGTTACAAAATTAATCATGGTTCTGATAGATCTATCAGCTATAACATTTATTTCTTGTAACCCCACAGGCCCTGAAAACCCGACAGGCCCGAGTGTTACTTTATTTATGACTTTCTCATCAGCCATCTCAAGGTTTTGGCATTTCAAGATTTTCTTTATCTTTGCTTCATTAGCCTCGTGATCGCCCCTTATTAAAACAGCCACTGGTTTCCCGTCCGTCACATAGATAAGCGTTTTGACCATCTGATCAGGCCTTACCTTTAATAAGTGCCCAACCTTCTCTATGGTAGTCACGCCTGGTGTATCAACCTCTTTAATATTCTCGGCTTTCCTTGTCCCGAGCGAAGCCGAAAGGTGCCCACCGCCCTTTGCTTCCGCCACTGCCAGGCTTCCCGCATATCCACATGAAGCGCAATGCACTAAAAGATCTTCTCCGCTCTCGGAAACCACCATGAATTCATGCGAAACATCTCCTCCCATAACTCCTGAATCAGCCTCTACCGGAATAGCCTTTAAACCGCATCTGGCAAAAATCCTTTTATACGCTTCATACATCTTTTTATAACTTTCATCCAGGCCCTGAGAGTCTTTGTCAAAACTATAAGCATCTTTCATGATAAATTCACGGCTGCGTATCACGCCAAATCTTGGCCTGACCTCATCCCTGAATTTGGTCTGGATCTGATAAAAAGTGACGGGCATCTGTTTATACGAATTTACATGATTCCTAACAAGGTCTGTTATAACTTCTTCGTGTGTAGGCCCAAAAACTATTATCCTGCCATGCCTGTCTTTATAGGTAATAAGGTCTTCCCCGAGCGCTTTAAACCTGCCTGACTCATGCCATAATTCAACCGGCTGCATAGAAGGCATAAAAAGCTCGATAGCACCCGAGCGGTCCATTTCTTCGCGGATAATATTTTGGACCTTTTTTAAAACTCTGAGGCCCAGAGGAAGGTAAGTATAAGCGCCCGACACAAGCTTCCTGATTAGGCCGGAACGTATCATAAGCCTGTGGCTCACTGCCTCAGCCTCGCTCGGCACCTCTTTTAACGTAGGGATAAAATACTTACTCCATCTCATAATCTTTACACTTTAACAATGTTAATTTTGTCAAGTTCATGTGCCTTTTAGCAGTGCCACTTATTCTGTCCCGCAAACTTGACATTGTGACAATGTTAATTTTGTCAAGTTTATACGTTTCTTAGCAATTCTTTGACTATATCTTTTTCTTTTACCCTTTTTATTATCCTGCCTTTTTTAAAAATAACCCCAGAGCCTTTGCCACACGCAATGCCTACATCAGCCTCTTTAGCCTCTCCTGGGCCATTGACCTCGCATCCCATAATAGCTATCTTGCAGCTTGTAGCCTGAGTCCTGCAACTTGCAAGATGTAATTTAATGTTTGATTCTACTTTTTCAACTATGTCCTGCAAATCCACCTGGCATCTCCCGCATGTAGGGCACGAGATAACCTCCGGGCCAAAGTTCCTTAGCTCTAACGCCTGAAGAATATTTTTCGCCGCCATTACCTCTTCTACAGGGTCTCCCGTCAACGAAACCCTTATAGTATCTCCTATGCCGCCCAGAAGCAAGGCGCCTATTCCTATGGATGATTTTACGATGCCGGTTGAAACAGCTCCTGCAGCAGTAACACCCAGATGAAGCGGATATCTTGATTTCTTTGAAAAGAGCTTGTAGGCTTCTACGGTGCTTATAACATCGGACGCCTTCAACGAAACTATTATATCGTAAAAGTCCATTCTCTCCAATATCTTTATATAATCCAAAACGGATTTCACCAAATCTTTCGCCCTCTGCTCTCCGCCCTTCACTCTATCTTTAATCGACCCGGAATTCGCCCCCACCCTTATGGGAATTCTTCTCTTTTTCGCTAATTTTATAACTTCACTTATCTCGTTCTCTTTATAAATATTCCCAGGGTTAAGCCGTATCTTGTCAGCCCCGTTTTCAATAGCGCATAAAGCCAATCTGTAGTTGAAATGTATATCTGCCACTAAAGGTATATTTATTTTTCGCTTGATGGCTCTTATGGCCTCCGCAGCTTCAAAGTCTTTTATAGCGACTCTTATAATTTCACATCCAGTCTTTTCCAATTCCCTTATCTGTCTCGCGGTTCCAGAGACATCCCTTGTGTCAGTCTTCGTCATCGACTGGATAGATACAGGTGCTCCGCCGCCGATCTTTATATTTCCGACCTTAATTTGAGTTGTCATTATGCTTTCCATAGATGCGCTATCTTTTCAAAAATCTCAAACCTTACAAAATCATTATAAAATACAAACAACATCAAAGCTATAAGCAATGACATGCCCACCTGGGTTATGCCCTCCTGCATTTTGACAGAAACTGGCTTTTTTCTGATTTTTTCTATCGTAAGAAACAAGATATGTCCGCCATCTAAAACAGGCACCGGCAAGAGGTTAAAAATAGCCAAAGACGCGCTTAATACGCCCATCAGCTGTAATAGATAAACTATCCCAAGTTTGGCTGCCTGGCCTGTTATATAAAATATCCCTATAGGCCCAGTCATGGATTCCTTTACGGGTATCGCTCCGGTAATACTCGCCCACAGAGCCTTACATGTTATATAAGTCAGTGTCCACAATCTTTCAGCCCCCATATAAATAGATTTAAAAAATCCGTATTTTACATATACGACTTCATCGGACGGAGCAATGCCGATTATGGAAATATTTTTTTTGGAACCAAAAATAGTTTTCGTATCCTGAGATGTAGGCGTAACAAGAAAAGCCTCGCGCTTTCCGTCTCGTTCTACAAGGAGTTTCATTTCCATGTTTTTGCTGGCATGCACAATTTTTGTAACGTCTTCCCAGTAAACTACATCTTTGCCGTTTATATTCAAGATCTTATCGTCCGCCTTCAGTTCCGCCGATTCAGCAGGATACCCAGGCATAACCTTGCCTATCCTGCTGGTCAATGTAGGGCTCCCGGCCATGAACACGAATGAAAAAATCAAAAACGCCAGTATATAATTTAATAACGGTCCGGCAAATATTATCCTCATTCTTTCCCCAACCGTCCTTGAAAGATACTCCCACTTCTCTCCTTTTGCCCCCTCCAAGGGTGTCTCTCCAGCTAATTTTACATAGCCTCCCAAAGGTATAATAGAAATTGAGTATCTGGTGTCTCCTTTCGTAATACCGGCTATTTCCGGCCCAAACCCTATAGAAAACTTTTCAACCCGTACTCCCATCTTTTTCGCAACAATAAAATGCCCAAATTCATGCACAATAACTAAAATACTCAAAACAATTATAAAAGAAACTAGCGACAACATCTAAGTATCTCCTTGGTTTTTACCTTCGCCCATTTATCCGTTTCCAGCACATCTTCTATGCCCGGATTTTTAACTCCCTTGTGAAGCCCCAGGACTTTTTCAACAGCCCTCGGTATATCTGTAAATTTTATTCTGCCTTCTATAAATTCCCTGACAGCCTCTTCATTTGACGCATTCAAAGCCGAAGGCCACGTCCCAGCCTTCTTTCCGGCTTCATACGCCAGTCGCATGCATGGAAATTTTTTAAAATCCGGATTATAAAAACTCAGATTCTTTATCTTGGAAAATTCCGGACTTTTGATTCCGGAATCGAATCTGTCAGGATACGTAAGGGCATACTGGATAGGAATCCTCATATCGCACGGTCCCATCTGGGCGAGTATCGCGCCGTCTTTGAATTCCACCATTGAATGAGCCACCGCTTCTGGATGTATCAATATTTCTATATTGCCAATATCCGTATTAAAAAGCCAATGCGCCTCAATCACCTCCAGCCCCTTATTCATCATCGTAGCGGAATCTACCGATATCTTTTTGCCCATCTTCCATCTGGGATGATTAATTGCCTGTTTCAAGGTTATATTCTTAAACATAGACTTTTTCACATTTAATAAAGGCCCGCCTGAACCTGTAAGAAAAATCCTCTTTAAATCTTTTCTGTTATTGTTTCCGATACATTGGAATATTGCGCTATGTTCGCTGTCTACAGGCACTACCGCCACATTGTTCTTTGCCGCCTTGCTCATTATAATGCTGCCCGCTATAACCAGGGCTTCTTTATTCGCAAGGGCTATTTTTTTAACCCTGTCCAAAGCCGTTAATATAGGCAAAAGCGCGGATGACCCCACTATGCCCATCAAAACAATGTCTATTTTTAAATCTTCCAGCATCCTGCATAATCCGTCTTTACCCTCATACGCTTTTATACCACTAAAATTCCAAGAAACGGCGTTTGGTTGGGCAACACAAACGGCTTTCGGTTTGAATATTTTTGCCTGTTTTATTAATAATTCAACATTAATATTCGTAGACAACGCGCACACCTTAAACCTGTCCGGAAACTTAGCTATTACATCCAGAGCATTTGTGCCTATAGACCCTGTCGACCCTAAAACCGCTACTCTTTCCATAATATTTTATCTAAAAATAGTTAGGCAGATATAAAAAATCGGCGCCGTAAAAAGTATGCTATCAATCACGTCCAGCATACCGCCAAGCCCGGGCAAAGAATCGCCTGAATCTTTCACTTCATAATCTCTCTTTATAAGGCTTTCCGCTAGATCCCCAAGCTGAGCGAATACGCCTATAAGAGCTCCACTTACAAGCACAAAACTAAAGCTCATCCATGGAAAATAATACCTACTGAGAAACGCGCTGATAATGCTGAATACAAAACCGCCTATGGCCCCTTCGACTGATTTATTGGCTTATCCTTGGTATCAGTTTATGCCTCCCTAAACGAGACCCTATTAAATACGCCCCAACATCTCCAGACTTTGTAACAAAAAGTAGATACGCTACCAACTTGTGGCCGTCTTCCAGGAATCTTATCTTTACAAGAAATGTAAAAAACCATCCTATGTAAAAAATCGCGAATAATGTAACCGCTATCAACGACACTGCGTCATGATTTTCTTTTCTTGTAAATTGAATTATAAAAAGCGTGATTAAGATAACTATAAAAAATACCACTTCCCATATACCGCCCGTAGGCCTGTAAAAATATGTGATATGCGGCAGCAATATCCCAGACAAAACGCCTACGTATGCAAAGCTCAGGGGCAATACCTTTTTCGCGTTTAGTTTGAAGAATTCGCACAGCCCCAAGCCTACAAATAAAGACGCTACCGCCCCAAATGTCCATATAGGCAATACAAATATACTCAGGGCGGTAACGAATATCAAAATCAGCGAGGTAATCGCGCGTTTAAACATACATCACCTTCCTCCGAATCTCCTGTCTCTTTTATTATATTCTTCTATAGCTTTATTTAATTCTTTCTCGTCAAAATCAGGCCATAGAGTTTCGGTTACATAGAACTCGGCGTAGGAGATCTGCCATAATAAAAAATTCGACACCCGCATTTCTCCGCTTGTTCGTATCAAAAGCTCCGGGTCAGGCTGCCCTTTGGTATAAAGCTTGCTCGAAAATATTTTTTCATCTATTTCGAATGGGGAAATTTTTGCGTTCAAGGCGTCTTCCGCTAAAATCCTGGCAGCGTTCAATATCTCCTGCCTGCCACCGTAGCTCAATGCTATATTCAGCGTAAGATTATTGTAGCTCTCCGTATCCTTCTCGGCAATCTCCATCTTAGCCAAAACGTCTTTCTGTATCCTCTGCCTCTCTCCTATTATATTAAACTTGATTTTATTATCATGGAACAGCTTGAATTCTTTGTCTATAAAATCTTCCAGCAGTTTAAACAAAGCCTTTACTTCATGGTCAGGCCTGGACCAGTTCTCGGTCGAAAATGCGTATAGCGTAAGATGCTTAACCCCTATCTTGATGCATGATTTTACAATTTTTCTTACAGCGTCTACTCCCTTGGTATGGCCCATAACCCTGGGGAGGCCTCTGGCCTTAGCCCACCTTCCATTGCCATCCATTATTATCGCTATATGTTTAGGTATATTCATAAATTAATATCGCGTTATGGCTGCACAGATTTATATGTTGCGGAAACAATAACTAATTCATTTGAAAAGAAAAACGCGAATTCGCATTTAATCCAAACGCGATTCGCGTCTTTCTTTGATTCCATAAAAATTTTGCCTATTTGCCCGCCACGGAGATAACAAGCAGGCTCAGCATCAACTTTGTGGAAACAGCCTAATTAGCTGCCGGCTGCGGCACATTAATAAGAGGGATTTGCTCTTTAAGCTTTGATTCAAGGTCTGAATATGCCGTCTTTAGCTTCTCTGATTCCGCGCTAAGCTTATCTATGGAACTCTGCAGACTACTGACAAGGGTCGCCTGATCGTTAGCCTTCGTAGTTGAGCTAATTAACTGCGCCTGTAAGTCGCTTACCTTGGCATTAAGCCCAGCTATCTGATCGTTAAGCTGCATGGTTTTTACTTTCTCAGCGCTTAACTGCGCGTTTAAACTTGCCGCGTAACCCGCAAGAATAATACAAACAATAACTAAAGCTACGGCAACAACCACAAAATTGTTCTTTATCTTATCCATTCCGCCCTCGCTCCCTTCTATTTTTTGTATTTCTTAAGCTGTCTTTCTATCTGCTGTTTTCTCTGCGTAATCTTATCCATATCCGCCTGGATCTTTTCCATATTCTTCGGCAGAATCACTATTTCCACCCGCCTGTTCTGTTTCTTCCCCTCTATGGTATCATTCGAAGCCACCGGCCTGTATTCGCCATAACCTATCGCTGCTACTCTTTTAGGGTCTATCCCCTTGGTATCTACAAGATAATGCAGAACGCTAGTAGCCCTAGAAGTAGAAAGTTCCCAATTAGATTTCCATTTGGAATGCTTTATAGGCTCATTATCCGTATGACCTTCTATGCCAATATTCCTGTCTTCTATATTATCTTTTAAAACGCCGGCTATTTTGTCAAGAGCCGGAAAGGCTTCCTGTTTTATGTCTGTTTTGCCGGAATCAAATAAAACTTCCGTCAAGAATATAATCGCGAGACCTTTCTGCGCCATCTCTAGACGCACGCTTTTATCGTCTATCTCCTGTTTTAATTTTTCTTCCAAAAGCAGTTTCGCCTTTTCAAGCTCGGACAGCTCCGTTTCCTTCTCTTCCTGCAGCTGGCTAAGCTTGATATTCAAAGATTCTATCTCGTTCCCAAGCGAACCTATCTTATCAATGTCGCTTTTATGCCTCATCTGAAAAGTAACCGAGCATCCGGACATAACAAAAGAAACAAATACTAAAAGTAAAATAGTAACTATCTTGCTATTTCTAACCATAATATCCCCTCCTGCGTTTTTTTAATCATAATACAGCCATCATTCAAAGTCAAGAATTTTTGGTGCAATAAACTTGACAAAACTGACATTGTTAGAATGTCAAGATTATTTGAACAGGGTATTCTTTATTATAAATGACGCGAATACGATTGAGACCATTGACATCAATTTTATCAAAATATTTAAAGACGGCCCTGACGTATCTTTGAACGGGTCGCCTACTGTGTCTCCTACGACCGTTGCCTTGTGAGGATGCGAGCCTTTGCCTCCGTGATGGCCCTCTTCGATATACTTTTTCGCGTTATCCCACGCGCCTCCGGAATTCGCCATCATAACCGCAAGCACAAATCCGGTAACAGTTGCGCCCATAAGAAGCCCGCCGACTGCGTTTATTCCAGCCGCAAGCCCCAATGCGATAGGAGCGATTATAGCTAAAAGCGATGGCATCACCATTTCCTTCTGCGCAGCCACAGTAGCTATATTAACACAGCGAGCGTAATCAGGCTTTGCTTTCCCTTCCATAAGGCCTGTTATCTCCTTAAACTGTCTTCTCACTTCTATAACGATCTTGGTAGCCGCCCTTCCGACTGCTCGCATAGTCATTGAACAAAATAAAAATGGAAGCATGCCACCAACAAATAATCCTATTAAAACGCTCGGGTTCATAAGGCTGAAATCCATCGTCTTCCCGAATAAATACACCTGGTCCCTGTAAGCGGCGATCAGGGCCAGGGCTGTTAACGCAGCTGAACCGATAGCAAAACCTTTTCCGGTAGCAGCTGTTGTGTTCCCTAAAGCGTCCAAGGCATCCGTCCTTTTCCTTACTTCAGGCAGCAAATGAGACATCTCAGCGTTTCCGCCGGCATTATCTGCGACAGGCCCGTAAGCGTCTGTCGCAAGAGTAATCCCAAGAGTCGAAAGCATACCAACTGCTGAAATTGCTATTCCGTATAGCCCTGCGTTGGAACTGGTAGCTCCGCCTGAAAAAAAATAACTTGCCATAATAGCAACACAGACTACCAGAACAGGGATAGCGGTCGACATCATGCCTACCGCAATTCCTCCTATAATAACCGTCGCAGGACCTGTGACGCTTGCATCCGCGATTGTTTTAGTAGGCTTGAAAGTGCTTGATGTATAATATTCCGTTGAAAGTCCGATCAATACGCCGGCTAAAAGGCCTGATATGACTGACCAATAAACTCCCATATGATCCGGCCCAAGTGTATATCTAACAAGAAAATAAGACGCTATTGCCACGATAAAAGAGCTCGTAAACACCCCTTTTCTTAAAGCTGCCAATAAAACCAGTTGATTTGCGTCTTCCTTGCTTTTTACAAAAAATGTACCTATTATAGAAGCCAATACCCCAATAGCTGCCATAACCATCGGGACAGTAACCCCTGCCAGGCCTAACCCAGCCGCTACGCCTAATGCAGAAGTAGCCACGATGGAACCTACGTAAGATTCATAAAGATCCGCGCCCATACCAGCGACATCACCTACGTTATCTCCTACGTTATCCGCGATAACGGCCGGATTTCTCGGATCGTCTTCCGGGATACCCGCTTCCACTTTTCCTACAAGATCAGCCCCTACGTCCGCGGCTTTCGTAAAAATACCTCCTCCAACGCGCGCGAAAAGCGCCTGAGAACTCGCGCCCATGCCAAAGCAAAGCATTGTAGAAGTAATCGCCCCTATCTTATCCGCACCTATAGGCAGAGGATGAGCTGAATAATACCAATCCAGAAAATAATACCAGATGCTGAGGTCTAAAAGCCCGAGCCCTACAACTGTAAGCCCCATGACTGCTCCGCTTGAAAACGCGACCCTTAAACCGGAATTTAAACTTTTCATTGCTGCCGCCGCAGTCCTATTTGAAGACTGCGTAGCTATTGTCATGCCTATAAAACCCGAAAGCCCTGAGAAAAAACCTCCTGTCAAAAATGCAAAAGGCACAAATATAGGCAGATACTTAAATAAAGAAAGCGCCAGAATAATAAAAAATACAACTATAAAAAATAAAGAGACGCCTAGATACTGTCTCTTTAAATACGCCTTCGCGCCTATCCTGACAGCGCTGGCGATTTCTTTCATCTTATCGTTCCCTTCGTCCATCTTAAGTATTGACACTGCAAGATAAAAAGCAAAACCCAATGCCAATATTGAACCTACTGGCGCCAAGAATAACATTTTACCGCTCCTTTCTAAATTCTGAATGCCTGTTCTCTTTTCGACCCTACCGAAACCATGCCTATTTTAACATTCAATAATTTTGACAGCCTTCCGAGATACCTCTTTGTATTCTCGGGCAAATCCTTGTATTTCGTCACAAGAGTAGTATCTTTCATCCAACCGTTGCAAACTTCATAGACCGGCTCACAATTCTTCAGCACCTCTATGTCCGCGGGAAAATTCTTATAGAGCTTGCCTTTATATCTATAGCCCGTGCAGATCTTTATCTTATCCATCTCGTCAAGCACGTCCAATTTTGTGACCACTATCTCGTCAAGGCCATTCACTGCCACAGCATGTTTAACTATAACCGCGTCGAACCACCCGCATCTTCTAGGCCTTCCCGTAGTAGCCCCGAATTCCTTGCCCTTGGTCCTTATTTTTTCCATGAGATCTTTTTTAAATTCCGTGGGGAAAGGGCCTTCTCCCACCCTTGTGGTATAAGCCTTCACCACTCCTATAACCTTGTCTATCCTAGCAGGGCCAACGCCTGTACCCGTACATGCCCCTCCAGCAGTGGCATTGGAAGAAGTTACATACGGGTAAGTGCCATGGTCTATATCCAAAAGAGTGCCCTGAGCGCCTTCAAACAGTATAGCTTTTTTCGCAGCTATCGCTTTATTCAAAACCTGCGAGACGTTTGCCAGATATTTTTTAATCTTTTTCCCGTACTCCAGGTAATCTTTATAAATCTGTTCGGCGTTAAATTCCAAAGAGCCTTCCAGGTTCGCGTAAATTTTCTTTTTAAGGCTTTCGGGATTTACAAGGTCTACCATCCTTATCCCGCAGCGCGCCATCTTGTCTATATAGCATGGCCCTATGCCTCTTCCCGTAGTGCCTATCTTGGCCCCGCGCCTTTTGTCTATCACTTTATGATATGGCAATATTACATGGCTAGACTCGCTTATCATAAGGTTACCATCTATCTTTATGAGTTTTTCTTCCAGCATCCTTATCTCGCTTAAAAGCGCTTCCGGGTCAACTACTACTCCGTTTCCTATTATACAAAGCTTGTTTTTCCTGAGTATCCCGGAAGGTATAAGATGCAGTATAAATTCCTTATCTCCTATCACCACCGTATGGCCCGCGTTATTCCCTCCCTGATACCTGACGATTATATCGGCGTCACGACTAAGGATATCGATAATCTTGCCTTTACCCTCATCTCCCCACTGTGCGCCTACTACAACCTTACAAGACATAAAAACTCTCCTTACCGTTCCCGATCCGGAAACGTAATGTAAATTATAAACAACGCCCTGATATTACGGCGTCATCGTAAATATCTTCCTGGCTATTTCAGGATATTTTGCTATAAATCGCAGCTCGTCATGCGTAAGCGGCTGCTGGGTATGCACATTCGCATATCTCACTAACTCGAGTATGTTCGCCGCTTCTTTGTCGTCTTTAAACTTTATCTCCAGCTTATCATATACGTTTCTGAATCCTTTTATGCCAGAGTATTCGCCCGCGATAATCTGCCTGCCTGTTTCTATAAACTCCGGCTCCCCTCTTCCCAGTTCTTCAAAATCATAAAGTTCGTAATTGCGCCTGTCTTTTAAAGCGCCGTCCGCGTGAATGCCTGACTCGTGAGCAAACGCGTTTGTCCCAATACCAGGATGATTTATAGGTATAGGCACCTTAAACGCATAAGAAGCGTATTTCCCGATCTTCCATGCATGGTTCAGCTTGACCCTCTCATCAAGCTGATACTTGCCCGAAAACCCGCTCGAATACTTAATCGCCAGTATAATGGAAACAAGATCCGCGTTTCCGGCACGCTCTCCCATGCCGTTTATAGTAGTATTTATATACGCGTCGCAACCTGCGTCTATCGCAGCCTTCGCGCCAGCTACGGAACAAGCTATGACCATTCCTAAATCATTGTGACAATGAAGCTCTATCGGCAATTTTACCTCACTTGCCAGTATCTTTATCCTTTTATAAATAGTAAAAGGATCGTCATAACCCAGGGTATCGCAATACCTGATCCTGTCTGCGCCGTGATCTTTCGCCGCCTTTGCAAATTTTATAAGATACGGCATGTCGGTTCTAGAGGCGTCTTCCGCGTTCACGCCCACTATTTTTAATTTCTTTTTTTTCGCAAAATCCACCGCGTCCGTCATCAAAAGCAATATATCATCCCTTGTCTTATTGCCTAAGAATTTTCCGTTGGTCATCTGCTCGGACGTGGATATGGAAAGATTCAGATTTTCGACATCCGTCATCTCGCACGCTTTCTTAACATCTTCTTTTATCGCCCTTACCCAGCCGTTCAGCACAATCGGTTTTAATACGCCCATTTTCACGAGTTCCATATTCGCGTTCAGGTAATTCGTCTCATGGCGCGTAACTGGAAAACCAAACTCGCTTCCGTAGACTCCCATATCGTTCAGGAACATATTTATCATGGTCTTTTGAAGCTTGGCTAATCCCAACTTTGCGGTCTGTACCCCGTCCCTGTTGGTTACGTCAATAATATAAATCTTGTTCTTTTTCATAAAATCTCCCCTAATAAACTTGACACTCTGACAATGTAAGTTTTGTCAAGTTTATGATTACAGCTTTATCAATGTTGCGTCCAATATATTTTTATCCCCTCTTATTTCGTTCAACACCTTTTCCGAAACAGCACTATCCACGTTCAGGACTGATAAAGTCTTTCCGCCCGGCTTTTCCCTGCCGAATGTCATAGTAGCTATATTTATATTATTCTTTCCTAAAATAGTGCCCATTATACCTATAATACCTGGCACATCTATATTATGAGCTACTATCATATAGCCTTCAGGAATAGCGTCCACGTGAAATTCGTCTATCTTTACGATCCTGGCGTCTTTCTTGGTAAAAAGAGTGCCTGAAACAGACCTTATCCCGGTATCTGTTTTTATCTCCACACTTATGAGGCTGGAATATTCCTCAAGCATGGTGGCCTTCATCTCTTCCACTTTTATGCCACGTTCCTTTGCCACAATTATGGAATTAACGTAATTGACCGTCTCCTGCAACACCGGGGACAAAACCCCTTTAACAATAGCCACGGTAATAGGCGATAGATTATATTTGGCAACATCGCCCGAATATTTTATCTGTATTTCCTGGATCCTGCCTTTGGCAAGCTGAGACGCCAGGGCTCCTATTTTTTCGCCGAGATTTATATGCGGCTGCAATATCTTGTAAAGCTCAAAATCAACGCATGGCACGTTAACCGCGTTTCTTATCCCGCAGCCTAGAAGAGCATCCCTTGCGCTGTCCGCAATTTCGATAGCCACGTTTATCTGCGCCTCTTCGGTTGAAGCCCCGAGATGAGGAGTCAAAACAATCTTGTCGCATTTAAATAGAGGATTGTCTTTCGCCGGAGGCTCTTTTTCATAAACGTCAAAAGCCGCTCCCGCGATCTTGCCGCTATTTATACCTTCAAGAACATCCGCCTCGTTTACTATGCCGCCCCTTGCGCAGTTTATGATCCTCACGCCCTGCTTCATAGTCCCTATTGAATCCTTATTTACTATATTCCTCGTCTCGTCAGTAAGAGGCGTATGAACCGTGATATAATCCGCCTTCTTGAATATTCCTTTCACGTCAACCGACTCTATCCCGAGTTCGTTCGCCTTATCCTTAGATAAAAACGGGTCATAGGCTATGACCTTCATGCCAAAACTAATGGCGCGCTTGGCAACCTCAGAGCCTATCCTGCCAAGGCCCACAATGCCAAGAGTCTTGCCATATACTTCCGTGCCCATGAATTTTTTTCTTTCCCACTCGCCTCTTTTAACGGACGCATCCGCCTGGGGAATGTTTCTTGAAAGAGAAAGCATTAAAGATACGGCGTGTTCAGCCGTGGACATCGTATTCCCTCCGGGTGTATTCATAACTATAATGCCTCTTTTGGAAGCCGCCGCCAGGTCAACATTGTCAAGCCCCACTCCGGCCCTACCTATCACCTTCAGATTAGTAGCGGCTTCTATAATATCTTTCGTAACCTTTGTCTCGCTTCTTACCAAAAGGCCGTCATAGTCTTTTATTATTTTCTTTAACTCCTCAGGTGGCAGCTTATGCTTTACATCCACCTGAAAATCTTTTACCTTTTTAAGTATATCCACGCCTTCCTGCGCTAACGGATCGCTGACTAATATTTTAAACATATCCTCTCCTTAAAACTTGACACTCTGACAATGTTAGTTTTGTCAAGTTTATGCCGCTCCAGGAGGCATAAACTTGACACTTGTGACATTGTTACAGTGTCAAGATGTTGGGGATTATTTAAGCGTTTCTTCAAGCGCTCTTACGCCTGAACCAAGCTGAAATTTATATCCCATTTCTGAAAGCACGATTTCAAGAGTAGCCAGGCATACAACAAGGTCAGACGGGGTTATATAGCCCATTGTGGCTATCCTGAAAATCTTGCCCTTTATCTCGTCCTGCCCCCCGGCTATACCAACACCGTATTTATCCCTCATTGTCTTAACAAGCTTTTCTCCGTCTACGCCCTGAGGAACCTTTACAGCGGTTACTCCGTCTGAATAAGCATCCGGTGCAAATAACTCCAACCCCATAGCCTTAACTGCGCTGCGCACCGAAAAAGCCATCTTCTTATGCCTCGCGAATACGATATCCATCCCTTCTTCTTTTATAATTTTCAATGATTCTCTCAGCGCAATCATCAGATTTACCGCCGGAGTAAAAGGCGTATCGGTTTTAGTAAGAGCTTTTCTATACGCCTTGAAATCAAAATAATATTTAGGTAAAGTTGATTTTTCAACCAGCGCCCATGCCTTAGGGCTCATACTTGCAAACGCCAGGCCGGGAGGGATCATTAATCCTTTTTGAGAACCTGATATCACAATATCCGCCCCCCACTCATCTGTTTTTATAGGAACTGCCGCCAGAGCGCTTATTGCGTCCACCACAAGCACTGCTTCATAGCCCTTCAAAATCCTGCCAATCGTTTCTATGTCCGTGGCAACTCCGGTAGACGTCTCGCACAATGTAGTATATACGGCCTTTATCTTTTTATCTTTCTTCAGGATCTCGTCTATCTTTTCAGGGCTCACCGCTTTTCCCCATTCCACATCAATTGCAATAAATTCAATGCCATATGCCTTGCAAATCTCTCCGAACCTCTCTCCAAATTTTCCGCCGCGCACAACAAGGGCTTTGTCTCCCGGAGAAAGCAAGTTTATAACAGACCCTTCCATAGCGCCTGTCCCTGAGGCTGTAAAGATAAGGACTTCATTTTTAGTCTGGTATATGTATTTTAAATCTTCCTCAACTTCCTGGATAACCTTCCGAAACTCAGGAGTCCTATGATGAATAATCGGCCTTGCCATAGTCTCCAGAACCCTTGGAGGTATCGGTGTAGGCCCCGGTGTCAATAAATAATTTTTAAGCATTTTTTCTCCTTATTTAGTTATTATTTCTTGCTTTCTACGAATATCTCGTCTACAACCCCATACTCCAGGGCTTCCTGGCTGGACATAAAATAATCCCTGTCAGTATCCTTCTGTATTTTATCAAGAGACTTTCCTGTATGTTTAGCCAAGATCTCGTTAATCCTGTCTTTCATCTTTAATATCTCTTTTGCCTGTATGCTAATATCCGACGCCTGCCCCTGGACCCCGCCCCAGGGCTGATGTATCATGACCCTTGCGTTTGGAAGCGCATATCTTTTCCCCTTTGCGCCTGAGGCAAGTAAAACCGCTCCCATACTGGCAGCCTGGCCCACGCAATAAGTGCAAACCTTGGGCTTTATAAACTGCATCGTGTCATAAATTGCCATACCCGCAGTAACCACGCCTCCGGGGCTGTTTATATAAATATTTATGTCTCTTTCCCTGTCTTCCATCTGAAGGAAAAGCATCTGGGCTATTACCACGTTCGCGATTACATCGTCTATCGCCGAGCCGATAAAAATAATCCTGTCTTTCAGAAGCCTTGAATAGATATCATACGCCCTTTCGCCCCTGTCCGACTGCTCTATTACCATAGGAATCAACATGCTTTCCCTCCTGTCGTATTCATCCCGATCGCCGATCGGGATATACATTACGCCTATTCCGTCTTCGCCTCTTTTAAAAGAAGCTCCATTACCTTTTTATTTCTCATATTCACAGCCAACTCGTTCATGCCATGGCCTTTTTCCAGATAACTTTTGATCTCGTCTTTTGTCTTGTGATACTGGGCGGCTAATTCTTCCACATACAGGTCTATCTCTTCCTGCTTTAAATAAATCTTTTCGGCCTGCGCGATTTTATCCAATATAAAAAATGCCTTTACCTGCCTGATTGCTTGCTTGGAAGCATTCTCTTCCAGTTCTTTTTTGTCTTTTTCTTCCAGGTTAAACTTTTTATCCGGGTTTTCCTTTTTCTGGAGCGTTTCCATATATTTAATGCGCATCTCGGCGTCTTTTATCAGCCTTTCTTTTTCTGAGTTAAGAAGCGTATCAGGCACTTCGAAGTCCATACTGCCCAGAAGCTGATCTATAATCTGGACCTCCATATCGGCTTCGCTGTCCTGCTCTAATTTTGTCTTGAGATTCTGCTTCATAGCCTCTTTCATTTTCTCCAGATTCTCGAATCCAAGGTCCTTTGCGAATTCATCGTCAAGTTTGGGCAGCACCTTTTCCTTTTCCTGGCTTCCTTCTTTGGGCACATTCTGGGAATGCATCTCTCTCAGGTATTCCATGTTCTTTACCAGGTCTTCTTCCTTAACTTCTGTGTTTTTCTTTTTTAATTTCAGGCCTTTGTAGTTTTTCAAATTAATCTCAGGCCTTGTTTCAATGTTTGCTTTATACGAAAACCCTTCTTTGATATCAAGCTTTACATCGGTTACATCAGGATACCCTATAGGGTCCAGCTTGTGTTCTTCCAAAATCTTTTCATAGGTTTCGGGTATAAGCTTTTTTAAAACCTCTTCCTTGGCGGCTTTAGAATAATGGAGTTCCAAAAGATCCCTTGGAGCTTTGCCCTGCCTGAAACCCGGCACACTTGCGTATTTTCCTAGATCGCCGTAAACTTCATCGAAAGCCTTCTTCACTTCCTCCGCCGGAAGGCTTACCTCTAAACTGTGCTTGCAATTTTTAAGTTTTTTAATGGATGACTTCATTTAACGAATCGCTCCTCTGTTTATGTAAATCAAACCCTGTCTAATTTACATTCTGAATTTTTCGCCTAAATATATTTCTCTTGCTTTCGGATCGTTGATCAGGACTTCCTTTGTGCCTTCGATAAGTATCTTCCCGCCTGCCATTATATACGAATGATTTGTTATTTCAAGTGTTTCCCTGACATTATGGTCCGTAAGAAGTATCCCGAGGCCTTTGTTCTTTAACTCGCCTATGATCTCCTGAGCATCAGCCACTGCAATAGGGTCTATCCCGCTAAAAGGCTCGTCCAGGAGAATAAAAAGCGGGTTTGTAACAAGCGCCCTTGTTATCTCCAGCCTTCTCCTTTCTCCGCCTGAAAGCATATACGCCTTTTTTTTCGCGAGATGACTTATCTTTAACTCTTCCAGAAGCTCCTTAAGCCTGTTCATGCGCACCTCGCGGGGAAGATGCAAAGTTTCCAGCACAGCCGCTATATTTTCTTCTACAGTAAGCTTTCTGAATATGGAAGGCTCCTGCGAAAGATATCCTATGCCGCTGCGGGCTCTCCGGTACATCGCAAGCTTCGTAATATCTTTCCCGTCAAACATGATATTTCCATCGTCAGGCCTGAGTATCCCCACCACCATGTAAAACGTGGTTGTTTTTCCTGCGCCGTTCGGCCCCAAAAGCCCCACAACCTCCCCGCGCTTTACTTTCATGCAGACCCCGTCCACCACCCTTTTCCCGTCGTAGGATTTTATCAGATTATTTATTTCCAGCAAATGTCCGTTATTTTGCAATTCCATCGCTTTGAATAACCAGTTTAGGCCTGTTAGGCAGTATTACCCTTCCCTGGTCCACCAGATAAATCGCTTTATCGCTATAGGTTACATTTTCGCCGTTTATTATCCTTACATTGCCTCTGGCTACCACGCACTTTACGCGCCTTGTCTGGGAATTAAAGTAAACGTCTATACGGTCTGCCAGTATACTGCCTTTCGAATCCTCCACCTTTACATTGCTATAAAAAAACGCCCTGTTCTGTTTGTAATTCAGTTCCAGAGGCCCGTCGCATGTTATAGTAGTCTGGCTCTTGCTGGTTTCGGGGCTTAAAATCCCGGATTCTCCGGATACAAGGCTTGCGCTTATGCCCTGCTTTAATTCAGCAGTTTTGCCCTCCATGTCGCAAACAGCGCCCGTACCTGTAATGCTCATATCTGGCCTTTTTATGTTTACGCTTGTCTCGGTAGATATGTTTTTTGTCTCGGCGTCCCAAACCAGATGGTCCGTTGTTAACTTTGTGCCATCCGTAGAAGCCATGACCACATTATTATTAAGATTGACTATGTTTTCGCCTTTGTCAAAAATACCTTCATTGGCTTTCAATTTAAGCATCGTGCCGTCGCCAAAAGACAGCGCGGACAAGTGCTCTATGTTAACCCTGTTGTCCAGGACCTCCGCGGAGCGCCCGGACATTTTCCACTTCTGGCCTCCGCCTTCCTGGTACTGAACAAAAGAAAAATCTTTTACCTCCTGCTGGGCAGTTGCTTTTTTTTCTTCTTCAGCGGCGCACAATGAAGCGGAAATTAATAATAAAAAAATAATTATTTCAGATTTTTTTCGCCGCATAATTTTGTCTTCCATCTGTCGTGAAACCAAACCCACTGCTCGGGATATTCTCTTAT
>Ga0172369_10001819_pt1 | contig 30267 bp, 31 predicted proteins | sample LakKiv25m_FD_114539 | JGI IMG/M metagenome (GOLD analysis project Ga0172369, IMG submission 114539) | Freshwater microbial communities from Kabuno Bay, South-Kivu, Congo - kab_022012_11.25m | ecosystem: Environmental > Aquatic > Freshwater > Lake | place: Democratic Republic of the Congo... | reverse complement strand
ATCGGTAAATTCTACCGGCGACAACCTGGACGGTGCTCGTAATTGCAAAATATGTTTCGACGCTTCCGGTCGACACGAGGACGCAAAATATTCTCACTGGATGGCCGAGAATATCAAGGATGCCTATGATGCGGGGCCCGGGGTAGGCAACGCTGATCTGATTTATGAAGTTTTCGACACGGGAATAGGCAATTTCCGAAATCTTTTTACCAGCGTGGTTTATAGTTCTCGGGATATCGAATATTCTTTCAATTGCCATGGGTGCGACGGGCTTTTTGGCTGTATTGGCCTACGGACCAAAAAATATTGCATTTTGAACAAACAGTACAGCAAAGAGGAATATGAGTATTTGGTGCCGAAAATAAAAGAGCAGATGAAAGAGGTGCCTTACACAGACAAGCGAGGGATCGAATATCGCTACGGAGAATTTTTTCCGGCAGAGATGAGCACTTTTTGTTACAACGAAACTCAGGCCCAAGATTATTTTCCGATTACTAAAGAGAAGGCGCTTGAGATGAATTATCGCTGGCGAAATGGGGAAACACATAAATACGACATCACTATGGAATCGAGCGATTTGCCAAACAGACTGGATGATGTACCAAATCTTATTTTAAACGAAGTGATTGGCTGTCCAAATCGAGAAAAAGGCGGCCGGTGCCGAGGCGCGTATCGGATAACCGAAGGCGAGCTAAATTTATACAAACGCCTAGGTGTGCCCTTGCCCCGAGAATGTTTCTTGTGTCGGCATGAGGGCCGGCTTCTCTTGCGTAACCCGATGAGGCTTTGGCATAGGCAGTGTATGTGTGGAGGCAAGAATTCTCCTTTGAATACCGTTGACCACGGACATGAAGGAATTTGTCCGAACAAGTTTGAAACTCCATATGCCCCGGACCGTCCGGAAACAATTTATTGCGAGCAGTGTTATCAAAAAGAAGTTTATTAAGCTATAATCAAAAGATATATGCAGGCGGAAACTAAACAGTGCGTCAAATGCAAAGAAGAATTCACCCTAGACCAGGATGATTTTTCTTTTTATAAAAAGATGGACGTACCGCCGCCCCAAATTTGTCCAGATTGCCGTTTTAAAATACGAGCCCAGTGGCGAAACGAAACCTCTCTTTATTCCGGACGAAAATGTGACCTATGCGGGAAAGGCATTTTGTCTATGTATCATTTAAGGTCCGACTACCTAACTTATTGTTATAAATGTTACATGTCAGATTCTTGGGATCCCAAAAATTTTGGCAAAGATTATGATTTTACCAAACCATTCTTTGAACAGCTGGAAGATCTTTTTCATAAAGTTCCCAAAAATACCACATTTATAAGTACCGGAGACGGACCGAATATAAATAGTGAATATTCCAATATGGCTGGAGGACTAAAAAATTGCTACCTTGTTTTTAACGGCGGAATCGGCGAAGAAATGATGTATTCCAGGGGTGTTCGACACGCCAAAGAAGTCAGTGATTGTTATTTTGGAGAATATCTTGAAAGATGTTATGAAAACGTGAATACGGTTAAATCGAACGGAATTGTTTTTGCTAAAAACACTTTTGATTCGATGGATTCTATTTTTACCTTAAATTGCCGGAATATAAATAATTGTTTTGGTTGTGTTAATTTATATAATAAAAGCCATTGCTGGTTTAACGAACAACTAAGCACCGAAGAATATCAAAACAAAATCAAAGAAATAAGAGGAAGTTACAAAAAAATGGAAGAAATGAAAAAACGGTTCGAGGAATTTTCCAAATCATTACCCCGAAAAGAAAACAACAACCTCAAAACGGCAAATTCTGTTGGCGACTATTTATTCGAATGCAAAAATGTTTCAAATAGCTTTGAAGTTCTCGGCGCAGAAAATTCAAAGAATCTTTTCTCTACCAGGAGCGCTCATAACTCAAATGGGGCGATAGGATATGGTTATAAGAGCGAATTATTGCTTGAGTGTGTTGCCGTTGGATATTCCTCCAGAGTCGTCGGGTCTTGCATCGTGAACAATTCACAAGACATAAGCTATTCTCTTTCCCTAAATAATTGCCATGATTGTATCGGTTGTGACGGGCTAAAAAATGCTTCTCATTTCATTTTTAACAAACCGTATGAAAAAGAAGAATATGAAAAAATCAAAGGACATATAATACAAGAGCTAAAAGGAAAGGGTTTATACGGTCTCATGATGCCCGCTCAAATGGCGCCTTTTGCCTATAATGAAACGATTGCACAAGATAATTTTCCACTTGCCAAAGAGGAGGCTCTCAAGCAAGGTTTTCGATGGGAAGAAGATATTCAAAAAACCGAAGGCAAAGAAACAATGAAACCGGAAGATATTCCAGACCATATTAAAGACGTGCCTGATTCTATTACCAGTGAAATATTGTGTTGTTCGGAGTGTAATCGGAATTACAAGATTATCGAACAAGAACTTTCTTTTTATCGGAAAATGGTTTTACCAATACCGCGTAAGTGCTTTTATTGCCGGCATCGCGATCGGGTGAAACGTCGTGGTCCGTACAAATTTTGGGATCGCAAATGTGATAAATGTGGAAAAGAGATTCGAACCAATTATGCTCCCAATCAGCCGGAAATTGTGTATTGCGAAGCTTGTTTTCAGAAGGAAGTGTACTAATGAAAAAACTTGGGAAATATGATATAATCAGGGAAATATGCCGAAACTGAATCGAGTCCAAATAATCAAATATGCCCCGCCACCGCCGGAATTGCCAGTCTTTGGCAAGGTAGAACCATCGGAAGTTTCTTTTCTGGGGCGGACAAATTATGTAGCAGCTCTCGAAGAGAAGAAATTTATTTTTGGGATCAAGCGCGTTGATCGTCGAAGACATTTATATATTATCGGGAAGTCTGGAGTGGGTAAAACCAAGCTCTTGGAGCTCTTTATCCGGCAGGATGTGACTTACAAGCACGGCTTGTGCCTGATCGACCCGCACGGCGATGTGATCGATGCGATCCTTGATTTTATTCCGAAAGAGCGTGTCGAGGATGTTTGCATTATCGACCCGACTGATATTAATTTTCCGGCATCGTTCAATCCGCTCGCGAATGTGGATCCGGCTTTCAAATTCCAATTGACTCAAGGGTTGATCGAAGTTTTCCAAAAACAATTCGGCGCAAACTGGACACCTCGTCTGGAGCACGTCTTCCGCTTTACTTGTCTGGCCTTGCTCGATTATCCGCACGCCACAATGCGTGGCATGATCTCGATGCTGACGGACCGCAATTATCGGCAAAAAGTAGTGGAATACATCACGGACGACATGGTCAAACGCTTCTTTGCAATCGAATTCGCCGATTGGTCCGAAAAATTCGATACCGATGCCATTATTCCGTTGGTGAACAAGCTCGGTCAATTTTTGTCTGACCCGCTTTTGCGCAATATTTTCGGGCAAAAAGAAAACAAGATTGATATCGGAAAAATGATGAATGAAGAAAAGATAGTTTTGATCAATCTTTCCAAAGGGCGTCTAAGTGAAGAAAACTCAAGCTTTCTGGGCTCCATCTTTTTGACCAAGATCAAACAAGCTGGAATGGAACGCGCGGGTATTCCGGAAAGCGAGCGTAAAGATTTCTATTTATATGTAGATGAGTTCCAAAACGTCGTGACTCAGACTTTCGAAAACATTTTGTCGGAAGCGCGCAAATACGCCCTAAACCTGACCATCGCGCATCAATACGTAGGGCAGATTATTCCAAGGGTGCATCAAGCCGTGCTCGGAAACTGCGGATCAGTCATTTCTTTCCGCATTGGAGGAGAGGACGCGATCAAGATGAAGCCGGAATTTGCCCCGGTTTTCGATGTGAAGGATTTGATCAACTTGGCAGTCGGAGAAATTTATGTGAAGATGACCATCGATGGAGAATCTTATGATCCGTTCTCGGCCGAGACTCTGCGAGTCTTGCCTCCGACCCATAAATCTCTTCGAGAAGAGATTATCGCTCTTTCCAGACATAAGTATTCCATTTCAAAAGACGCCGCAGCCAAACTGATTGCCGAAGAAGAAGCCACCATTATCCGAAGCGCAGAAGAGAAAGCAATTATTGAAGGCAAAAGCAAGCGAAAAGGGGGAGAGAATAAAAAAGAAAATGAAGGTGCAACAAACGAGCGGGAGGAAGAAAATAAACCGGAAAGTAAATCTTCCCAAGAGGCCGAACCCATGATATAAATTAGGTTCTAGGGACTAGTTGCTAGAATCTAGAAACCAATCACTAATTCTTATGAAAAAGGATTTTTATGAAATATTAGGAATAAAGAAAAATGCCTCGAAGGATGAAATCAAGAAGGCTTTTTATAAATTGGCGCACCAGCATCACCCCGATAAAAAGGGTGGGAATGAGACTAAATTTAAGGAAGTAAACGAGGCTTATCAAGTCCTTTCGGATGACACTAAAAGGGCTAAATACGACCAATTTGGAGCCGGTTTTGAGAACATGCAGGGTGGAGGCTATAATCCGGGTCAAGGCTTTGGCGGTTTTGACTTTTCAGGTTTCCAAAATGGCGCTGGCTCGGAATTTGATTTTGGTAATTTGAATGACATTTTTAGCGACTTTTTTGGCGGAGGGATGGGGGGTGGGCGAGCGGAAACTCGTCGTGGACGCGATATCTCGACCGAGATTCAAATTCTTTTTTCCGAAGCTGTGCTCGGAGTAAGTAAAAAAATTTCAATAACAAAAACTTCCAATTGTCAGACTTGTAAAGGGCTCGGAGCGAAGCCTGGCACTAAAATGGAAAAATGTAAAACTTGCGGTGGACAGGGGCGGATCAGAGAGACTAAACGCACTATACTGGGCTCTATCTCAAGCACCAGAATTTGCGAAACTTGTCTTGGCGTCGGCGAAACACCTAAGGAATTATGCGAAACTTGCAAGGGCAAGGGGGTTCTCCGGCGCGAACAAGAAATTTCTGTGGAAATTCCGGCCGGAGTAAAAAATGGAGAAATGTTGCGTGTACGAGGGATGGGAGAAGCAACCAAGGGCGGACAAACCGGCGACATGTATATTAAAATAAATATCAAGACTCCGGGCAAAATTTCAAAACGCGCCCGAGAACTTCTAGACGAACTCAAAAAGGAAGGGATTTAATGCTATAATTGGCAAATGCTTCCGGAACAAATAATTTACTTTGCAGTTGCTTTGAATTTTGTCGGACATATCTTGTATGTTATAGATATTGTTAGAAAAAAAGTCCGGCCGAACCTTGTGTCTTGGTTTTTCTGGACATTAGCGCCATTTTTGGGTGTGTTTTTTCAGCTTAAGGCCGGGGCAGGATTATCGTTTTTGCCGATATTTGTGGCGGGACTTGGTTCATTGCTGGTAATGATTGTTGCTTTTGCTACAAAAAATGGCTTTTGGAAAATAACAAAGTTTGATGTCGTTTGCGGGGTCTTTTCCGCGCTCGCTTTGGTAATTTATATTGTTACCCACAATCTCGGTGTTTCTGTTCTTTTTGCAATTTTGAGCGATGCTCTTGCTTCTATGCCTACCTTTGTAAAATCATGGAAATTTCCGGAAACAGAAATGTGGGGCCCGTATCTATTGCCAATTTTCTCCAACACTGTTGGTCTTTTAATAATTAAAGATTGGTCTTTTTCTATTTATTCTTTTGGGATTTATTTCCTGATTTTGGATATAAGCATTATCTTTGCCATTTATCACAAGAAAATTTCTGGATTTTTTGTAAAAAAAGCTATATAATTAGGGCATGAAAAACAAACTGGTAACGGTCGCGGCGATTCAAAGTTCGGTTTCCGGCGACTTGAAAGAAAACTTAATAAACACAGTTCGGATGGTGGAGGAAGCAATTGCGGGTGGAGCTCAGATAATTTGCTTACAGGAACTTTATCGCACTCCGTATTTTCCCCAATATAAAACCGCCAAGAAAGACAAATTTTCCGAAACGATTCCCGGTGAATCGACAGCAGTGTTTTCGGCTATTGCCAAGAGATATAAAGTAGTGATTATCGTTCCCTTGTTTGAAAAAGATAAAAAAGGACATTATCACAATTCAGCCGTAGTGATCAATACCGACGGAAAGCTTTTGCCGACCTATCGCAAGATCCACATTCCCCAAGATCCGCTTTTCTATGAAAAGAATTATTTCGAAGAAGGAGATACCGGCTATAAAATTTACAAGACCAATTTTGGTACCTTCGCGGTATTGATTTGTTACGATCAGTGGTTTCCAGAGGCGGCCCGCTCGGTGAAATTAGCCGGAGCGGATATTATTTTTTACCCGACGGCTATCGGGAACATCAAAGGTGTGCCCGAACACGAAGGTGATTGGCATGATGCTTGGGAGACAATTATGCGCGGGCATGCTATTGCGAACAGTCTCTACGTGGTGGCCGTGAACCGAGTCGGGATTGAGAACAAACTAAAATTTTGGGGGCAGTCTTTTGTGTGCGATGCTTTCGGCAGAGTATTGAAAAAAGCCAGTGCGAACAACGAAGAAATTTTGATGTCTAAAATTGATTTGGGTAAGAACAAAATAATCGCCGACGAATGGGGCTTTATGCGTAATCGCCGCGGAGACACCTATCGTCCGCTTATCCGGAAGAATAAATAATGTTTTGGAAACTTAAAAAAGAAAAATTTTTAATGCCAGCCGAATGGGAACGCCATTCGGCCACTTGGCTTGCTTGGCCGAACGATGATGATTATTTCGGCGAGCGAATGAAACGAGTCGAAAATATTTATTTGGAGATCATAAAAGCATTACACTCAGACGAATTGATAAAATTATTGGTTCCCAGTAAAGAAAAAGAAGAAAAGGTAAAAGGGATGTTAAAGACAGCGGAAATAGACCTGACTCAGGTAATTTTCTATCAAGCGGATTATGTGGATGTCTGGATGCGGGATTACGGGCCGATATTTGTAAAAAAAGAAGATGGCGGGGCTTGGATTAAATGGGAATACGACGGCTATGGCGGAAAATTCCCCGAACTTTTACCCGACAATAAAGTATTTTTGAATTTAAAGAATTTTATTAAGCACAAAATGGTCAAAACCGGTTTTGTCTTGGAGGGCGGGGCCATAGACTCAAACGGTCAGGGTGTTTTTTTGACGACCAAAGAATGTTTGATTGAAAAGCGTAATCTGGGAGAAACAAAAGAGGAAAACGAAAGAATGCTGGGAAAATTTTTGGGCGCAAAAAAAGTGCTCTGGCTCAACAAGGGCCTGGTCAATGATCATACTGATGGGCACATTGATGAGGTGGCGCGTTTTATGGCTCCCGACAAGATCTTGTGCTCTTTTGAGGAAAATCCAGCCGATGAAAATTTCTCGCGCCTGAAAGAGAATCTGGAAATACTAGAAAATGCCACGGATGAAAACGGTAACAAGTTTGGAATCATAAAAATACCCTTACCGCATATGTATTATGAAAAGGTGGATAAAGAATTCGGAGGCAAAAAGGCGCCTGTGTCTTATGTTAATTTTTATATCGGAAATAAAACTGTTTTAGTGTCGCTCTTTGACGACCCGAACGACGGGAAGGCTCTTGAAATTATTAAAGCATGTTTCCCTGGAAAGGAAGTAGTCGGAATAAATTGTCGAGATTTGATCTACGGCGGTGGGGCAATCCATTGCATTACGGGGCAAGAACCTTTAATATAATTTTATGTCTACTAAAACAGCTGAGTTTGTTAGTCCGAAACATCCGGATAAAATCTGCGACCTTATTGCTGATTCTATTTTAGATGCATATCTGGAAAATGATCCGGAAAGTCGAGTAGCCGTAGAAGTAATGGGTGGACACAATCTGGTAACGGTCAACGGCGAGGTCACGAGTTCGGTTCATCTTGACATAGAACAAATTGTAAAAAAAGCTTGCCCGAACTTTGAAAAAGGGCGGGTAGTGATCAATTTATCCAAACAAAGCCCCGAAATAGCGCAGGGGGTGGACATGGGTGGAGCCGGCGATCAAGGCATTATGAAAGGCTACGCTACGGTCGAGACAGAAAGCTTAATGCCGCTTGAGTACGAGCTCGCCAGAAATTTGTGCCAAAAAATTTACGAAAAATATCCGTATGACGGAAAGGTTCAGGTGACGCTTGACGGGACGAGGGTGAAAACAGTCGTGGCCAGTTTTCAAAATTCTAAAAACGAAGAACTTTTGCCTTTAGTTAAAGGTATTATCGAATCCGGTGAATATTTGATTAATCCGGCTGGAGAGTGGAAGGAAGGTGGCTTTGATGCTGATACCGGGCTCTCGGGACGGAAATTAGTAATAGATAATTACGGGCCGGAAATTCCGATCGGCGGGGGTTCTTTTTCCGGCAAGGATTATACAAAAGTGGATCGAAGCGGAGCCTATGCTGCCAGAAAAATTGCTGTAGATTTAGTCCGAAGTGGCAAGGCAAAAGAAGTTTTTGTAAAATTGGCTTATGCGATAGGGAAGCCTGAGCCGGTGATGGCGGTAGCCACACTCGACGGAAAAGAAATTGAAATTTCCGGGTATGATCTCACCCCAAAAGGAATAAGAAAATTGTTGAATCTCGACAGCGTAAAATATGCCGAAACAGCAGAGTGGGGCCACTTTGGCCATTCGAATTTCTCTTGGGAGAAATAGAATTATAGTTTTGAAATTTTCTGACCGTCGGGGAGGTCTTTTACTTCGTAGCCGAGAGAATTTATTTTTGCGCGGAGTTCGTCGGACTTTTTATAGTCTTTGTTTTTTCTGGCCTCGAGTCTTTCTTTCGCCAGTTTTAGAATTTCTTCAGGAATATTTTCTTCTTTTAAACTCTCAAACCCAAGACCGAGTACCCGATCAAAATCAAACACGGTTGCTTTACGGTCGGCGGAAGAAACATTTTCATCCCGGATCAAATCCCAGAGGATGGATAAGGCTCGTGGAGTATCAAGATCGTTCAAAATACAAGCGGTAAATTTTGCCTGATAATTTTTATCTATTTCCCCGACTGATTCTCCCAAATCAAGATATAAATGATATAAGCGCTTGAGTGCTACTTCCGAAGCTCCTAGGGCATCCCAGTTGAAGTTTACCTTGGTGCGGTAGCTTGCCATCAAAAGCCAAAAACGATAGGTAATAGGGCTTAAGCCACGTTCGATTATAGTATTTAAAGTAATCCCGCTTCCGGCTGATTTGGCCATTTTTTCTCCACCCAAATCCACAAACTCGTTGTGCATCCAGTATTTTACAAACGGCTTCTTGTCGGTGGCGCTTTCGGATTGCGCGATTTCGTTGGTATGATGGATGGAAATATGATCTACTCCGCCGGTATGCAGATCAAACTGCTCTCCCAAAAATTTCATCGACAAAGCTGAGCATTCGATATGCCAGCCCGGAAAGCCTTGGCCCCAAGATGAAGGAAAACCAATTTTTTCCGAAAACTTCCACAAAGCAAAATCTTCCGGGTTTTTCTTTTCTGGATTTTTTGCAATTCTTGTTTCGTCTTCATTCCAAGTTCTCTTGCCTCCCCAGAGCGTGCCATAATCCGGGAATTTAGCAGTATCAAAATATATTCCATCGCTGGTTTTATAAGTAAAACCTTTCTCTTCTAATTTTTTAATTAGCTCCACATCGAGAGTAACGTAATCGCTCGCAAAATACATTCCGTTCGGCATTTTGATGTTAAGTTTTTCCAGATCTTCTTTAAATTTTCCGGTATAAAATTCAGCGAGAGCACGCATATTTTCCAAAGTAAGCTCCTTGCCTTCACGTTTAAGACCTTTGGTCATCTTGTCTTCACCGCTATCGGCGTCGCTCGAAAGATGGCCAATGTCAGTGATATTCATTACCTGGTTTACTTTCAGTCCGGAATATTCCAGAGTTCGGCGCAAAATATCGGCGAAAACGTATGCCCGCAAATTACCGATATGAGCGTAGTCATAGACGGTCGGTCCGCAGGTATACATACCGACTTGGCCCGGGGTGATCGGCTCGAAGATTTCTTTTTCTCGGGAGAGGGTATTATAGAGCTGTATTTTGTTTGAACTCATTTTGATAAATTGAAACCAAAGTATAAAGAAGGCTGACGGCGAGTGGTCCGATCAAAATCCCAATCGGGCCCAAAAGAGCGATACCCCCCAGAACCGAAAACAGAATCAAAAATTGCGAGATCTGAATTTTTTTGCCGACAATTACCGGGCTTAAAAAGTTATCGATCAACCCTACGAAGCCGGCGGCCCAGATGGCCAGGCCGATCGCCTCTGGCAAATGCCCGGTAGCATAAAGAAAAATCACGGCGGGTATGGAAACTAGGGCTGTTCCGAAAGTAGGAATCAGAGAAGCGATGGCGGCTACGACGCCCCAGAGAGCCGGGTTAGGAACTCCGAATAAAGTTAGTCCGACGCCCATGACCAAGCCCTGAATAAGAGAGACTAAAAGGGAACCCTGAATCACTCCACTGACTGTTTGTTTCAGCCTTTCAACTATCCGATGCGCGTCTTCTCCAGACATTGGGGTTAGGGAAGTTATCGATTTTTTCCACTGGGGGCCGTCTTTCAGAAAATAAAAAATAGAGAGAAGCAGGAGAATAAATGAGAAGACAGTCGAGAGGGTAGCACTAAAGAGCTTGGCGATATTACCGGAGAGCATTGAAACAAAAGCCGATATTTTTTCGTTCAAGTTGAAGGAAAACCCATTCGGTAAAAGATCATTGATCGAAGCGTTTGCTCGGTCGAGGAACGGAGTGATCATCTGTCCATCCGCAACTGAATGATAAACTCTTTGAGACTGATTGAAAACCAGGGCTCCCAGACCGAGCATCGGTCCACAGACAAGAAGAACAAAGATAGCTACGGCCACAAAGGAAGCAAGCCAATTTGAAAGTTTGCATCGAACGAGCCATCGCTTGAGTGGCAAAAGCACGATAGCAAAAGAAACGCCCAGGACAAGCACAATCCAGAAAGGCCGGAAGATAAAGAAAGTGAATGCGAGGGTAAAAAATAATAGAGCGAAAAAGAAATATCTTTCTGATGTTTTTGTTTGCATAGCTTAATTATATTCGAATCCTTGCTTTTTTGCAAAAATTAGGCTAAGATGGAGGACATGGAATTCGCAGTGATAAAAACAGGCGGAAAGCAGTATAAGGTCTCAGAAGGGACCGTTCTTTCGATCGAAAAAATAAAAGGAAAGTATAAGCCGGGAGATAAGGTCGTTTTCGACAAGGTTCTCTTGGTGGATGACGGCAAAGATACAACCATCGGCACTCCGTATATTTCGGGCGCCAAAGTAAACGCAGAGATCGTAGAGATCGGCAAGGCCCCAACCGTTTTGGTGGTGAAATACAAGCAGAAATCACGCTATTTGCGTCGCAATGGACACCGCCAACCATTCTTTAAAGTTAAAATCATTTCTATCAAATAAAAAGAAAAATCCCGCTTTTAAGCGGGCTTTTTCTTTTCCGAAAAATTGTTATAATAAATGGTATGAGCATATTATTCTTTTCCCAAACGGGTGGCTGGATCTTAGCGCTGATTTTTCTGGCTGGCTTGGTTACCCTCGGATATTTTTATTTTCGCCAAAAAAGAGAAAATAATTTAAAGCATGAATTTTTGGCCATGGTAGCCCATAAATTTCGAACTCCACTTACTCGGATTCGCTGGCAAACGGAAGAAGTAATGAAAGAAAACAATTTTTTACCCGAAATAAAAGATAATATAGTCCAGATAGATGAGTCGATCCTTGAGTTGGTTCGTCTTTCGGATCTTTTGGTTAATTCAATCAAAGAAAAAGATCACAGCTATATCTACAAAACTGTCTCTTTGTCGGAGGTGGTGAAAAGGATCCTAGAATCTTTCAAAAATTATCTCGCTTCCAAAAAAATAGAAGTTACCCTAAATGAAATACCAGATCTGCCCGGAATTTTTGTTGATCCGGAAAGACTTGATTCGGCGGTACACACCTTGATAGAGAATGCTATCAATTACAGTCCGGTCGGCGGGAAGATAAAAATTGACCTAACGCTTGAAAAAGATACTGTGAAGTTTTCCGTTACTGACAGCGGGATCGGGATCGAAGAAAAAGACAAATCAAAAATTTTCAGCCGTTTTTATCGCGGAGATTCTGCTAGGCAAGCCGATACGGAAGGCGTGGGTCTGGGGCTTTCGATGGCCAAAGAAATAGTGGAGCGTCAAGGCGGTTCGATCGGCTTTTCTTCGCCCGGACCCGGGGCTGGAAGCACCTTCTGGATTACTTTCCTGGCAACCAGAAAACAGAACAAATAAAAAAACCGCCTACTGGCGGTTTTTTAAGGCGTTCTTTATTGTCTCGTTGTCTGAATATTCCAATTCTGTGCCGGTGGAAAGCCCTCGGCCCAGAGATGAGATTTTCAAACCGTAAACATCGGCAATGTCTTTAATTTCTGTTCGGACATATAGGTCGGTATGGTCACCGGTCGGGTTCAAAGAAAAAGCTAAAATTATTTCTTCCAAGTCCTTGCCCTCTTTCTTGATTTTTGAAATAAGTTCATTGATCCGGACTCGGGCCTTGGTATTTTTTTCCACGATCGGCACCAAACCTCCGAGCACGAAATAGCGGCCATGGTATACTCGGCTTTTTTTAACGGATTCAAGATCGGAATCTTTCTCCACGATCATCAGAGTTCCGCGGTCGATATGCGGGTTCGCGCAAATGTCGCAAATCTTTTCATCACCCCGCTCTTGCCCGTCCGAAGCTTTACGCGAAGGAGGGTTCATTATGAAAAATCGAAAGCACTCCGGACACTGAGCAATTTCTTTTTTTAAATCTTTCACTAAAAGAAGAAGATTATCCACATAGGCCGGATTTTTAGCCATCAGAAAATACACAAAACGCTTGGCCTGACGTTCCCCGATGCCCGGAAACTCTTTGAATATCTCGGTTAATTTTTCGATAGTGTCCATAATTTAAAATTCATCCAAAGAATCAGCCACTTTAGCGGCGGAGAATTCACTGATGTTTGATTTCTCAAGAGAAAGGAAGGTGGTAGTTTTCTCATCAAAATAAAGTTCCACTTTGCCGGTTGGACCGTTGCGGTGTTTTTCAATTAAAATCTCGGCGATGTTTGTTTTTTCTGATTCGTCTTTGCCTCTGTCTTCTCGGTGGATAAACATAACCACATCGGCATCTTGTTCAATAGAACCGGAATCGCGCAAGTCGGAAAGACGCGGTTTGCCACCGCGAGACTCCACGGCGCGGGAAAGCTGGGAAAGTGCCAAGACCGGCACATCAAGCTCTTTGGCCAGACTCTTGAGCGATCTTGAGATTTCAGTCACTTGGTTTACCATCGAATCATAGTTCTTAGAAGTGGTCATGAGTTGGAGATAGTCCACCACGATCAAATCTAGGCCTTTTTCAGCTTTCAGCCTGCGGGAAATTGCTTTCATTCGGACGATTGAGTTGCCTGGGGTGTCGTCGATAAATATCTTGGCTTTGGAAAGTTTGTCCAGGGAATCGCGCAATTTAGAAAATTCGCTATCAGCAGAAAGTCGGCCAGTGCGCAAATTCCAGGCGTTGACCCGAGACTCGGCAGCCAGCATCCGATCTACCAGTTGTTGGGCGGACATTTCCAAAGAAAAAACTCCAACCGATTTTTCATGATGGATAGCGCACATTCGCGCGATGTCGAGTGCCAGAGTGGTTTTACCCATCGAAGGCCGAGCAGCTAAGATTACCAAATCTGATTTTTGGAGTCCTGAAAGTAGGTTGTCTAAGTCTTTGAAACCAGTCGGGATACCGCGCAGGGACTCTTTGTGTTCGTGCAAGCGTTCCAAACGTTCGAAGGCTTCCGGTAGAGCGTCTTTCAAGCTGGTGAACTTTTGATTTTTTGGAGAAGAAACTACGCTGAAGATTTTTTTCTCTGCCAGGTCGAGAATATCGTCCATATGGTCGTCGCCTTCTTCAAAAGCGAGCTCGGAAACATAATCGGCCGCTTCGATTAAACTGCGTAAAATAAATTTCTTCTGAACGATGTTCGCATAATGCTTGATGTTAGTAGAAGAAGGAACGGTATTTACGATTTCTGCCAGATACTGGTTACCGCCGATTGATTCCAGTTGTTTTTTTTCGCTCATCTTGGTGGAAAGGGAAAGCATGTCGATTGGCTCGTTTTTGAGATACAGGTCAAGCATCGCCTGGAATATGATTTTGTGTTTTTCCGCGTAAAAAGAATCCGGAATGACAATGTCTTCCACCTCATGAATGGCGTCCTTCCTGAGCATGATCGAGCCTAGTACCGCTTTCTCGGAATCAATGCTTTGCGGCGGAATGCGCACCCCGGCTTTAACTGTTTTTTGCATAACCGCATTTTAGCACAATAGGAGAATAGTCAAAGCAAGGGAAGTGAGCAAGTGTGTTACTAATCTGGGGACACCTATCTGCCGGCAGGCAGGAACATGTGTTATAATGAGCTATATGCATAAAAAAGTATTATTGTCAGGGGTGAAGCCGACCGGTCTGTGCCATATCGGCAATTATTTCGGAGCGATGAAGCAATTTGTGGACCTTTCTAAAGACTATGACAGTTATGTTTTTATCGCCGATTATCATGCCTTAAACCTGATCCAAGATCGAAAAGAAATGCAGAAAATTATTCTTGATGTTTTGCTTGATTACTTGGCAATCGGTCTTGATCCAAAGAAAGTTTGCATTTTCAAACAGTCTGACATATCGGAACACACCGAGCTTGCTTGGGTCTTTGACGCGATTACCACCATGCCGTATCTAGAGCGCGCGCATGCCTACAAAGACGCCAAGGCAAAAAACAAGGAAATAAACGTCGGCACTTTCAATTACCCGATGCTGATGGCGGCGGATATCCTTCTGTACGATGCCGATGTAGTACCGGTAGGACAGGATCAAAAACAGCACGTTGAATACGCGCGAGACACTGCCCTTAAATTTAACAGGATTTTTGGAGAAACTTTTAAATTGCCGGAACCGATGATTATGAAAGATGTGGCCACTGTGCCCGGGCTCGACGGCAAGAAAATGTCCAAGAGCTACAACAACACCATTCCGCTTTTTGCCGAGTCGGAAGAAATAAAAAAATGCGTAATGAAAATAGTAACTGATTCGGGCAGTGATATACCGGAGAATGTTTTTGCTATTCATAAACTTCTGCGACCTGAGGCAGAACTAAAAAAGATTTATGCGGAGAAAAAGGGGAAGTATAAAGAAATGAAAGAACTCTTGGTTGAAGACTTGGAAAAGTTTATTGCTCCTTTGCGCGAGAAAAGAAAGGAGCTCGCCAAAGACATTCCGAAGGTTCTTGAAATTCTAAAAGAGGGAAGCGAACGCGCGAAAAATATAGCTTCAGTCAAAATGGACGAAGTACGGGGTAAAATCGGAGTCAAAATCCACTAATTTTTATAGAATTTAAATAAAAACTAGAACCTAAAATACCACTTGCGTAAAGTGGTATTTTGTTGTAATTTAAAGAAAAACAGAAATTCAGTATTAATTCGGAACCGATCTATTCGGCTCCTTAAAAACAAAAAAGATGAAACAAAAGTTAATTGAAGCAATTTTGAAGTACCGTATTATCGGGACAAACTTCAAAAACCCGATTACCTTCAAATCAGGAATCAAATCGCCGATTTATTGCGACTTCAGGAAAAGCTCTGCTTATCCGGCGGATCTTCTGAGGTACATAATCGATCTCCTGGTGGAAAAACTGGCATGTCTCGGGATTGATTGTGTTTCCGGAGTTCCGGTCGGAGGGCTGGCGTATTCTACTATCTGTGCAGAACACATGACCTTGCCGCATTGCTATGTCCGTCCGGAGGCAACCAAGAAAAATCATGGCCTCAAAAACCTGATCGAAGGCTGTTCGGTTTCCGGGAAAACCATCGGGCTGATTGAAGACCTCTTCTCAACCGGCGGTAGCGCGATAACCGTTGCCAAGATCCTCAAAGAGCAGGGAGCCAAGGAAGTTTTTATGATCTCCATTTTTTCTTACGAAATGAAGCGCATGAAAAAAGAACTGGCTGAAGCCGGATACACCGAAGACAAAGTTTCCTCGTTGATAACCGTGAAAGAAATCCTGCCCTACCTCAAGAAAGAACTGACCGAGGAAAATTACGAAAGTCTGGAGAACTGGGTACTTGACCCCGAAGGCTGGTTTGAAAGGTATAAGCTGGAATTCGATTTCGGATTCCTGACCCAGTTACGTCGTTCGGCATCCGAAACAAAGAGCATCATTTGCATGGGTCTCGACCCGGTAACTGAAGCCCTGCCTGAAGGATACAAAGAGCGCGGCATCGAAGGATTCTTTGAATTTTTCACTGGCTTCGCGGCTGAAATGAAAACGAAAGAAGTGAGTCCCTCCATGTTCAAACCGAATTTGCCGTGGTGGCTGAAACGCGATCTTCCCAGGACTTTAGAAATGAAAGGCACCCAGTACCTTGGAGATACTCTGGACATAATCAGAGATTCCTTCCCGGGCGTGCCTGCAAACATCGATTGCAAGAGCGGCGATATCGGCACCAGTTCCGCCATGTGGGCAGAATACATTTACAAACAATGGGGAGCTCATGCGATGACGGTTCACACTTATATGGGGAGTGATTCCGTGGGTCCATTCATCACTTACTGCAATCCGAAAGAAGCCCGGGGTGCGTATCTTCTCGTAAAGACTACCAACAAAGGGGCCGCTGACCTGCAACTCAAGAAAATGTTGAACGGCCGTTTTGTCTACGAGGAAGTGGCTGAAAATGTGATCGGCTGGGCCAACGGAAAACCCGGAGTTGGCGTAGTTGCTGCCGGAAATTCACTCGAAGAACTTGCAACTCTTGGAAGACTTTTTGCCGGTAAAGACATTCCGCTGCTTATTCCCGGAGTCGGGAAACAAGGAGGAAGTGCCAAAGAAGTCGTTCAGGTACTCCGTGAGACTGGCTTTGAGCTTTCGTTGGCTCGCATCAACCTTTCCAGTGGCCTGACTCATCCGTGGTACAAAGAAGGGGTGTCAAATCCGCCTATCAATGAATGTATTGATATGGTTGTAGATACACTCGCAAATCTCAACGAGCAGGTTGGCTTCGAAGGCTGACACTAACGTTTCATTACAATCCTTGAAGGTAAGACCGAAAAGCGATATTCTGCTTTTCGGTTTTTTTATTGGGAATTCCAAATACCGCTTGCGGAAAGTGGTTTTTTGTTGTAAAGTGAAGAAAACTTCATTGTCAAACCAAAAACCAGCAATCATATGGAGACAACTACGAAATCAAAAGGAACCGAACATTCCGGAGTGTTCATGAGCAAGCACTATTTTCTTGCAACTCTACCCAAAAAGGAAAGTGAACATACAGCTTTTCTTGAAAAATTGAATTGTTTTCTGGGAGATCGAATAGATCGGCAGGATTTAATCATTTTTCATCATTCTGCCCACCTTGAAAAAGAAAAAGAGGAAATCAGAAAAATCTTTCAGGGGGCGGTGGTTTACAGCAATGGTTATCTAAACCTTTCGGCCAATATCAGCAGAGAAAACGATATGCTTTTCTTCGATCCTGATTGTGTGTTTTTAAATCCCTTCATAAATGATTTTTATGAAGTTAACGCAAGGGATCGTCAGAAAAAGTTTGTCCTTCTTGTCGCTACAGATCGACACATTGCTCCGGAGGTTTTAGGATTAATACCTCTTGGCTGTGGTAATCATATGCCGGAAATAATCCAGAATATAAAAGACAAATGGCACAATAATCCGATACCCGGGGACTGGCACGGAAGTGTGCTTTCCATTGATTTCCCCAAAAAACATTTAGGTTGTGTGAAAATCTATTAAGAAGAAGGGCTCTCCAACCAAGTAATGTGTAAGACCGAAAAGCAGAATATCGCTTTCCGGTCTTTTTTATTGGGAATTGCATCTTTAGGGGGAATCGTTTATAATATAGTCAAAGCTCAATGAGCTTTTGTTTTTACGTTATAAAAGATGGAGGACAATAAAGAGAATCAAAATAGGCAGGATGGCAATAAATGGTGGAAACCGGTATTGATCTTTTACGCCAAAACGACTTCTTGGATAATCTTCCCTTTAATTATAGCCTTAATTGGTGGGCGATACGTAGGCAAAACCGTCGGCAGTCAGACAGTGTTTTTTCTTTTTGTAATAACCGGATTCTTGATAACCTGTCTGGGGATATATCGCGAAATCAAGCAATATAAGAAGAATTTAGACAACAATGACCCAAAATAATACCACAATAGAAAATACGGCAAAAGCAGAGATTTCACATGAAGTCACTATTTATGCCGAGCCGATTGCGCACATCGGAAAATTTGAAATCACCAATGCTCTCCTCACCTCTTGGGCGGCCGTTCTAATCATTCTTGTTTTTGCCATTTTTATTCGACTCAAGATGAAAAAAATACCCGGCAAAGTTCAGCATGTTTTCGAAGTGATCCTGGAAGGGGCATTATCCTTGGTAGATCAAGTCACCAACAATCGCAAAATTTCCGAGAAAATTTTCCCGCTAGTTTTCTCTTTGTTCCTATTTATCTTGGTCAACAACTGGCTCGGGCTCTTGCCTATATTCGGTTCGATCGGGCTTTTGGCTCAAGAAGGCGCGCATTCGGTTTTTATTCCGTTTTTGCGTTCCGGCACCGCCGACATCAATACCACCCTCGCGCTTTCTATTGCGGTTGTGATCGGATCGAATATTTTCGGAATCTTTGTAGTCGGCGCTTGGAAACTTTTCAATAAATACATCAACATAAAAGCGCTCTTGTCCATTTTTACAAAAATACGCAAAGATCCGGCAGTTCTGATCGTTGCTCCGATTACTTTTTTTGTGGGCTTGCTTGAGCTTATCGGTGAATTGGCTAAGATTGCTTCGCTTTCTTTTCGGTTGTTCGGTAACGTTTTTGCCGGCGAAGTGCTTTTGGCTTCAATGTCGGCCATTTTTGCCTATATCGTACCGGGACCGTTTTTATTTTTGGAAGTTTTCGTGGGTTTGATTCAAGCTTTGATTTTTGCCCTCCTAGCGACGGTGTATTTCACTATCGCTTCCGAGGACCATGACGAGTCCGCCCATTCTGATGAACAGAATGCTTCGAACAGGCATGACAAAAATTTAGTTAGTGTTTAAATTATTATAAACAAGTCGAAATTATTATTATAAAATAATGAGCGAAGCGAATATATTTTAAATAACCCAGTGAAATCCTTGCCAAAGGCAAGGAAAAATCCAAAGGATTTTTATTTCACCGGGTAACAAATTTTATAGTCGTTTCACTCTTAAAATTAGTTATGGAAACAACCACAGTATCAAATGCAGTCATAAACTTGGCCCCTCTGGCCAAAGCCCTTGCCATTGGCCTTTCCGCCATCGGCGCCGGACTTGGGATCGGAATGATCGGAGCCAAAGCCATGGAAGCTATCGGCCGAAATCCGGAAGCTACCGGTAAAGTGCTCGTTCCGATGTTGATCATTTCTGCCTTCGCGGAAGCAGTAGCGATTTACGGTTTGGTTATCGCCTTTTCGATTAAGTAATAAAAAGTTCTTAAAAATTCAAAAATTTTTCCCGCCTTCGCCCTCGGAGTCATAAGGACAGGGGACCCACGGCTCCTAAAAATTTTTAATTTTCAAGAACTCAATAAAAGACATGGAAGACTTAATAACGACATTTCACATAGATTGGACTTTGATGATCGCTCAGATCGTGAACTTCGGACTGGTCTTTTTGGCGCTGTATTTCATAGCGGCTAAACCGCTTCGAAAACTCATTAGCGACCGAACAGAAGAAATCACGACTGGTCTCGAGAACGCCAAAGCGGCCGAGGAGTCGGTTAAAAACGCCAATCTAAAAAAAGATGAGATTGTACGGGAAGCAAAAAACGATGCCAAGAAAATCGTGGCTACTTCGCAGGCAGATGGAAAAGAAATAGTCAAAGAAGCGAAAGATAAAGCCGTGGAAGAAAGGGAAGAAATTCTGAAACAAGCCAAGCTGGACGCCGAAAAAGAAAAGAAAGGTTCCGAAGCGGAAGTTCGCAAGGAGGCCGGTGAATTGGTGGAAAGCGGGATCAAGAAAATCGTAGAAGGCTATGTAGCGGCTGGTCACGGGGACGACATTATCAAAGCGATGCTGAAGTAATTAAAAAAATGATAAAGTCACGACAATTAGCAAAAGCGATATACGAACTCTCGGAAGAGAAAGCGGAAAATCTTGACGCGAAAGTTTTTGATTTTATCGAGCGCTGTAACTTGAAAGCACAATTGCCCTCAGTCTTGTTTCACTTGGAAAAAATTTTCGAGCTGGAGCGGGAAAAGAGTGGCATCGTGATCGAGACGGCGCATGAAGTAAAGCCGAGTACTGTGCAAGAAATTAAAAAATTTCTAATGAATAATTTGCCTGCCCGCCCTCACGGGGGTTCGGGGGCAGGCGGGCCGGAAGTGCTCAAGGTGAAGAAAGAATTATTGGCGGGTTTTCGAGCCAAGTGGCAAGGAGTCATCTATGATGCCAGCTTGGAAACCGGTTTGAAGAAATTAAAAGAAGAAATTATAAAATAACATTACAAAAATTATGAGCGCGAATAACACAATAGAAAATTTAAAAAAGAGAATTGCAGGATTTACGGGCGGAGCCGAGACTTTTGAATACGGCACTGTCCAGAGTATTTCGGACGGAATCGCAAAAATTTCCGGATTGGCCAAATGTCAATCTTCCGAAATGGTCTCATTTGCTTCCGGGGCCCTGGGTCTGGCTCTCAACCTGGAAGAAGATTCTGTTGGTGCAATCGTGCTCGGAGATTTTTCCAAGATCAAAGAAGGCGAGACGGTGAAAAGAACCAATAAAATTCTTTCCATTCCGGTGGGCGGCGAGTTTATCGGTCGGGTAGTGAACCCGCTCGGTGAACCTATCGACGAAGGTGGCGCCATAAAACGGGATGCCATGTATCCGGTGGAAAAAATCGCTCCCGGCGTGATGACCCGCGAAGGAGTGAAGACCCCAGTCCAGACAGGGCTCAAGGCGATCGACGCCATGATTCCTATTGGCCGCGGACAGCGCGAGCTCATTATCGGCGACCGCCAGACCGGCAAGACCGCCATCGCCATCGATACTATTTTGAATCAAAAAGGCCAAAACTTGGTCTGTATCTATGTGGCCATTTCCCAAAAGCAATCAAAAATTGCCCGTATTGTCGGCAAATTAAAAGAAGCTGGCGCGATGGAATACACCACTGTGGTAGCGGCCGGAAGTTCCGACGGTCCAGCTTTCTCATATCTCGCTCCTTATTCCGGAGTTGCTTTGGCCGAGTATTTTTGTGACCAAGGAAAAGATGTTTTAATAATTTACGACGACTTGTCCAAGCACGCCGTGGCCTACCGCGAAATTTCTTTACTCTTGCGCCGACCGCCGGGCCGTGAAGCGTATCCGGGAGATGTTTTCTATTTGCACTCAAGACTGCTTGAGCGCGCTTGTCGACTTAATAAAAATCACGGCGGAGGATCCATCACCGCACTTCCTATCATTGAAACTCAGGCCGGCGACTTGTCTGCTTACATTCCGACCAACGTTATTTCCATCACCGACGGACAGATTTTCCTCGAGACCGGACTTTTCTACAAAGGAATCCGCCCAGCTATCAATGCCGGACTTTCGGTCTCTCGAGTAGGTTCTTCTGCTCAAATCAAATCTATGAAGAAAGTAGCGGGCAAAATGAAACTCGCCATGGCGCAATATCGCGAAATGGAATCCTTTGCTCAATTCGGATCTGACCTCGATGCTGAGACCAAGAAATTACTCAATCGTGGACAACGCGTGACCGAGCTCATGAAGCAGAGTCAGTATTCTCCGATTCCGGTTGCTAAACAAGTTTGCTCAATCTATGCCGTGAACGAAGGCTATCTGGATGAATTAGAAGTTTCAGAAATCAAGGCCTGGGAAGATAATTTCTACGCATTTCTGGAGCGCTCCAAGAAAAAAATGCTGGCTGAAATCGAAAAAGGTTGGGATGAAAAGATTGAAGGGGAATTGAAGGGAGCCATTAAAGAATTTATGGGTAATTAATTTGTAATGTATGCCACTTGCCACTAAAGCCATAAAACAAAAGATCAAGTCCACCGGGAACATCAAGAAAATCACCAAGACGATGGAGATGGTTTCCGTTTCGAAAATGCGCCGAGCAGTCGAGCATGCGCTTGCTTCCCGCGCTTATTTTCGCTATGCACTCGAGCTTTTGGTGAACCTTTCGAAAGATAAAGATGTATCAAATCCGCTCATGGTGCCAGGCAAGGGTGAGAAAGAACTTTTGATCGTGATCGCTTCGAATACCGGCCTGTGTGGCGGCTATCATACAAACTTATTTAAAGCGCTCAGTTTATATTTGTCCGCCAAAGGCGGATCCGCCTCTGGCGGAAAAAAAGAAATCAAAACCGTGACCATCGGCAAATACGCCGAACGAATGTGTAAGAAATTAGGTCTCGAGAATTTTGCCAGTTTTATCACTTTTTCGGAACATTCCGACTTAAAACAAACCAAAGAACTTTCCGATTTGGTCCGTTACGAATATGAAAAAGGCGAATACAAGAGCGTTAAGATTTTATATACCGAATTTTTGAAATCAACGCTTTACAAGCCGGTAATGCGCGAACTTTTTCCGCTTTCCGTGGAGTCAGTCAAAAACGTAATTGAAATTCCAGATGAAGCAGAGGTAAAAGAAGCAGAAAAAGAAACGTTCGTGGATTACAAATTTGAACCGGATTTGAATGTTATATTAGAAAGTATTTTACCAGGATTAGTGGACACTGTGGTGTATCAATCGCTTGCCGAAGCGTACGCCTCCGAGCACTCGGCCCGCATGTTTGCGATGAAGAATGCCGGTGACAGTGCTGCTAGTATTCTTGATTCCTTGACCTTGGCCTACAACCACGCCCGTCAAGATGGTATTACCAGAGAGCTTTCCGAAATAGTCGCAGGTGCGGAAGCGTTAAATAGTTAAAAGTAGAAAGTTATAAAGTTAAAAAATTATTAATAATATTACAAAAATAAAATGCAAAAAGGAAAAATATCACAAATTATTGGAGCGGTCGTAGACGTAAGATTCGAACCTGCTCGATCTGAAGATCATTCAGGTGGGGGAGAATTGCCAGCACTTCTTTCTGCGCTTGCCATCAAGCGAGAGGGCAAGGAGGATTTGATCTTGGAAGTCGCCGGACATTTGGGCTTGAATGAAGTCCGAACCATCGCCATGACTTCGACCGACGGCCTTTCACGTGGCGATGAAGTATCCGATACCGGTAGCCCGATCTCGGTCCCGGTTGGACGGGAAACTCTAGGACGCATGTTCGACGTGGTGGGAAATCCGATCGACGAAAAACCAGCCCCAAAAAATTCCAAGAGAATGCCTATTCATCGCGCGGCACCTACTTTTGCCGAACAGTCTCCAAAGACCGAAGTGCTCGAAACCGGAATCAAAGTGATTGACCTTATGTGCCCATTCCTAAAAGGAGGAAAAATCGGACTCTTCGGAGGCGCCGGAGTGGGGAAGACTGTCGTCATTCAGGAGCTCATTCGAAACATCGGAGCGGAACACGGTGGATATTCCGTGTTTGCCGGAGTGGGAGAGCGAACTCGTGAAGGTAATGACCTTTACGGAGAAATGAAGGAATCCGGAGTGCTCGATAAGACAATGCTGGTCTTCGGACAAATGAATGAACCGCCGGGAGCTCGCGCTCGCGTTGCTCTTTCGGCTCTGACTATGGCGGAACATTTCCGTGATGAAGAAGGGAAGGACTTGCTCTTATTCATGGACAACATCTTCCGTTTTACTCAAGCCGGTTCTGAAGTGTCCGCTCTCTTGGGACGTATGCCTTCAGCGGTGGGATATCAGCCGACCCTGGCATCGGAGATGGGAAATTTGCAGGAACGCATCACTTCCACCGATAAGGGCTCTATTACTTCTGTGCAAGCGATTTACGTGCCAGCCGACGACTTGACTGACCCGGCCCCAGCCACGACCTTCTCGCACCTGGACTCGACTGTGGTGCTCTCTCGCGCGCTTTCCGAGCTTGGGATTTACCCGGCCGTAGACCCGCTTGATTCTTCTTCTACTATCTTGGACCCAAACATTATCGGCGAACGTCACTACAACGTAGCCCGCAGCATTCAAAAGATCTTACAGCGTTACAAGGACTTGCAAGACATTATTGCCATCTTGGGTATGGACGAACTTTCCGACGAAGATAAACTCGTGGTCGGACGCGCTCGTCGCATCCAGAAATTCCTTTCTCAGCCAAACTTCGTGGCCGAACAATTTACCGGCCGACCGGGAAAATACGTTCCACTTGAGGAAACCATCAAAGGCTTTGAAGAAATTTTGGAAGGAAAATATGATCACATCTCTGAACAAGCTTTCTATATGAAAGGAAACATTGAAGATGTACTTAAAGAAAGTTAAAAGTATAAAGTAGAAAGTTATAAAGAAAAAAATATGGCAAAAATCAAACTTTCAATTATCGGTCAGGATAAAATAGCCTACGAAGGGGAGGCGAATAGTGTTTTTGTGCCGACCCAGACGGGGGTAATTGAAGTTTTGCCGGAGCATATGCAGCTGATTTCTGCCTTGAAGCCCGGAGAAATAGTCATGCGAAATGATAAAGGAGAACAAAAATGGAAAGTTATCAGTGGCGTCCTCGAAGTCCGCACCCATTCAAACGTAGTTATTTTGGCAGACATCATAAAGGAAGAATAAGGAACATAAAAAAACCACCCATCGGGTGGTTTTTTGTTGTTTGTAACTCCCTACAAAGGAATCATTTTTGTCTTGCAAATTATGTGAAGTGTGTTATACTAAGAGAGGTAAAGTACATGTCAAACTTAAAAAATAAGGAAGATGAACAGTTCTTTAACGTTAAAAAAGCTAAGAAGCACAAGCAAGCTTATGGCTTTTGTGTGTTTAATTATTGCAAGTTTTTTATCTGCAATAACGTACCTCGCGCATTGCAATAACTTAGCCATATTCCTATTTTATGGAATTTTGGCAGGTATTGTTCTTCTGTTTTCAGGTGTATTCTTTTTCTATTTCATTTCCGATTACCTGGAAGAGATCAACTCCAATAAGCGTGGAAGGATTGTGATCCCAGCTCTTTGGATCATTGTCATTGGTGTTGTCTTTGGGGTCGTTTTTTACGCAACGATTCATTTGCTGAAATAGTTTCAACCCGTTGTTGTATGCACATATGACAGCGGGTTGTTTTTTAATTAACGCTTGGAAATAAAAACTCTTTCCTGGCACATTTTCTGTTTTTTGCTTGTGTGCTAGTATAAATTTATGGCTAAATTTTACGTCGTGGCGACGCCGATCGGAAATATGGGAGATATAACCCTTCGCGCTTTGGAAGTGCTAAAATCTGTTGATTTAATACTGTGCGAGGATACCAGAGTGACCAAGAAGTTGCTCGATAAATACAGCATAAATAAGCCGACTATGAGCTACCCGTCTGATGATATCAGCCGAGCAGGTCATGCACAAAGTTTACCCGAATCCCGAAAGGGGGCGGGTAAATCATCTAAGGTTGATAAAATATTTCAAATGCTCGAAGAGGGGAAAAATCTAGCCTTAGTATCGGACGCTGGCACGCCGACTATTTCTGATCCGGGCGCTATGCTTATTTTCAAAATAAAAGCGGATCTACGCGATAGCGTAGATATTATTCCAATCCCGGGTGCAAGCGCAGTAGTTGCGGCTCTCTCGGCTTCCGGCTTACCGACTCATGAATTTACTTTCCTGGGATTTTTGCCCCACAAAAAAGGGCGCGAAACCCTTTTTCGAGAAATTGCCGAGGCCAAGCGTACGATGATTTTTTATGAATCAACTCATAGAATTTTGAAAACTTTAGAAGCGCTTGAAAAATTCTGCCCGGAGAAAAAAGTCTGTGTGGCTCGAGAAATCACCAAGATCTATGAGGAATTTAAATCCGGCAGTCCGGCGGAAGTCCTAAAATATTTCACCGAAAATCTGGTCAAACAAAAAGGGGAATTTACCGTTTTGGTATCACAATAAATCTTCCGGATCAATACTGATGTAGAATTCCGGTGGTAGGGAGAGCAATTTTTTGAGCAAAATTTGGTCAATACTTGCGCCTTGGGAAAGTTCCGGCAAAGACCAATGATGCGGGTCAAGTTTGATAAGGGCGTTGGTCACATATTTATTTCTTTCTTTGGCGACAAAACCGCTAAAAATATCCGGATTGTAATCTTTAAAAATTTCCGAAAGAACCCTTTTGACATTCGGAACTTGTTCGCGCGGGCCAAGATGGGTAATTTTGATAAAACGTTTGAAGGGCGGGTAGCCCAAGTTCTTTCGGTCTTCGAGTTCATCTCGAATAAAAGAATGTAGACTTTCGTTTTTGATCGCTCGAATGGTTTGATCTCGACCGTTTTTAGTCTGAACAATGAGTTTCTGTCCGGTGCGGGAAAGTATCAATTCTAAGAGGCGAATGATTCTTTCACTGATTCGGAAGCTCGGAATACTCCAAAGCGAATCAAACGAAGCCACCACCGAAAGAGGCGTTTTTTCTTTTAGATAGACCAAAGCTATTTCGGTGCCGATCAAGATTGCTCCGCGACTCTCTTCAAATTCATGGGCGATTTTTTCCGCGCCCTTTTTTGTTTCTGCGGCTTCTTTATCCAATTTGAAAATTTTTGTTTTCGGGAAGATTTTTTCTGTTTCCTCGAGCACAGTATCGATTCCCACCCCGAGCGGAATCAAATTCCAGCTCTGGCAATTGGCGCAGATAATTTCAGGGTCTTTTACCCGGCCACAACGATTACAGACAAACATCCTTTTGTCGCGATTCTTTGACAGATAAAGAACGACTGGCGCAAAACAGTTGTCGCACATGAGTGGATCACCACAGTCTTGGCAAACGGTCATAGTGGCCAAGCCTTTCCGCAGGGAGAAAATAAAAACATTCTTGCCTCGAGCCAGAGTTTCTTCGATTTCTTTTACACTTTGGTCACTCAAAATCTTAAATTTTTCTTCTTTTTCCGGGATTTCGATTTCGCCTGAAAAATTAGTCCGGAAAGACATTGAGCGGACTTCTCCAAAATTATCAAGCTCTTTTCGAGCGATGGTTTCGTAGGAAAGGAGCGAGTCGCCCAAGATCAACCGAGCGTTTATTTTTGAAACAAAAAGTTCCGTAAAAACCTTCAAGTCCAGATATGGTCGGGCAATGGTTCGATAAGCTCCCGAGCTTTCATGTTCGATGATAATCGTTTCGAAATCCATTCGCGGAATGGACAAATATGGAGCGGTACCGAGGACCAGGACCGGATGCGTGGAAGCCATGATTTGTCCGAATATTTCAATTTGTTTTTTGGCGCTCAGACTTCCATGAATGGCAAAAGTAAAACCTTCAATACCCCGAGAAAGAGTTTCCCGAAAGATTTTAATATCATGTTCGGTCGGCAGAACCAAAAAAGTTGATTTCTTTTTGGCAAAAGAACTTCGAATCAGATTTTTATAATAGGAAATTCGGTCTTCTGAAGAAGCCTGAAAGAGTAATTTCTCGGTGCGGAGATTTTTATTTTCTCTGGAATTTTGAAGTGAGGTATTAGGGGCGGAACCTGTAAAATTTGCTATCTTGTCGTATTCCTCCCGGAAAGCGGCGGGCAAAAGGGAAGTGATGCCGTTATTACTTTTACTGGCAAAATATTTCGAAGCGAGCATGGCTGCTTCCAAGTATTCCGGACGGAAAACGGAAATTTCTTTGGTGTCGATTATTTTTTTTAGATTGAAATCCAGGTCTTTAATGTCAGATTTTGCACTGGAAACATCATCCGTAGAGAGCACCAAACCCAAGATTTTTTTGTTGCGGAACGGAATGTCTACAATACTGCCAACGGCTATATCTTTCGAGGTAAAATAGGAAAGTTCTTCCCGAGGTAACCCTTTCTTGAGGGGAATTACAGTCACAATTTTCATGTTTTCATTCTATCATAAGTTATGATATATTAGACGCATGGCATTTTTTTCAAAGAAACTGGGCATAGATTTGGGCACAGCGAACACTCTGGTTTTTGTGCCTGGAAAGGGGATAGTCTTAAGTGAGCCTTCGGTGGTAGCGGTTTCCGAACAAGACAACAAAATTTTGGCTATCGGTTTTGACGCAAAAGATATGATCGGGAAAACTCCGGATTCGATTATCGCTTATCGCCCGATGAAAGATGGCGTGATTGCCGACTATCGAGTGACCGAAGCGATGCTCCGATATTTTATAAATAAAGCCATGGGCCGGTTTAGTTTTTTTAAGCCGGACGTGATGGTTTCCGTGCCGGCGGGGGTGACTTCTACCGAACGTCGGGCAGTAGTGGAAGCAGCGATTCGAGCCGGAGCTAGAAACGCGTACGTGGTGAAGGAACCGATCTTGGCGGCTATCGGCGCGGGGATTCCGATTTACGAATCGAAGGGGCATATGATTGTGGACATCGGTGGTGGTACGACTGACGTTGCCGTTATTTCGCTTGGCGGTATTGTTTCTTCCACTTCGGTAAAATGTGCCGGCAATAAAATCGATCAAGCAATCGCGGATTACATTAAGAAATCTTTTAATTTGGCGATCGGCGACCGAACGGCGGAAGAGGTAAAAATAAAAATCGGTGCGGCGGTGCCGCTTGAAGAAGAGCTTCGGGTAACTATCAAAGGCCGAGACTTCATTCAAGGTTTGCCCCGCTCGGTGCAGATTGGCACGAATGAAATAGTGAAATCAATCGATGGAGAACTCCGGCAGATTGTAAAAGCGATCAAGGAAGTGCTCCAGGAAACTCCGCCAGAGCTCGCTTCGGATATCATCGATTATGGGATCATTATGACCGGCGGCTCTTCACTACTCCGAAATTTACCCGACTTGGTTTTCCGGAAAACCGGAGTGAAGGCAACCCTGGCGGAAGATGCTTTTTATTGCGTGGCTAAAGGCACAGGTATCGCGCTTGAACATTTGGACGTCTACAAGAAAACTGTTTTAAGTAAAAAATAAACTCGTATGGCAATACTAGGGCAAATAGATAAAGAAAATTTGCATCATGCCTATTTGATTGAAGGTGCCCGGGACGAGATTTTGCCCGAGGTTTTAGAATTGGCCGAAAGCCTGGGAGTGTCGACTCTGGGCAATCCTGACTTCTGCCAAATTGCACTTGATTCTTTTAAGATCGCCGATGCCCGTGCCCTAAGAGCGATGGGCTCGGAAGCTGGGTTTTCGGATGGTAAAAAAATCTTTGTCATCTCAGCCAATAATATTCTCCCCGAGGCACAAAATACTTTGCTTAAAATTTTTGAGGACCCAACTTATAATACCCACTTCTTTGTGATTTTACCCGATGCCGATACCCTTTTGCCGACTCTTCGGTCGCGTTTTTTTATTATTAAATCGGGGATGAATCTGGAAATAGAAATAACGCAGGCAGAAAAATTTATCTACTTATCACCCGTTCGCCGAATTGATTTTTTGAAGGATTTGATGGCCGTGAATGATGAAGATGAGAATAATGAAGCGGCGCTTGCTCGGGATGGTATCAGGTCTAAACTCATAAAATTTTTGAATGCCCTTGAAGTGGTTCTGCATAATATATATTTGTCAAAGAGTCTCTTTGACACGGAGGCATTTGAACAAATCTGGAAAGCTCGGGAATATCTGCGTCAGCCCGGAAGTTCGGCCAAAAGTTTGATGGAGTCCGTGGCTCTCTCTATCCCGAATTTATAAATTGTGATAAAATATCGCTATGCAATACAACTTTTCGAATTTTAAAAATGAATTAAAAAAGGTAGAAGAATTTTTGGGTAAAGAATACAGTCAGCTTTCTACTGGCCGAGCTTCGATTATGGTCTTAGACGGTGTATCTGTTGAATCATACGGAGCCTTTCAACCAGTCAAGAATGTCGCCTCTATTTCTATTGAAGATCCTAAAACTTTGCGGATCGCTCCTTGGGACAAGAACCAAATAAAAGCGATCGAAAAAGCCATTACGGTGGCCGATCTAGGTCTTTCAGTAGCTGCCGACGATGCAGGCCTTCGAGTTATTTTTCCGCAATTGACCACCGAAACTCGGCAGAAGCTGGTAAAAGTTCTGAAAGAAAAACTAGAAGAAGCACGTATTACTGTCCGAAGGGAGAGAGGCGAGATTTGGGAAGACATCCAATCTCAGGAAAAGGCGGGCAAGATGACCGAAGACGAAAAAATGCGCGGTAAGGACGAATTGCAGAAAGTGGTGGATGAAGCAAATAAAAAGTTAGAAGAACTTTTTGAAAAAAAAGAAAAAGAAGTAACAGGATAAAACAATGTCTATTGTAATATTTATCGTAATATTGCT
>Ga0172369_10001817_pt1 | contig 30298 bp, 22 predicted proteins | sample LakKiv25m_FD_114539 | JGI IMG/M metagenome (GOLD analysis project Ga0172369, IMG submission 114539) | Freshwater microbial communities from Kabuno Bay, South-Kivu, Congo - kab_022012_11.25m | ecosystem: Environmental > Aquatic > Freshwater > Lake | place: Democratic Republic of the Congo... | reverse complement strand
TGTTCGTAGTAAGTTACCGATGAACCATATGGTTCACCCATGGGCATGAAAATGAGTGGTAGGCGGAATGCCTATCATACCGTTCATACCATTCTATTTTCATAGGAGCTACGCAGCGGAGCGGAGTAGCGTTCGGTAACAGCCAAGCTTACCTATACACGACGGCACTTCGCTTTGCTTTGTGCCTGACTACAAACAACGTTCTCACGAAACTATAATGGTTAAAATCCATTTTCTGCCAGCATGCTATCGATCGCGGCCACGGCGAGGGAATCCGCCGGCAGGCCCATCAGCGGCTTGCCCTGCAATTCGCAGTCGCGCACCTGCGGATCATCCGGCACGCACGCCAGCAGTTCCAGGCCGGTAGCCGCCAGCGCCGCTTCCGGCGTCACGGGTTCGATGGCGCGGTTAATAACCAGCCCCATCTTGCCCTGGACGATATTCAGCTCGCGCGCCAGGTCGGCGATGCGCTTCGCCGTCAACAAGCCGGTGGGCGTCGGATCGCACACCACCAGCATCAGGTCTACCTTTGAATTCGTGCGGCGGCTTAGGTGCTCCATGCCCGCTTCATTGTCCACCATCACATGCTTGTAGCCGGCGGACACGTTTTCCAGAAAGGTGCGAAGCATGTTGTTGACCGAGCAATAACACCCCGGTCCCTCGCCGCGTCCCATCACCAGCAGGTCGAATCCGCTGCCCTCGTTGATGGCTTCCTGCACCTGGCGCTCGATGTTGCGCTGCTTCGGCGTGCCGGCGGGCGCGTCATACTTGTTCTTCATCGCGCCTTCGCGCAGATCGCCGATGGTGCAGTCCACCCGCACGCCCAGCTTCTCGCCCAGCGTGTTGTTCGGATCGGCGTCAACCGCCAGCACCGGTTTTTGCTTCTTTTCGACCAGATATCGGACAATCAGGGCGCTGACCGTCGATTTCCCGACGCCGCCTTTCCCGGAAACGGCTATGACCATTATTCCTCCTATATGTTTGGAAGAATGGAAGATTGAGTGTCTAGTGCCCGGCCAGGTGGTTGAGTAGGCAGGAAAGCCTTTCGCATTTTCCCAATGCTCTCATGCCGTATCGAAACCACCTCACTTATAATACCCGTTCACGATAGGTTTTCCTATCATGCGGCGGAGTACCGCCACAGGGGTGGTTTCGATACGGCACGGAAGCTTCGGACCGCCGCAGAGCTCACTTGCTTACTCAACCACCTGGCCGGACGCTATTCACTCACTCTTCCACTCTTCCATCCTTCCAATCTTCCAACCTTCCAGCGTTTCATCGTTTCGCCAGCTCGAGCCGCACGGAGGGGAACCGTTCGATGTCCGTGTGGGGGAGGAACAGCGCTGACGTATACTCGTTCATGAATTTCGGGTTGGTGCTTAGCTCGATGTAGGTCATGCGGGAGGCGATCAGCTCCGCGGCTTTTTGCGCTTCGCGCGAGAGCAGCATCATCTTCGCGCCCTGCACGGACCCGTTCCCGATAAATTGGAACATCTCCACCGGCAGGTCGGGCAACATGCCGATGGTGATCGCCTTCGCGATATCCAGATAGTTCCCAAACCCGCCGGAGATATACACGTTCGACAAATCGGCGAAAGTCAGGCCGACGCTGTCCAGCAGGCATTCACTGGCGTGGTAGATGGCGCCCTTGGAGCGGATGAAGTTCTGGATATCCGCCTCCGTGATGGCCAGATCCTTGCCGTTGGCGGTCTGATCCGCGTCCACCAGCACGAATTCCTGACCGTCGCTCCCCTCACGCACGCGGCAGGTTTTGCCGTCGCGCACCAGCAGGCCGCTGCGCTCCAGGCACCCGCTCCGCAGCAAGCTGGCCACCGTGTCGATCAGGCCTGAGCCGCACAGGCCGATGGGGTTGCCGCCGCCGACCACGCTGTAGGAGATGTGCTGGCCGCCCTTGCGGATGTTCAGCCGCTCGATGGCGCCGCGCGTGGCGCGCATGCCGCGGGAGATGCCGCCACCCTCGAAGGTCGGCCCGGCGGAAGCGGAGCAGCAAACCGACCAGTCCTGGGCGCCGACCACGATCTCAGCGTTGGTGCCCACGTCGATGAGCATGCTGGGCTCCGCGGACTGCGCCATGCCGGAGACAAGCACGCCCGCCACCACGTCACCACCTACGTAACAGGCGATGGACGGTACGCAGGCCAGCAGACCGCGCGGGTTGATTTTGACGCCCACCTCCGCCGCGCGCACAACGGGCGGCGCCGCCGCCGCCGGCGCATACGGCTCCAACCGAATGTTGGATGGGTCCAGCCCCAGCAGTAGGTGGGTCATGGTAGTGTTGCCCGCGCAAAGCACGTAGGTGATGTCCTGCAGCGAAACGCCGGTGGTCTCGATCAGGCCGGCGATCAGATTGTTGATGTCCGTCACCACGCTCTCGGTCAACCGCGCCAGCCCGTCCTGCGCGCGGCCATACATGATGCGCGAGATGACATCCTCGCCGAACTGGATCTGCGAATTGTAGGTTGCCTGGCGGCCCACCGTGCGGTTGTTCACCAGATCGATCAGGTGCGCCACCACCGTGGTGGTGCCGATGTCCACCGCCACCGCGTAGTTGCGCGCCGCGGTGTCGCCGCCTTCGATCTGCACCACTTCCACCGTGCCGCCGCGCTGGCCCAGCGTGGCGGTGACCTGCCAGTCGTGGTCGCGGAGCTGACCGGGCAACTGGCGCAACGGCGCCAGCCCAACCTGCATGATGGGGATGGTCTCGTCGCGCGTGAGTTCGCGGTTGATGCGCTCCAGGTCGGCGATGGAATCATCGAGCGTCGGCTTCGGCAGGTCGAGGAACCGCTTCTGCGACAGCGGCTCGTGCGGGTATGTCCCCTGCTCGCCCACCAGCACCTGGGTGGCGCCAAAGCGGATGGTATCCTCCTCGGTCCGGTGCGGTTTGCCTTCCAGGCGCGACTCGAGGGGCACCTCGACAACCATGTCGCTCCGCGGGTGCGTTTTGCACGCAAGGACATACCCGCCTTGAATCTCGTCGCGAGTCAAGTGGGCAGTCGGCTCGGTAGAGACGTTGCCCTCGCGCACGATGACCCGGCAGCGACCGCACACGCCGTCGCCGCTGCATACCTGGTTGATATAGACGCCGACGCGAGCCGCGGCCTCCAGCAGCGTCTGCTGCTCCTCGATGGTCGCCGACCGATTGTCAGGCAGAAATGTGATCTGATATTGTGCCATGCAAAAACCCCGTATTAGCGGGGGAACCTTCTCATTTAAAAAGGTTGAATGCTAATGCCCGTTTCGTATGCGGCGGAGTACCGCCGCAGAGGTGGTTGAGTAGGCAGGAAAGCTTAACGCATCTTTCCATCACCTTCGCGCTGTATCGAAACCACCGCGCTGATAAAGCCCACTCACACAAGGCTTTCCTAAATCCGCGGTGGTCTCGATACGGCGCGGAAGCTGTATCGAGATTCGAGAAGGCTCACCTGCCTACTCGACCACCGGATCGGGCACTATCCATACAACCTTGGCTCACCGCACCCGTAAAGGGTGCGGCTACGGGCTTATCCACTCAACCATCCATCCAAATTTTTCGTTTCTTCGCATCAAGTCTTACTCCGGCTTCCACATCGTCTTCAGAAACTTGGCGATGCCGGAGGACTCGCGGGGGCCGACCATGACTTTCCAGCCGGAATCGTCTTCCAACTGGCCGCTCATTACCGAGATGTAGCCGGGGATGATGACCTTGCGATGTTTGACTTTGCTCGTCACTTCCTCGCTGTTGAGCAGCTTCGCCACTTTGGCGGTCGTCAGCTTCTCCGACGCCCACGCGGTAAGGACGGAGGTGCCTTCGGTATCGATGACGCCGATGTAAGCCGGCACGCGGCTGGCTTCCACATCGCCCTCGACCGTGTAGTAGGTCAGCGAGAAGTTGGTGGTGATGAGCACCGGCGACTGCTCGTCCACGGCGCCCACGGCATACAGCTTCGGCTCGACCGCCACCGGCTTGCGCGGGTCGGTGAAGAGATTCTGGCGGATGGTCAGCAGCGGCAGCACTTGCCAGGACTCCTTCACATCGACCACCACGATGCCGGCGTATTTGGCGATGCACGCGCCGGCTTCCGCCACTTCCAGGTCGGGATCGCCGGTGGAGGGCACGGTGATGCAGGGATAACCGAGGGTGCGGAACCCCTTCTTCAACGCCAGGCGGCGGAGCTTCGTCAGCGACTCCAGCGTGGCGCCCAGGTTGGGGCCGGTCACGTCGAGGACCAGGTCCTGCGCACCGGCGGCCGCAATCTTCGGCGCCAGCTCCGCGACCGCATTCAGATCGGCGGCGTCCACAGCCAGCGGGCATTTGCTCTGGCAGGCCAGCGAGGCCATCTCTTCCCAGTTTCCCGCGTTCGCCTTGTAGATGAGCGGCTTCTTATCGGCCACTTCCTTCAATGCTTCCGCCATGTTGGCCGGCTTCTCCGCCATCAGCACCAGCGCCAGGCCGGTCTCTGCGGCCGCCTTTGCCGCGGCGGCGAAGGTCGCGCCGTCGCCGGAGGCGTTTTCCAACGCCAGCATGTCCACCGCGATGTGCTGGCCGACGCGGTCGAACGCGAGTCCCTTCACCCCGTCGATCTGCGCTTGCAGGTCAGCCGCGTTGTCCTTCACCCGCACGGCGACGCCGGTGGGATGATAGAAAGTCTCATCGTGACGGAAGAGCACCGTCTCGTTGCCGACCTCCACCTTGCTCGCGCCGACGCCGATCGCCACCAGGCGGATGGGGGGCGCGGAGGCGCCTTCCAGCGCGGCGAGACCTTCCGGCGTGATCTCCGGGCACTGATCGAGCGAGGCTTTCTTCGACGCCAGCGACATGGCAAAGGCCAGGCAAGTCGGACTGCCGCATTTCGCGCAGTTCGACTTTGGCAGATGCTTGTAAATGTCCAATGCTTTCAGGGCCATAGTTCCCTCCCAATCAATTTTAGATTTTGGATTTTGGATTTTCGATTGCTTGTTGCCGCCGAATACGGCGATCCTCTCAAATCGAAATGATCAATCCAAAATCATCACAGCAGAACAGCGGAATTTTGGATTTTCGATTGGCCGGTTGAACGGCAATCGAAAATCCAAAATCGAAAATCAAAAATTAAAACAACGGATCCATCTCCAGCGCGGGATGGCCGACCTGGGTCATGTATTCCACCAGCTCTTCGGCATTGGTGGCCACGGTTTCGTCGGCGATCATGTCCACAAAGCCGGGGATGCCAGCCTCAGTCGCGCGGGCCTCCAGGCGGTCGCGCAGGAACTCCTTCAGCTCTTTGGGCATCCAGACCAGCCGGCGGATACCGCCATCGCCGGAGATAAACTTGCGGCTGGCCACGTAGAGCCGCCCGACGCCGAGGAAGCCCGGCGTCTGATTGCCGCCGCCCACCGAGCCGGCCAGCGTGGAGAAGGGCATACCACACGGGGTCATGCCGGGATACTCGCGGTTGACGATCATCAGGCCGTTCGCCTCGGGTACGATGGCCAGGATGCACTCGAAGCAGCCGCAGGAGGTCATCGGGAAGCCCATCAGCGAGTAGAGCTCGATCTGCTCGATGCTGCGATTGGAGTGATCGTAAACGAACTGGTTGACGTTTTCCCACTGGCCCATCACCGGGTCGATGCAGCGGCCTTTGGCAATGGGCTGGTTGCAGCCGACGGGGTTGATCTCGTAGCCCGCCTTGCCGTCCAGCCAGTTGTAGGCGCCGCACAGGCCCAGGCGCTCCGGGCTGATGACGCAGACGTGGTTGGGGGCGAAGGACTGGCAGAGCGTGCAGGAATAGAAGGTATCCACGCTCTCGTCGGTCATGCCGGCGACGCGCTCGTCGCGATGGTCGTAGGCCTTGAGCGCCTCAGGCATCAGTGCCTTGACCTTCGCCTCGTCGGTGATAATCGTCACCTGCACCTTGTCGAGGATGCTGCCGTACATTTCGTGCATCTCCGCGTGCAGGATGGTGCCGAAGTGGTGCAGCCGGAAACCCTTCTCATAGGAATCCTTGTTGATGCGCACCCAGATCTGGTTGCGCTGGCCCATGTGGAAGATGCCCATCGCCTCATTGATGAAGGAGTGCACCTGGCGCTCCATAATGCTCTCGAAGTCCTGCTGCATCTTGCGGCCCGCCACCTCGATGATGATGGCGAGGGGCATGGCGGAGCCGACCTCCACGGTGTCGACGTCCGCGCCGATCAACTCGACCTTGCCGTCCTCGATGGTGTCGGCGTCCACCGACTTCAGGTATTCATACGCGGCCGAATATTTGCCGCCGAACTCGACCTGCATGTCCTCGCGGCGCACCCGCTCGCCCTCGAAGGCGGCAGAGAAGGGCACCGGGATATCCAGCTCGGATACCTTCACGCGCACACCGCGCACCTCGATGCAGCGGGGCACGATCTTTTCGTAATCCAGCTCGTGCACGACGTGCTCGAAGGTGCAGATGCCGGTGGGCAGGATCTGCGGAATGGGCGTGTCGGCAATGACCGGGAAGCCCATGTCGATGGCGCCGGCGCCGGTGGCATACTTGATGTCGTCCACTTCGCCCAGCGTGAGACCGAAGGCGAAGACGCGCTCTTTGCAATACATCAGCGACTTGAGCGCTTCGCCGGGCTTGATGCCGCCGAAGGTCAGCGCGCCGCGCACCGCCCAGTGCAGCGGGTAAATGCCGGAGATGGTATCGCGGCCGTAGGGCACGATGTAAGTGTCCCAGCCCATCTGCACGCCGCCCTCGATCAACTGATCGATGATGCTGACGTTCTTTCCGTTGATGGGAGATGTGGAGCCCACGAAGGTGAGGATATTGCGCTTTTGCAATTCGCGCACCACGTGCACCGCGGTATCGACATCGGGTGCGGCGCCGAGGATGGCGGCGAAGCCGGGCATGCGGCCATCCACGAGTTGGATGCCCAGCGTGCGCAGGATGGTGTCGGTGAAGAACCCGTTGCAGTCCGGCTGCGGCTCCTCGTTGTCCAGGTAGCGGAACGCCATGATCATCTCTTCCGCAAGCAGCGTCGCAATACCCGCATCGAGGGCGTCGCCCAGATAGGGCAGCCACAGCGCCTCCGACGGATGCGGCGGCAGCAGCTCCTTCACATGATCGAGCACCGGCTTCATCTGGCCGACAGTCTTAATCTCCAGCCCCATCAGCGCATTGGCCATGGGCAGGTAGAACGCCGTTTCCGGAAAACCGATTTTAGTGTCTTCGCCGCTCGACTCGCGCGCGCGGTTCCACCGGACTTCCGCCTCGCCAACGATTGAATGCGCCCCGCGAATGGCAGCGCTTGCAATGATCTTGGACATCGAATACATTCCTCCTCAAGCGACTCCGCCTTCGGGAACCGCCTGCTACGGTTTCAAATCACCGAGATGTGCCTTTTGTGACCAGATACTGCTCCATGGCGCCTCTGAACTCGGTGCCGCGGCAGCGCGGGCACACCTCGGCGAATTCAGGGGCGAAATGCAATCGTTCCGTCATGATTGCCACCTGCCGCTCGGTCGCGAACTCGGCGCCGCAGACGCGGCAGGCGACCAGCGGGACTTCCGTGTGCCATTCCTTCATGATCCGTTTGCCGTCGAAATCCTCGTAATGCAGCGCCTGCGTGGGGCAAACGAACACGCAGGAGGCGCAGCCGATGCATTCCTCGGCGTCTTTGCCGAAGGGTGTCGAGATATGCCGCTCGCTGCCGCGCTGGGCGAAGCCGATGGCATGACGGCCTATCACCTCGTCGCAGACGCGGACGCAGAGCCCGCAGAGAATGCAGCGCTCGTCCGCGGCATCGGGCGTCTGGAAGCGGGAGGCATCCACGCCGTATTCATGCGCAAGCTGCTGCAGCAATTCAACCTCCGGGCAGCGTGTCAGCAGCAATTCCAGCACCAGGCAGCGAGCCCGGCGCACGCGCTCGCTGTTCGTCTGCACGGTTTCGCCGTCCTCGGCGCTGTAGATGCAGGAGGTGACCAGCTTCGAGCGCTTGCCCCAGGTAACTTCCACCAGGCAGAGGCGGCAGGCGCCATAAGGGGTGACGGACTCATGGTGGCAGAGCGTGGGGATGTCGATCCCGTTGCGCTTCGCCACACTGAGCACCGTTTCGCCTGGCTGCGCGGCCACCGTCTGTCCATCGAGAGTATAGTGCACGCTGTTTGCTTCCACCTTATCTCACCTCTATCGCCGCGAACCGGCACGATTCCATGCACAACCCGCACCGCGTGCAGGCGCCCGGGTCGATGACATGCGCTTCCTTTGCCTTGCCCGTGATCGCCTGGCTGGGGCAGGCGCGGGCGCAGGCGCCGCAGCCCGTACACTGGTCAGGCAGCACGGTGTAGGTAATCAGTGCGCGGCAGACCTTCGCCGGACAGCGATGTTCCTCGATGTGGGCGCGGTACTCGTCGGCGAAATGCGCCAGTGTGGTCAGCACCGGATTGGCCGCCGAGGTGCCCAGCGCGCAGAGCGCGCCGTCGGTCATCACCGCCGCCAGGTCGCGCAGCAGGTCCAGGTCGCCGAGTTGCCCGCGGCCTTCGCAGATGCCGGTGAGCACGTCGAGCATGCGCGCGGTGCCTTCGCGGCACGGCACGCATTTGCCGCACGACTCATCCTTCAGGAAGGCGAGGAAATAGCGCGCCACGTCCACCATGCAGGTGCTCTCGTCCATGACGATCATGCCGCCGGAGCCCATCATCGAGCCGATGCGGGACAGGCTTTCGTAATCCACCGGCAGGTCGAGATGCTCCTCCGGGATGCAGCCGCCGGAAGGGCCGCCGGTCTGCACCGCTTTGAGCTTTTTGCCGTCCGGCACGCCACCGCCTATGTCTTCGATCACCTGGCGCAGCGTAATGCCCATCGGCACCTCGACCAGACCGACATTGTTCACCTTGCCCACCAGTGAGAAGACCTTTGTCCCCTTGCTGCCCTCGGTGCCAATGCCGGCGAACCAGTCGGCGCCGCGTTGGATGATGGCGGGCACGTTGTTCCATGTTTCCACGTTGTTCAGGCAGCTCGGCTTGCCCCAGAGGCCGCTTTCGACGGTGTGGATGTATTTTGCGCGCGGTTCGCCCACCCGGCCTTCCAGCGAGGCCATCAGCGCGGTGGACTCGCCGCAGACGAAGGCGCCGGCGCCGCGATTGATCTGAAGGGTGAAGTCGAAGCCGGTGCCAAACAGGTCGGTTCCCAGCAGACCGTATGCCGCCGCCTGGCGCAGCGCTAGCCGTAACCGCTCGACCGCCAGCGGGTATTCTTCGCGCACGTAAAGGTAGCCCTGGTGCGCCCCGATGGCGTAGGCGCCGATGATCATCCCTTCGATGATGCTGTGCGGATCGCCCTCGATAATCGAGCGGTCCATATACGCGCCCGGGTCACCCTCGTCCGCGTTGCAGATGACGTAGCGCGGCTCGCCATGCGCCTTGCGGGCGGTTTCCCACTTGCGCCCGGTGGGGAAGCCGCCGCCGCCGCGCCCGCGCAGGCCCGAGGCTTTGATCTCGGCGATGATCCGCTCCGGCTCCATGGTGGTCAGCGCTTTCGCCGCCGCCGCGTAGCCGCCCTTGGCGATATATTCATCAATCGATGTCGGATCGATGAAGCCGCAGTTGCGCATGGCGATGGGCAACTGGTTGCGGAAAAATGGCAATGACGCCAGCGACGGTGTGGCGCCGGTCATCGCCGACTCCGCGCTGCCGTAGGGTACATCCGCATCGTCGAGCAGGAACGGCTCCGCCGGCGACCAGCCGATGGCTCGTTCGGCATACACGCCGCCGGCAGTGGTGGCCGCCAGCAGGCCAGCGACGTCATCCGCCGCCAACCGGGCATAGGTCACGCGCGCCTGGCCGGGCAATACAATGTCTACCAGCGGCTCGAGGTAACATGCCCCGCGGCAGCCGGTGGGCAGGATGCTCAGGTCCAGCTCCTGCGCGGTCGCCTGCGCTTGCAGGGCGTCGTAGAGCTTCTGGGCGCCGCTGGCCAGGCCGCAGGTGGCCATGCCCACCATCACGCGGGTGTGCGCCGTCAGCAGTGCCTCGCGGCCCGTGGTTCGCAGTTTTGCAAGCTCGTCAGGGGTACGAATGTTCATGCTTCCCCTTTTCGATACTGCTTGAGGATCCGCCGTAGCGCCGTCGCGGTGACGCCGCCGTGAACCTCGCGGTCGATCATGATGGCCGGCGCCAGCGAGCAGCAACCAAGGCAGCGGACACTCTGCAGGGTGAACAGGCCATCGGACGTCGTCTCGCCGTCCGCGATGTGCAGCTCCTGCTCCAGCAGCTCGGCCAGCCGTCCGGACCCCTTGACGTGGCAGGCCGTTCCGGTACAGATGTTGATGATGTGCTTGCCGCGCGGCTGCAGGCTAAAGCCTTTATAAAAGGTCGCGACGTGGTAGACCTGCGCTCGCGGCACCTGCAGCTCGGCGGCGACGCGGTTGAGCACCGCCTCCGGCAGATAGTGCAGCTCTTCCTGCAGGTCTTCCAGCACGGAGATCAGCGACGAGGGTTGCGCCGGGTAGCGCCCGAGCACCTCATCCACCGCGGCATCGCTCGCTCGCTCGGTTACCGGAGTCATTTCTCTCCTCCGTTCAGCCCCGCGCCGATCTGCACCAGGTACGCCTCGCGCTTGTCCTTGACCACTTCTTCCTGGCTTTTGAACTCCAGCGCGCCGGTCGGGCAGGACGACACGCAGGCAGGGAGCTCGCCGCGCCGCAGGCGCTCGATGCACTGGTCGCACTTGATAATGGCGCGCTGCCGGCTGTCCAGCCGGATCACGCCGAACGGGCAGGCGAGCACGCACCACTTGCAGCCGATGCAGCGGTCGTGCTCCAGCAGCACCGGGCTGTCCGGGTCCTCGCGATGCAGCGCATGCGTGGGGCAGATGGCCACGCATGGCGCGTTCTCGCACTGCCGGCACTGCAGCGGCACCACGAATCCCTCGCCCTGCTGCACGTCGACGCGCGACGCGGGCGCCGGATCTTCACGGATGGCATCAAATAGCTCCCGGCTGGCCGAATGCTCGACCGCGCAGGCGATCTCGCATGTTTTACATCCGAGGCATTGGGCGGCTTTGACGACAATCATGCCTTTCATAGTGCACCTCACCCCTTACACGCCAGCTCCGACCGGCTCCGCCGCGACTTCGTCGGCCTGATACAGCATCGGGCGCAGCTTGAGCGCCTCACGCTTCTTGTTGATATGCTCGATCATCTGGCGGGCGGCCTTGATCGGATCCGATTCGAAGGAGAAGCACGCGCCGTAGTCTTCCGTCATGCCGCCCAGCAGGTAGTCGGCCACCTTCTGGCTGCCCATCACGGGCTGCGGACCACCGAAGACGGTGAAGATGCCGGAAGCCACCACGTAGAAACCGATAGAGATGGCCTTCTCGCTCATCCACTCCGGCGCGGCGCCGGCGACCGGGATGTCACTGAAGTCTTCGCCCAGGCCACCCTCTTTCAGCACGTTGGCCAGCGCGATCAGGATGCGGCTGTTGTCCACGCAGGCGCCCAGGTGCAGCACCGGCGGAATGCCCACCGCTTCGCATACCTCGCGCAGGCCCGGACCGGCATACTTCGCGCCTTCCGGGGTGAGCAACTCGTGCTTCGCGCAGGCGATGGCCGCGCAGCCCGTCTGCACTACCAGTACGTCGTTTTCGATCAGCTCCATGGTCATGTCCAGGTGCGCTTGGTCCTGGGTGGAGGTCATGTTGTTGCAGCCCACCACGCCGGCCAACCCGCGGATGCGCCCCTCGATGATGGCGTTGTTCAGCGGGCGGTAGGTAGAGCGATACCGGCCGCCGAGGAAGGTAAAGGTATTCTCCGCGGTAAAGCCGGCGATCAGCCCGGTCTTGATGTCGGGGATGTTCACCTTGCTCTTGTCGCGATTCGGGTAGTTCTCGATGGCGACGCGCACGATCTCCTTCGCGGTTTCCAGGGCTTTGTGCTCGTCCATTTCGATGTGGGTGACATCCAGGTCGGGGAAGTGCGCTTTCGGCGAGGTGGTGATAAGCTTGGTATGGAAACAGCGGGCCATCTCCGCCAGACCGGGCATGACGCACTGCACATCAACGATCATGGCGTCGATGACGCCGGTCATCATGCAGACTTCCTGGGTGAGGAAGTTGCCGGCGATGGGCACGCCGTGGCGCATGAGGATTTCATTGGCGGTACAACAGATGCCCCCCAGTGTGATGCCGTTGGCGCCTTTCGTTTTCGCGAACGCGAGCAGCTCCGGATCCCGGCTGGCCTCGACGATCATCTCGGAGAGGATCGGCTCATGCCCGTGGACGATGATATTGACTTCATCGTGCTGCAGGATGCCCAGGTTGACGGCGGAGCGCACGGGCTTCGGCAGGCCGAACAAGACGTCGCTGAACTCGGTGGCCATCATGGAGCCGCCCCAGCCGTTGGCCAGCGCGCAGCGCACGCCGTGGGTGATGATGCTCTTGTAATCGTTATCCACGCCCATGGTGGTGATGTTCATCAGGTTGGCGATTTCACGGTCGATGCCCCCGGGCAGCACCCCCATCTTCTCCCAGATCTTCTGCCGCTTCTCCGGGGCGCGCGAGACGTAGCTCTGCACGCCATGCTGGCGACCGAAGTCGGCGAAGCCCTTCTCGGCCACCTGCTCGGCAATCTTCTCGACGCTCACCCCATCGGTCTTCACGCCGACATATTCCGCCAGCTTGCGCAGCTTCTCCGGATTCTTAATCTTGTAATCCTGCGCCTCCCCGTTGCCGGTGATGAGCAGGGTGTGGGTGATGCTGCGCGCATGCTCACTGTGCGCGGCGGTGCCGGCGGCGATCATGCGCACCAGGTTGCGCGCCGCGATGGTGTCTGCGGTGGCGCCGCACACGCCCTGTTTCGCGCCGTTGCCGAAGGGGTCGATGCGGCAGGGGCCCATGTTGCAGATGCGGCAGCAGATGCCGAGCTTGCCGAAGCCGCATTGCGGTTGCTGCTTATCATACCGGTCCCACGCCGTCTCGATGTCGATGTTGTTATCGGCGGCAAAAGTAAACAGTGCCTGTACGGCCGCATCGTCCGTACGTCTGCGGTTTTCAGCCATATCACCCTCGCTTGGTTTGGTGAGTCGTTATTAGTAAGTAGTCATAACTACTCACCCGTTACTAACTGCTTCATTATGCGGGCGATCTCCCGGTCCACATCGGGCCGGCTGGTTTCCGGAGAGCGCCCTTCCTGCTCTGCCCGGCGCAAGGCCGGATCATAAGGTAGTATACCCAGCAACGGCAATGGTGCCACCGCCTGCGCGAGAAATTCCTGTTCCCGCTCGTCCTGGCACTTATTGCCGATCACCCCGATACGGGTCAGGCCGATGTCGCCGGCCAGCGAGCGAATGCGGTTGGCCGTCTCGATGCTCTGGCGGGTGGGTTCCAGCACGATGAGGAGCCAGTCCACCCCTCGCGCGGTGCCGCGGCCGAAATGCTCGACGCCCGCCTCCATGTCCATGATGAGCACGTCCTGCTCGCCGAGGAATAGATGGGAGACGAGGGTCTGCAGGAAGGCATTCTCCGGGCAGTAACAGCCGGACCCGCCCAGCTTGATGGCGCCCATGCGCAGCAGGCTGATGCCGTCGTGCTTCACCGCATAGCGTTCCGGGATATCGTCGACGCGCGGGTTAAGCTTGAAAATCGCCCCGGGCGCACCCGGCTTGACACCCGTGCGCTCCTCGATGAGGTCAGCCATCTCTTTCAGCGGGATAATCTGTTCCGGATGGGGAAAACCCAAACATGAGGCTAGGGTCGCATTCGGATCGGCATCAACGGCGAGGACACGATGTCCGGCAGCGACAAATGCTTTCGCCAATAACGCACAAACCGTCGTTTTCCCAACGCCTCCCTTGCCAGTAACAGCCAATTTCATTCCTGAAGACTCTTTCTATGAGATGACAAAACCCGGTGCGCAACAATCCGAGATCGCCCACGGGACAACCTCGACGCATCGGGTTTCTCGATCTCTACTCTTGCTTGCATGTACTTGCTGTCGTCCTATCGACTCTCAAGGCCGGATGCGAAACGCTCGACACTCGACTTAAAAACGCATCAGGCCATCAGCAGTATAACGCAAGGCACCGCGTTTGACAAGCAGATTTTTATATTAACTGATTATGTTAATAAGAAATTTTATAACTTTATGATAATTCATCACCGTGCCATGCGCCGTTCTACCGATGATGAATTGACCTCACGCAGCAGGCTGATTCCTTCCGAATTTCCGGACCAACGGCTGTGGTTGCCGGGAGGAGACAGCACATTGTTGTTGAATTTACTAAAATGGTAAGTATCGCACCATTCAACACCGTCCATGGATCATCTCCAGGCCTCTTTCCCTCCCGCGCAAATGCTTGATGAGAAGGTCTGCGGTCGACATGGAGAATATTATACTCCAGCGGAGAACCTGCCATATGGTATACCAGAGACCGTCCGTACCGCCTGAGTTGATCGACCTCAGCCGGGCCATCATCCTCTGCCCACCGGGTCTCGACCGGCATGAGCGGCAGGCGGTAGTGATGCTCGTCGAGGAGGTCGAGAAGCGCTCGCGTCTGTGCTGGACCTGCGTCGAACGCTGGCCGGATGAATCGCTGCCGGTCATCGCCGTGGGTCGGGCCGATGCGTTCGCCGATCGGCTGGCGGATGAAAGCCATGCCGCCGCTGCCGAAGGGTACCGCATCCGCATACAGGCCGGCGCGCCGCCGGTGGTCTTTGTCATCGGCGATGACGCCCGCGGCGTCCTCTACGGCCTGGGCTGCCTGCTGCGTAAGCTGCGCCTGCAACCGGGCGCGGCCTGCCTGCCGGCAGATCTGCGCATCACCACGGCGCCACAGTACCGGCTGCGCGGCCACCAGCTCGGGTATCGCGACAAGACGAACTCCTATTGCGGCTGGGACCTGCCGCAGTGGGAGCAGTATCTCCGCGACCTCATCGTATTCGGCGCCAACGCCATCGAGTTGATCCCCCCGCGTTCCGACGACAAGCCGGACAGCGTCCATTTCCCCAGGCCGCCGCTGGAGATGATGACCGGCATGTCGCGCCTGGCCGACGCGTATGGACTCGACGTCTGGATCTGGTACCCGGCGATGGACGCGGATTACACCGATCCGGCAACCGTCGAATTCGCCTTGCAGGAGTGGGGTGAAGTTTTTCGGGCGCTGCCGCGGGTGGATGCCGTCTTTGTGCCCGGCGGCGACCCGGGCCATACCCGGCCCGGCGTGCTGCTGCCGATGCTGGCCCGGCAGGCGGAGCAACTGCAGCGGCTTCACCCGCGAGCGCAGTGGTGGATGTCGCCGCAGGGTTATACGCGAGAGTGGATGGACGAATTCCTGACGATCCTGCGGGAGGAGCGACCGGAGTGGCTGGCGGGCCTGGTGCATGGCCCGTGGATGCAGATGACCACCGCGCAGTTCCGCGCGATGATCCCCGCGCAGTACCCTATCCGCAACTACCCGGACATCACTCACAGCCTGAACTGCCAGTATCCGGTGCCGGAGTGGGATGTCGCGTATGCGCTGACGCTCGGCCGCGAACCGATCAATCCTCGCCCGCTCGATGAAGCCGCGATCTTTCACTACAGCATGCCGCCGACCATCGGCTTTCTCGCCTATTCCGAGGGGTGCCAGGACGACGTCAACAAGGCGGTGTGGAGCGCGCTGGGCTGGGACCCTGCGACCGACCCGCGGGAGGCGCTGCGCGATTACAGCCGGTATTTCATCGGCGAGCGTTATACCGATGACTTCACGCGCGGTTTGCTCGCCCTCGAGGAGAACTGGCGGGGCCGGCTGATGGACCATGCGAGCGTGGATGCCACGCTGCTGCATTTCCAGGCGCTGGAGACCGCCGCCACACCCAACGAGCTGAAAAACTGGCGCTTCCAGATGGCCCTGTACCGGGCCTATTACGACGCCTACACGCGCAGCCGCCTGCGGTATGAAACGGCGCTGGAAGACCGGGCGATGGCCTGCCTGCGCCGTGTCCCCGCGCTCGGCGCCCTCGCGGCCCTGGACGAAGCGGAACGCATATTGGCGCGGGCGGCGACATATCCGGTGGCGCGTGAGTGGCGCACGCGGATCTTCCAACTGGCGGAAGCCCTGTTCCAGCGCATCCACCTGCAGCTTAGCGTGAAGCTGTATCGCGCCCAGGAAGAGGTGCGCGGCGCGAACCTGGACGCGATCGATTATCCACTCAACAACCGTCCCTGGCTCGCGGCGCGATTTGCTGAAATCCGCCGGCTGGACCGTGAAGAGGAGCGCCGGGAAGCGATTCAACGCATTGTGGCATGGATGGATCCGGGACCGGGTGGTATATACGTGAATCTGTGCGCCTCGCGAGCGCCGCAGGTGATGGGCGGCCTTGCGTATGCGGAGGACCCGGCGTTTCTCGCGACGCCGCTGCTGCGCTACCCCTACCGCAAGGACCCGCGTCCCCTGCGCCTGGCCTGGCGGTGCGGCACCGGCTCCGCCGGCCACGCGCCCTTTCAGATGCGCTTCACCGGTCTCGACCCGACGACGCGCTATCGCCTGCGCGTGGTCTACTTATACTTCGTCGGCCAACCCCCGTATGAGGGACGCCTGCTGGCGAACGGGACCGAAATCCACCCGGCCGGTATCAGGGAGGGCGGGCCGCGACCGCTCGAATTCGACCTGCCCGCCGTGCGGGACGGCGAGCTGCTGCTCGTTTGGGAGCACGACCCGAACATCGGCGGTACGCCGGTGTCGGAACTCTGGATAATCCGGCTGGGCGATTGATATGCGCGCCGTTCAGGAGGATAAAGAAGAATAGGACGAATAGGAAGAATGGGATTCGCTCCTGCACATTCCATTTACTCATCCGATATGGAGTCACTTTAATGGCAGAACAACGCGAGATTTCGTGGAACCGGCAAATTCCTATCCGCTATGAAGCCGATGTGGCGGTCATTGGCGGCGGCATGGCCGGGATCGCGGCGGCCTGCGCGGCGGCCCGTTCGGGCGCGCGCGTGTTATTGGTGGAGCAATTCGCCGTGTGCGGCGGCAACGCGACGGTGGGCGGCGTAGCGTCGTTTTGCGGGGAGACCAGCGGGCAGGGCGAAGTGTTCGACGCCATTCTGGCGCATCTGGAGGCGTTCCACGCCATCGCGCCGTATGAGCCGTATCCGCAGCTCGACGGGCGCATCTTCGACTACGAAATCCTCGCCGTCATCCTGCAGGAGATGCTCCTCGAACGGGGCGTGAAGCTGCTGTTGCATACGAAACTGGTGGACGTGCTGGTCGAGGACGCTGCGATCACCGGCTGCATCGTGTGCGGCCCGTCAGGCCCCGAAGCGATCCGGGCGGCGCAGTATATCGACTGCACGGGAGAAGCGCAGTTGGCGCACGCTGCCGGCTGCCGCACCATGAAGGGGCGCGAGCAGGACGGCCTGCCGATGGCCATGTCCATGATGTTTTTCGTGCGGCATATCGACCGCGCGCGGATGAACGAACCCGCGGAACGCTTTGTCACTTCGCAGCGCACCGTGCAGCGGATGTTCGACTACGCCGCGGAGCAGGTTCCCGAAAACCGCTGGTTCGAGCGCTTGCGCCAGTGGGATGATCTCCCCATGATCACCATCTGGCCGAACGGGCCGCGCAGCAGCGCGGTCAAGGTGAAAATCCCGATGTTCGACGCCACCGATACCGAGAGCCTGACCGCGGCGGAGATCAAGGGGCGCCGGCGCATGATGGAGATCCTGGATTTCCTCCAGCGCGAGGAAGGCGCCCCCTGGCTGCTGGATCACTGCTCGCCCACCATAGCCATCCGCGAAGGCCGGCGCGTGGTGGGCGATTACGTCCTCACCCTCGACGATGTGCTGGCTGGACAAGCCTTCGACGACGCGGTGGCGCGGGGCACGTACCAGATCGACGGCGTGCACGAACCGGACACCGACAAGCGGAAGAGCATGTTCACCGGCGCGGAGGCGCGGGCCGTGCCACCCTATCACATTCCGCTGCGCAGCCTGATCGCTCGGGACTGCGCAAATTTGCTGATGGCCGGTCGTTGCCTCTCCGCGGAGCAGCACGCCATGTCCTCCGCGCGCGTGATCCCCACCTGCGCCATGATGGGCCAGGCTGCGGGCATCGCGGCGGCGCTCTCCGTTCAGCAGGGGCGGAACCTGCGGGAATTAGACGCGAAGGCGGTGCAGAAGATCGTGCTGGAGCGCGGGGCTAACCTGGCGCTCGATGCGCAAGGCTTATCCTGATCATGCTGGTGAATCGTCATGACCGCATCACCGAACATCCTGTTATTCTTTTCAGACCAGTTCAGGCATGATGTCATGGGTTGCGCGGGGCACCCGGAAGTGCGCACCCCGCACCTGGATGCGCTCGCCCAATCCGGCATGCGCTTTTCCCATGCTTTTACTCCCACCCCCATCTGCGTCGCCGCGCGAATCAGCATGATCACCGGCCACCGGGGCAGCCGCACCGGCTTCACAGGCAACGAGAAGCTGCCGGGGGCGTTTCCGGAATTCCCCACACTTATGACGCTCCTGCATGCCCGCGGCTATCACACCCACGGCGTGGGGAAAATGCACTTCAGCGGCAGGCTATACGGCCTACAGTCACTCGACAGCCAGGAGGAAAGCCCCGATTATCTCATCGATGACGACTACCTGCTCTATTTGAAAGCGCACGATGCCTGCACGCGCTTTCCGCATGGTTACCGCGATCTGCTCTATTATCAGCCGCAGACACTGAACACCCCCCGGGAGCATTCCCCCGCGGAGTGGGTGGCGGACCGGAGCATTGACTTTCTGCGCCATCACGCGCGTTATCGAGGAAACAGGCCGTTCTTCCTCTGGTCCTCCTTCATTCAGCCGCATCCTCCCTTTGCGGCCTGCGAGCCGTATGCGTCGATGTATCCTCCGGAAACGCTGGCGCTGCCATACAATACGGAGAGACCGCTGGCGGAACTGCCCTACCCGGCCTGGCCGCACCGGGGCCGGCTGGACGGCGCGCACCGCGATCCGGAGCAGATGCGGCGCATCCGGGCGTTATATTACGGCCAGGTTACCCAGGTGGACGACTGTATCGGGCGGGTGCTGGGCGCGCTCGGGGAGCTGGGGCTTACTGGGGAAACGATCATCGTCTTTGCCAGCGACCACGGCGAAATGCTGGGCGACCACGGCCTGTCGCAGAAGAACGTGCCGTATGAGCAGTCGGTGCGCGTGCCTTTACTCGTGCGCTGGCCAGGGGTGACGCGTCCGGGCAGCATCAGTGATGATCTCGTCGGCCTTACGGACCTGCTGCCGACGGTTCTCGATGGACTGCGCCTTGAATATCCTGCCGAATGCGGTCCGCTGCCGGGAGCGAGCCTGCTGAATGTGTTGCGCGGGAACGCCCGGCTCGATCGCGATGCGTATTATAGCGACTACGGGAGCGGGGAATACCGGTGGATCGCCGCGCGGACGAAGACGCACAAATACACCCTGTACGCCGCGGGAGGCTTCGAGGAGCTCTACGATCTGACTACCGATCCCGGCGAATGCTTGAACCTTGCCGCGGAACGACCGGAGCTGGCGCGCCACCTCCGCGAGCGCGTGCTGGTATGGGAAAAGCAGCATGGCTTGCGCGCATCGTTCGACGGCGAGGATTTTCGCGTTTATCCGCAACGCGAGCCGCCGTCGGAAGCAGCGTGCCGCCTGGTGACGATAAATCACGGCAGATGGGTGGAGCGCCTGCCGGAAGACGAGCAGGGCATCGTCCCGCCGTTTGCCGTGGAATTCACGCGGGCCATCTCGAAAGAGCCTTCACTCTCGCCCGGCAAGTTAAGCTTACAGCAATATAAAGCTCGGGGCGGCGATCTGACCGGCACGACGTGGGAAGAGGCGTGGAAGGACGCATAACGTCGTATCGGTGCTGAAGACTTCTAATCCCGAAAAAGGGAGAGGGAAAGCTTTTCGAGCATGAAATGCCAGCGCTAACCGTAACATGACGCGTATGTCTCATCGGGGAGAGGGGTCGGAGGGAGACACGGCAGGCCTCCCCCCTGAATGGTTACCACGCTTATTTCGTGGGCGGCAGCGTCGGTTGCGGGAAGAGCAGCGCGCCGTTCTTTTTAGGCGGCAAGGCGGGCAGCATGTTCTCGGTGACATCCTTGCTGATCCACGGTCTCCCGTAGAGCGTTCCGGCGCGTATGGCATCCGGGTTGAAGCGGACATCCGTCGCATCGGGATTGGCGAAATACGTCTCGGCGAAGAAACGATTCGGACCGAGATTCAGGAAACCCGGTTTGGTGGCGTCTTGCTCGGGGTGCAGGGCAATCGATCCGTTCGGGAGCACGGTAAAGCGTAATTCCCGGGCTGTTTGCCCTTTCAGGCGGATCTTGATCACCCACTTCCCCGGATGATCGATCATATTCAGGGTGTTGTCCCGCGCCACTTTCGTGCCCCAGGACAGGTATGGCCGGAAGACCACGAGATACATATTATAACGATTGGTGAACGTATCCTTGCGGTCTTTCCGGTAGATGTATTCCAACTGATCGAGCGTCGTGATAGTTTCATGGTTGCCATTGGCATCGAAGCCATCCGGCAAATCGAGACGCGTGCCATCCACTTCGATCCGATAACTGACATCCTGCACGTTGGAATCGTGCTCCAGGTTCATCCAGCAATACAGCCAGATATACGCGGGGGCGCCGTATTCCGAATCGCGCTGGACGATGTAACTGAATCCCGGTAAATCATCATTCAGCGAGCCGTATTTCCAGACACTCGCTCCCTCTTCATACGACGCCGTGCGCACGACAGTAAACTGCCTGGTCGATAACGCGCGGGTTTTCTCATCGTTATCATCGTAATACTTGAAGGCGGCCGTGATTTTTCCTACCGCTGTGAGCAGGTCTTTCGTCTCGTCGCCACTGATGGTCCAGTCCTCGTACCACTCATTGTTGGCAGGATTTGTGCCGGAAAGACCATAGCGCAGGGTGTGCAGCACCTTTCCATTCTGCGACAACTCGACGATCAAGGCATCGCCTTTCCGATTTCGTCCGAGGATGCGCCCGCTGATGATCGGTGTCCACCCCACGTATTTGTTGATGCCGTTGATGTTTTTCCGTTGCGTCATCACGGCAAATGTCAACGGAGAGTCTGCCAGGCTGGCCGGCTGTTTCGCCAATATCGCGAGAGGATTCTCGTCCTCGCCGGATACCCGGGAGGGAAGGAGGAGACAGGACAACATGCAGCAGATGCCTGCCAGCAATATGAGCGGCATACATTTCATGAACAATCGCACACAGACGGTTAACACGGTGGCATACTCCTTTTGAGAGACTTACCGGTGTTCCGCACCCGGCTAGCTGGACACAAAAACAAGAAGATCGGTGGGATTCGTGCCAGCACTGTAGCATCGCTTGCTTAATGCGTCAAGGGGTCGGGAAACTGCCCGGGGATTGCCTGGGTGTCCGGCGTAATACGCTTGCGCAGTTCCGCTATGCCAGAGATACAACGCATGTGACCAGGTGGTGAATTCGCCGGGGAAGGCTCAGGTTCCTCTTTCTGTTCCAGCCCGGAAGGGCATACGCCATTGAGTTATTATAAACGATCGACTTTCGTCCTGTTTGTCATGCATGGGATGACATTTGCCGCGGCACTGTGGCATTCCTGACACAGTCAGTCCTTGCGATCTTTTCAAAAGAGTGCTAATTTTTCCTGGAGCTTACGTTACAGAAAGGCTCTAAACAAAACGATGCCGATGCCGCGTCTGCTGATAGTCGAAGATGATGAAGATCAAGCATCGCTGTTTACCCAGGTGCTGGAGGTTCCCGGTTATCTCGTGGTCGTGGCGATGAGTGCGAAAGAGGCGCAGGCGCGGCTGGCCGCGGAGCCGTTCGCATTGCTGCTGGCGGATTGTGATCTTGGGGGAAAAATGAACGGCGATGCGTTGATCACCTGGACGAAGACGCAGTATCCCGACATCAAAACGATCCTGTTCAGTAACTATCCCGCCGTCAATGAACTTGCGGACGCCTGCGGAGCCGACGCTGCCTTCCGGAAAGCGGATGGGATCTTTAAATTGCGGAACATCGTCAGCGCATTGCTGCCCGGAGCAGCGGATCATCCCTGATCCGTGGAGGCTCGTCCTACGATTTAGTGATTGGTGACTAGTGTCCTTGGCCACGCGAGCCCGCCCCGACCTTCAAAGGCCGTGGATCAATCCGGCTTTGGTCCTTCCAACAGGACAGAGGCAAGCAAACTACGTGTTTCTTGCGGGAGTAAAGTATTAACCGTTTAGGGGTAAGCCTCTTTCTCCCCCACGTAAACCAGGAAAGCGACGAGAAAGACCCGGAAGGGTTGCGATAACTCTAGTCGTTCGCGCTGTTCTCCTGGTTCATGTGGGGAGAAAGAGTAAGAGAATGAGATGGAGTTGGTGGATCGTACTGGATTCGAACCAGTGACCTTGGGATTAAGAGTCCATCGAAAATATGTTTGCCATCGACTCCGTCCCTTTTGAGCGTGACTCCAACCCTATTCCCTGTTACGGCGGTCTTCAGTCATCCATTACCGCTTGGGATTGCGTCCTTTCGTAATGACATTAAGTATACCATATTCAGTTGTTGCCGTCACCGTTGCGGTGCAGGCAATGACGAAACATTCCGATATAGCTGGCAATCAATACCAGCATTTAGAAAGCAACGACGATAACGGTAATCGTAATCACAATCAGCAAATCTCGGATGATCTTCCCCAGACGCCACTCTCGCGAAAGACAATCTCGCCGCCAAGTGAACAGGCGGTAGTTCGGCCATACCATCAACACAAAACCCCAGGCAATCGGCACAGGAAGAAAGCGACAATGACTATAAAGGTGCTCGATGATGGTCGAAAGAACGATCAGATTATAAATCCTCCTTTCATCATGATGAGAAGGCAATATAGACCAAATTAGCGAGATCTAATACGATTAGTTGTAACCTTACAACGAAGTCGAGCGAGAAAGAATCAACATTCTAGTGACTCCTGGTTTACACTTAACGCTTGGTGGGGTAGAATGCTAATGTTGCGCCTCATCCGAGGCATCAATAAGCGCCGTCATGGAGCTCCCATGGTGGCGCTTTTGCTTTGGTCGGTGAGCAACAATGATAGGTGTTTTGCGGACTTGAGCCGCTGCACCGAGGAGGTAAATCCTATGTCAATCGAACTGAAGGACCGTAACTCTGAACTGGAGACTCTAGTGAATGATGCAGCCGATCAACTCCACGCGCAGTATGATGATGAAGAACGCATTCACATTCCCAACATCAAGGACGGCGAAAAAACTGAGCCAGCACCGGAAGTCTTAGTACAACCTCCCGAAACCATCGAACAGCAAACGGAAGAACTTACCCCTAAAGAACATGATACCTTCGCGACATGCGAAAAAGTCATCGCTCGCTTCGTAGACTCATTAGCCGAAGTAAGTAAAGCTTTGCGGATGATTCGCGATAGACGACTCTACCGCGCTGAATACGCAACCTTCGAAAATTACTGCCTAGAGCGATGGCATTACCATCGCCGGCGAGTCTACCAACTCATCGATGCTGGCCAGGTGCTAGAAAATGTGCACAATTGTGCACGTATCGAACCGCAGAACGAAGCACAAGTACGCCAACTCGCCCGGCTTCAGACTCCGGACCAGCAAATACAGATCTGGCGACAGGTTATTGAACAACATGGCGAACGAGTGACAGCACATGCAATCAAGTTATTAGTCAACAAAATCGCCAGAGTATCCGCACCGGAAACCGATACATTTCCCCAATTTGAAGTAGCAATAACCATCACTATCACCAATTCTGTGCGGGCAGCCAACCAGGACAGAGCAATAGCCGCTATACGAGAACACATCTACAAACGGCTCAAAGAACGGCACTGTTCCAACGAACACATCACTGTTTCAGCATTAACGACCGAAGCCCAGTCGTAACCTTACGATCTGATTGAATATGTCCCCGGCTCCTGTTACGGATAACCGGGGACACCCATGCTCATTATCAACAAATTATATAGAGATCTCCCTCCGGCAAGGGATAAAGTTGGATAGTCGGTGCCGGTTATACTTCGGCCTCTTCCGACTCCGATTCAAGCATTCGCCATAGCTCACAAACGATCCAATCTTCTGCCTCCATGCGCTCCTTCAGCGCCAGGTACTTTGCTTCCGTGACGAGTAATGCTTCCATCCGGACTTCTGCCAGATGATACTCCTGCTCCCATGTTACCTGGGCTACGGGCGCTCCGACTCCGAAGACTTTGATAACATCACCGACTCTCGGCATGTAGGGTAGCTCGGTATTATAACCGCAAGCGAAGATGTCCATATTCGAGGTTGATCATCTTCTTCGGGATCGTAATCGATAAGTTCGCACGATTCGCTGTCGATCTCCTCGGGGCCATCGCCCTCATCCTCATCATCTTCCTCATCGCTGAAGATATCCCGATACTCCTTGGAATCAAACTTAAATACGATGTGAGCTTTGATCACGGGCGGAGTCTCCTGTATTATTGTGACCTTCTTCATTCGCCTTCCCTTCACGAAATACATTATGTCTCTTATTGCTTGTCGTCGGTAACTTCACCTTCACCCTCCCACTCATGTGAGTGTTGACCAATCTCGGCGAGACTATCGATGATACGCCGGGTTTCGGCATCGGGGAGATTCAGACTTCCGACACGCTCCGAGGTGAACATCATCTGCCTACAGGCTGTTGTAAACTGCGCAAGGGCGCTCATCAACATCTCATAATGTGCATCCTTGTCCTCCCTGCCATCATTGACAGGTGAGGGAAGCAGAAGCCCTAAGGGTATGTTCATAGCTTCGCGGATGGACTGTGGAAGGTGCATCTCACACTTCATGAGACGGATTGCGTATGCATGCGCAACGTCGTCAGGTTCGCGCCACTTGCCTTCTAGCACGATACTCCATACCCATGTTGTCAATACATCGAGCGTCTCGACAATGGCGTTGAAGCGCAGTTCCATCACTTTCTGACGAAAAGTGTTCTGTAACTTGACCCGCTCGATGAGCGCTCCCACAAAGTAGCCGCCAATCGAGCCGCCAACGAAGAGGATCGGGCCAAAGTCCTTGAGGAAAGCATAGAGCTTCTGCAGGGCCACGAACGAATCCGTATCGGTATAGTGCCCAATGAGGTATCCGACACCACCCGCGACTAGTGCCAGCGCGAAAACGCCAAATAAAATTAGCTTCTGTGGCCACCTGGGAGCATTGGTGGATGACATCACGCCTTCCTTACTTCATACACGGCTTCCTCGCCTCTTGCAACTTCTGATTCAGCGCATCGCGCTTGGCCTGCGCAATCGCGGGTTGTACATAGCAGAAATCGAAGAGCTGTTCCAGCACGTCCAAGGTCCATTCCGCTTCATTGGGTTCGACCGGCAATACCTGACCGGTCTGTTGGCTTTTTAGCGGATGAGCGGCGAAATTGCCCACGTTGCGGATAGCATCCACGTTTTGAGCAATGTAAGATGGAATGAGCGATATCACTTTTTCGATCTCGGTAGAAAGATCGCGCTCCTTGATGCTAAAATGCTCGCGGATGAGTGTTTGTAGGCACCGGCGGCTCAAGGCCGCGGAGGCTTTCGGACTGTCCGGTAAGACCAAGCACGCTTCACTGTAGTCTTCAGCTATTTCTGATGGTACTTCCACCGGACATGGCGGGCGATTCGCTGCTTTTGGTCTGACCAGGGATTCATGAAGTATTGGAGAAGGAATTGTTTCACCTTTCGAGGTGGTAGCGCTACCAGATGATCGTATTAATATAACAATTATGTTATTACACGTAGGACATTTCTGGCTCTTCACCCACCAGCAACCATCACTATCCTGTCCTACTTTTATAGGGGCATCCCATGCATCATGAAACGATATGCAACAGTGCGGACAGATCATTTGGTCAACTCCTCTCCTAGATCGTAATGTTATTACCAGTGTTATAGCTCAAATCACTCTGCTATAATTATAACATGACCGGTCAAGTTCCGACACAGAGCGAGTTACTCAACCGGCTTAATGAGCGTATGGTCGCCTCCCTATACGCGCTCACGCTGTTGTTTACCGAGGCCATGGCCGCGGAGCAGAAGTCGTGCGCCTTTCATCTTCCGCTAAAAAAACTCTCCCCCATCACTACCCATCGTGAGAGCAACTGGCCTTGGATCAAACCGGTCCCGTATTTCGTCATCGTATCAATGCTAATGTCTCTACAGCTTTCCATCGGAGATCCTGAAGGGCCGCGTCCACCTCGCGGCCGGTGCGCCTTGCCTCAACCCGGCTTGGGGGTAGGGTCTGGACGTATGTCCGCGCATCTGCAACCCATTCACTCGGCCAGTTGGGCCATTCGCCGCCCAAACGCTGCAGCGCCTGCGACAGCCGGCTCCCGGTCGCGCCGCCGCGGGTCATCAGCTCGTACCAGAAGCCGTTCAGGTCCGGTGAGTCTGGCCGCAAGCACAACAGGAAGCGGGCAATTTCGCGCAACAGCCGTATCCGCGCGGCTTCCACCTGGGCTTCTAAGTTCTGACATTCCCGTTGCTTGGCCTGGGCTCGCAGAGTGTTGACGCGCTGCCGGGCTTGCTGGTCCGCCATCCGCTGCACTTCAACCCAACGGCGCGAGTCCGGGTTCTCGCCATCCCAGGCGGCCAGGTATTCTTGCACCTGCGCCAGACTGTCGATCCAGACAGGCAGATCGCCGTCGAGCCAGTAGGCAACCGACGCGCGGAATGCCCCCTGCTGGTGGCTGCCGATGACCAGAGGATACCGTGCCCCCGTGCGCGACAGCACCTTCGCCAGCTTTTGCACCGGCTCGATATCCGGGGTGAAGGGTGACACCGACGCATACTGCTCCAGGTCGGCATTCGCCGCCGTCAACAGTGCGCGCTTCATGCCGCCGCCGTGCACTTCGACATGTTCACCTTTGCGCTTGATGACGATACCGGTATCGTGCGGAATGAGCTTTAGCGCGTTGAGCAGGTCGGCACGGGTGACGGGCGCTACGGGTTCAGCCTCTGCCCGCGCCTCGCTCTCGACGGCGTAGGTCTCCTGCCCGAGCATATCACCATCAACTCGCCGAGCTTCTTCCTCTAGAATGCCCACCTGCAGTTGCTCCCGACCAAGCAGAATGCGGCGCGCCCGCGCCAGCACCGGCTGCATAGCGCCGACAAAGTGCTCGAACAGCCCGCAGCGTTCCCGCAACGCCAGGTACACTTGCTCGTCGACGCTGTGGTGCAGAAATAGGTTCACCACCTCGACCTCGGACAACTTCTGCCCGATGCGGTCGACGCGGCCGATGCGCTGCTCGACCTTGCTTGGGTTCCAGGGCAGATCATAATTGATGATGGCGCCGGCAGCCTGCAGGTTCAACCCTTCACTGGCAGCGTCCGTGCAGATGAGGGCCGACAGCTTGCCGTCCTTCAAATGCGCGGTAATCTCGCCTTTCGACACCGCCTTCCAGCGCGTGCCATCCCATATTTCACCACCGCCGCCGTAATAGCAGCCCAACCGCTCACCATAAGAATCGATGAGGAAGGTCCGCAGATACTCCATGGTATCGGTGTATTCGGTGAACACCAGCACGGCACGGCCATCGGCGGTCACGCGATGCAGCTCGTCGAGGAAACGCTCTCGCTTGCTATCTTGCCCATGCAGATCCGCCAGGTCGTGCAGTATTTCGTCAACTTGCTCCAACTCGCGGCGCGCATCTTCTGGCCTCGTGGGATACGCGGACGAAATTCGCCCCTGGCCTTCGAAGCCCAGGTCGGCCATGTCGCGCTCATCCACCTCTTCATCACGCGTCAGATATTCTTCATAAGCATGCCGCCGCGCGACGAGCTGCAATCCTTCCCGCCGGCGCTCCAGGCTGCGCTGCAGAGCGTACGGTGAACTGACGGCTCGGCGCCGATAGACGGTCATCACGAACCCTTTGCCGGTCTGCTCATGTTCGAGCTGCTCAAAGCGGGTGTCGATGTAGGTTTTGATCTGCTCGTAGATCCTCCGCTCCCCGGCATATTCGTAATCGAAGATCACGTCCCGAATCTTGCGGATCGGTGGCGGCGAGTCGAGCAGGCCCATCTGATAATAGCGATGCAGGGTCTGCCGGGTGTTGCGATGCATACGACGGTGCAGAGGTGAGTTCTGGCGCATCCAGCGCGCAACCCGATCGGCATTCATGCCGGCGAAGAGGAGTTCTGTGGAAATCGCACCATGGTCTGTCAGGTCGAGATCGGTGTGCCAAGCCGGCGGTGAAAAACGTGAATCCGCCTCTATGACATCAGCCGCTCTGCCGGCGGTCGCCGCATCGCAATGCGCGTGTTCGAGCGCTGCCAACGCCGTGTAGTAGTCGCGGATGGCGGTGAAGTCCGCTAGCCAATAGCGCCCTTCGCCCAATATGGCGAGTAGATCCCACGGCTCCCACGGGCTGGTCTGCATCGGGGTCGCACTCAACAGCATGAAGCCGCGCGTCTTGCCTCGAAGTTGCAACTCCCGGATCAAATCAAGCAGGAGGGTGCCGCTGTTATACTCGCCTTCAATCTGGTTGGCGCGCCGGGCGGCATGAGATTCGTCCAACAACACCAGATCCCAGGGATCGGCGCCCAATAACACCCCGCGGTGCATCTCCATGCGCGCCAGCTCACGGCTCATGATCAGGCGATCTTGCCCCAATGCCCCTGCCAATGACGGCACAGTCTCTTCACGCCCGTCTGGCCAGATCAGTTTATTCGACGCATCGTATCGCGGGAAGAGCAGGCCGCCTTTCTCACGCAACTCTCCCTGCCACTGCGTTACCAGGTTGGCCGGTGGGAGAATCAGGATGCGCCGGACGCCGCGCCCGGCCAGCAGGCGCCGGATCGCAAGCATTGCCTCGACGGTTTTACCCATCCCGACTTCATCGCAGAGCAGCCGTCCGTCCGGCCAGGCATTCGCCGTTTCGCTGATGACGTGCACCTGGTGTGGCCAGGGCTTCACCATGGCGGTGCCATCGCAGGCTGCGGCGCCATTGGGCAGGTAGAGCGCTTCAGCGATGAATTGCCAGGCCATGGCCGCGCGATCTCGCTCGGTAGTGGCGGTGGGTTCGACGGTTGGGGCGTTCCTGGGGGCAAAGCGGATCAGTTGCAGGCGCAGCGCTTCCGGCAGCGAGACCGTGTGGACATCTGGGTGCTCATCTGCCCACAGTGCCGCGAACTCGGCAGCATAATACTCGATAGCTTCCGGGTCCTGCCACGAACTGGATATCTCTAGATTCTCGTAGTTGGCCTGCAGCGCAGAAGCCGACTCGTTGCTGCTGCCGCGGAAGACCAGGACGTCATTGCTGGGATCGATCATCAACCCGAACTTGCCATGGGCGATGCCGTTGCCGCGCCGCATGACGCCGACACGCACCTCTGCCAGGCCGGCCTTGACCAACCATCCGAGCATCTTCAAACGGCTCTTCTCCAGCGCATCGGTGGGGTGCTTGAACCGCTTCTTCAGTTTGGCTTCCAGCACGGACAGGTCGCCGGTCTCGGTGAGCGCACGCACGTCATCCGCAGACAGCTCTTCGTTGACTACCAGGCGGATCGCCGGGTGTGGTGCGCTGTCGCCCATCGCGTCCAGCCGTTCGATCAGCTTGCCGAATCCGCGGGCGGCGGCCGCCAGTACGCTGCTGCTGAAATACGCGCAACAGCGGTCATACCGCACCGCCTCAGAGAGGGCCGGCACATACAGCGCTTCCAGCAGATCGGGATCTGGGCCACGCAAGAATCGCTTCCAGGTTCGCTTACGTAAGCCTGCCATGCTACTCCTCCGCTTCTTCGTCCTCCGCATCCGTTTCATTGAGCGGCAAATCGTAGGTCTCCACACCGTCATCTTCAGCAGCAGGCTCCAGCGCTGCCATAGTCAGTTGCTCCGGGCCGTGCACCGTCCAGTCCGGCGGTTCGATGTCAAAAAGCGGCTCCAGCAGGGCATGCCAGGCGCGAAATTCCGGATACAGAGCGCCGGCAGACGTGCGGCCGGTGTCGACGCGCACGGCGGGTGGCGCAGCCTTTACTAGCGCTTCCATCAAGCGCGCCTCCGCGGAATCGCGCGTCCATCCCTGTTGCCGCAGTAATCCGCGTGCTGAACCGATACCAGCATCCCGGCCGCCGGCTTCGACATAGCGTAGCGCCAATGCGTGGCAGGCGTCGAGCGCAGTGCGGAATTGTGGGTCGTTGGGGTGCACCTTGAGCACCTGGGCTCGTGTGCGCCGGCGTGTCATGGTTTCCGGGCCGAAGAGAGTCTGCTGCACCTCGTCCGGCTCTAGCGCACGTTCGCGGCGCCGGTCACGGGCGGAGAGAATCTTGATGTTGTCGCCTGATTTAGACACCAGCC
>Ga0172369_10001815_pt1 | contig 30336 bp, 40 predicted proteins | sample LakKiv25m_FD_114539 | JGI IMG/M metagenome (GOLD analysis project Ga0172369, IMG submission 114539) | Freshwater microbial communities from Kabuno Bay, South-Kivu, Congo - kab_022012_11.25m | ecosystem: Environmental > Aquatic > Freshwater > Lake | place: Democratic Republic of the Congo... | reverse complement strand
GTGAACGCGCGAAAGCTCGTCCCGAGATTCAACGTCACCCGGTGTACAATCGCTACATCACGTACATACTGTGATGAAAGCGACTACACTGGCTGAGCGGATCGCGAGGTACCCACATGGAGACGTGGCCGATGACCGAGGCTCGAAGGCAGCTCCCTGCGTTACTCGAGAACGCCCGCAGCGGTCGCTGGCAACTCATCGGCCGTCGCGGCCGCCCCGAGGTCGTGGTCGCCGGCGCCGTCCAGCTGGCGGAGCTCCTCGGCGCCTGCTGCCCCTTTACGCCCGAGGTCTTCATCGAGAAGGGTGAGGTCGGCATCTACCTCGCGGAGCTGGACGTGCACGGCGTCGGCGCGACCCTGGAGGAGGCCGAGGACGATCTCATCGACGCTGCCCTCGAGTACGTGGAGGACTGGGAGGACCACCTCCACGCCGCCCCGAACCACCGCGGGAGGGTCGGCCACGTGCGCCGCCTGGAGCTGGCCGGTGACGCCGCCGAGCTGCACCGCGTGCTGTTCGGCGAGCTCTCCGCGGAGGCGCCCCACAGGTGAGGATCGGCCGCACCAAGGACGTGCGCCGCTTCTGCGTCGTCGACGGCTGGCGCCGCAAGGCCGACGCGCCGGGGCGTCGCGCGGCCAAGCACGAAGTCTGGGAGAAGACCCTGGCGAGCGGCGTCACGCTGCGCACGCTCATCTCCAAGGGCCGTGGGAGCTACGCCAAGGGCGTGTTCGCGGCCATCCTCAAGCGCCAGCTCCAGGTCACCGAGCGGGAGTTCTGGGCGGCGGTCGACAAGCGCCGCGCTCCGGCGCGGCCGCAGGCGCCGTCCGCGCGGCCGCCGGGCGAGGCGTTGCCGTTCGCCCTCGTGCGCGATCTGCTCAGGGCCGGCTACGCGCTCGACGACCTGAGGGCCCTCAGCACGGAGCAGGCGATGGAGCTGCCGAAGCGCGCCGCAGAGAGTTGACCACTCATGGGTAAATACCCATACTGGAGGCGAAGGAGTCCCCTCGATGACACGTAGCTACGACGCCATCATGACCGACCGCCGCGCTCGGCTCACGCCCGAGTCGTTGGCGCAGCGTGACGTCTTCGAGAAGGCCTACGACATCGCGCTGCAGGTCATCGATCTGCGTGAGAAGCATGGCCTCACGCAGGCGCAACTCGCGGCGCGCTGCGGGATCGACCAGGGCGACATCAGCCGCATCGAGCGCGGCAGCACGAGCCCGACGGCGAGGACGCTTCAGCGCATCGCCGAAGCCCTCGACGCCGACGTGCGCCTCGTCGCCCGGGCGTCGTAGTCCGCGTCGGCGGAACCCGTCACGCGACCAGCGCCGGATCGCGCGTCAGCGGCTCCGCGAGCAGGTGCCATAGCCGTTGGCGTAGAGCCGGCCCGGGCGCACGCCGTGCCGCGCGGCCACGTCGCGCGGCGTCACGTCGCCCGACGCCGCCGAGATGCGCAGCAGGATCTCGGCGCAGGCACGGGCGTCCTCGGCGGCGTCGTGATGCCGAAACGCGATCCCGCAGTGCGACGCCACGTCGGGCAGCCGGTGGCTGTACAGCTGCGGCCAGCAGGCTCGCGAGAGGACCAGCGTGCAGTAGTACTCCAGGTCGGGGTAGCGGCGGCCGAGGTAGTCCAGTTCGTAGCGCAGCACGCTCATGTCGAAGCTCGCGTTGTGGGCGACCACCGGCCTCCCGCCGATCCTGCCCTCGAGGGTCGGCCAGAGCTCGCCGAACGTCGGGCTGTCCCGGGTCATGGAAGGGTGGATGCCGTGGATCGAGATGTTGAAGCCGCTGTACTCGTTGCCCGGCGGCTGGATGAGAAAGGTCTCGGTGCCGGCGATGCGCCCGTCGCGCACGTAGACGAGCCCGACCGCACAGGCGCTGGCGCGCCGGCCCGTGGCGGTCTCGAAATCGAGCGCGACCCAGTCATGATCACTCATCGGCGCCACGCCCCCGACTTCCGCTGCTCACCGCTCCGGCTGCACACTGCTCCGACTGCACACTCCTCAGCCTGAGGCACGGCGCGCGACTGCGCAAGGTGCTCCCGGTCCACGCCCAGCAACGTCCTCCCCTCCACGTCTTCGTCATCCTGTGCCGCAGCGCGGCGGCCGGCATAGGCTGGCCTCATGAAGACTCCGCACCGAGGCCTCTCCACTTGCCAATCATAACTTGTGAGTTATGATGAGGCTGCGGGCGATCAGAGACGGCCTCTGGACGGTCTTGGCCGTTTGCGATGATCGAGGAGACTGCCAGATGCAGGAGTTCATGGACCGACTCCTCCTCGACAGCCGGTACGACTACGACCAGGTCGTGGCGCTGTTGCGGCGGACTGCCGCGAATGGGCCACCGAGGGGCCACGCAGCATCGCGGAAGCTGCAGGGCAGCATCTATGAGCTCAGGACGAGAGGCGGCGTCCGGATCCCCTACTTCTACGACGAGGGCCGTGTGATCATCTGCACCGCAGCGATGCGCAAGCCGAAGCAGACCGAACTGCGACTGGTGATCGCACGCGCAACGACGGAACGCGAGCGCTACCGTGAGGCGAAGCGCCGCGGTGTCATCGAAGTCATTCGGGAGGACTCATGACCACCATGTCGTTCAAGGACCACTTCGCGGAAGCCGAGACGCATCCCGGCTTCCACAAAGAGCTCGCCATCCTCGAGTTCACGGAGGAGCTGAACCGAGTGATGCAGGAGCAGGGCGTGTCCGGAACCGAGCTGGGACGGCGCATCGGCAGCTCACAGGCCTACATCTCGCGGGTGTTGAACGGCGGCGCCAACTTCACGCTCGGCACGATGACCAAGCTGGCGATGGGCCTCGGCATGGAGCTGAAGATGCATCTGGCGCCTCCCGGTGCGACCACCGTGTTCTCCGACGCCCTGCTGTCTCGGCCCGGCGACGAAGGGCCTGCTGGAGCGGATGAGAGCCGGCCGGGAGGCGCCGGCTACTCCTCCCGATCGAGAGTGGCGTGTCCCGCCGCCACAAGCTCGTCGAAGCGATCCTCGAGGGCCTGATTCACGCCACGGCACCCGTCGACCACCGCCACGGCCCAGTCCAGGTACTCGCGCCGGAGCTCCAGCGACCAGTCTGCGGGCGGATCGACCGTGACGTCCCGCACGTTGCAGATCTTGTCGGCGAGCTTGAGCTGCTTCGCGGCGTCTGAGGCGGACGCCGCGTGGACGATCTGCAACCGCTTGCGCTCCGTCTTCTCGAGGTCCTTGTCGTCGGAGACCTCGTCCACGAGCAGCCGCACCTCGCGCCCGAACCGCGTCTCGAGCTCCTCCGGCGTCGTCTCGGTGTCCTCGACCGTGTCGTGGAGCACGGCCGCGACGAGGATCGTCACATCGCCGACCTTGCCGTCGTTCGCGAGCACGCTCGCCACGGCGAGCGGGTGGTTGACGTAGGGCAGCGCTTCGCGGCCCTTGCGCTTCTGCTTCCGATGCCGATCCGCCGCAAAGCCGGCGGCTTCCAGTAGGCGTGCAAGGTCACTCTGAGAGCCATCTGTCATGGGTCTCCTTTCGTTGGGATCCCGGGACGAGCTCCGCGGAGACTCCGTACCCGGGCTTCTCCTCCAGCGCCTCGACCGGGCACAGCGCGAAGAGGACGTCGGAACGACAGCGGCATGCCGTACGGTCCCCAGGGTCCATCGTCACCCGATACTACCGTGCGCGTCGAACGGTGAACCGCGCCTCACGTGCTCGGGCAGCGGTCCCCCAGCGGCCACCCGCCGCGGTCGTAGGACGGGCGCGGCAAGACGACTGTCACCCTTGCCGACCTGTGGAGTCCGGGTATACTAGCGTCAAAGGTCCCACCCCGGCGACAAGAGGCCATGGGCCTCTTCCGAAAGGATAGCTGGGGTGGTCGCATGTCTGGGCCCGTGCGCCACCCTCACTCTGCGGCGGACAGGCGCGTCTCGATCCACTCAAGCCCGGCTGCGGTGACGATCCGGACGGATCTCAGGTCGTCACGCTCCCACTTCCGGTACAACGCCCAAGCGCAGTAGTCCGCCACCTGCAGGTTCACATCAGCGCGCGACGCATGATGAAGGATGCGGAACGCCACACCCCGGGAGTGCGCGCCTTGAGGGTCGCCCTCACAGCCCCGCGAACGGCCGCCCCGCCCCTGCGCACGGGCAGGGCGTCCGTCACCACGACGAACTGCCCGCCGGCCGGAGGCGGATCCGCGTTGAGCGCATCCCGAACGAGCTGCTCGAAGGCGGCGGCATAGAGCCGCTCCGGAGCCCGAAGCGCATCCTGGATCTCCGTCTTGCACGCAACGACGCTGTGCAGCCTCATGCGGTCGGCGTGAGCCGCGAGGCAACCGAACACGCGATCGCGGACCGCTTGACGATCCTCAGAGGCGTGGAAGTACTCGAGATCGAGACCCTCCTCCAGAAGGTCGTACTTCACATCCAGGAGTGCCGGCAGGTGTGCAAAGGGACGACGCATGAGCACACCCGCCAGCAGGAAGTGCCGGGTGCCGCTGTGGCCGAAGTCGAAGTTGCCGGCCTCGTCGATGAAGAGGTAGATCGCTTTGCGGTCGGGCTCGGAGGTCGTCGACATGGTCGCGCGAGCGTAGCAGCGCCCGCCCGCGAGCGGGAGAGTGACAATGCCAGACCCGGATCACCTGCTACGCGGCTCCGCAGTTGCACTGGGTGCGTGCGCATCGTATCGCGAAAGGCGGCCGGGAGCCGCAGGCGTCACGCGTCCTCGGCGAGCTTCGGATCGATCAGCCGTTCGCTCCGCCACACACGAACGACGGTGACCAGGGCGCCTTCATGCCGATACACGATTCGATAGGGAGGGCACTGGACCTCGCGAAGCCATGGCGTCTCGAACTCCGGGACGACCCTTCCGCTGTCCGGAAACGCCGCGAGACGCTCCACATGCTCGATGATCGCGACGACCATGTTCGTGCCCACCTCGGGCGCCTGCCGAGATGAGTGCCAGGCCAGGATGCTCCGCAGGTCGTCTACCGCCGACTCGGCAAGCTCGACCTCGCAACGCTGCGCCGTCAACCGATCCCCAAACGGCGCTTCACGTCCGCCAGAGAGGCGACGCGGCCCGCATCCACATCAGCGAGGCCGGCGACGACGGCGCGCATGAACTCGCACTCCTCCTGGGCGGCCTCGTAGTCCGAGAGCCCCTGCACGACGGCAACTCCCCGGCCGTGGCTGGTAAGCAGGACCGGACGACCCGTCTCATCGACCCGGCGCACGATCTTGCCCGGATTGACCTTCAGATCGCCGAGCGGAACGACGTCCTCCGAGAACTTCACGCCACGCGCCATGGTCGCCTCCAGAAAGCATCAACATTCTGGTACTGATTATAGCACCACTCGCCGAATGTCCCGGCGATATGCGGCGGCATGATCGCCGGCCCCTCCGGCGGCCATGTGATTGTCACAACTCAGGAGGGCGCTCTCATGGGCACGGACTCACCGGTCCCCAGGACCACCGCGAACCTGGCGGCCACCATACGCGAGCTTCTCGGCGAGCGGCCGCAGCGCGAGCTCGCCGACCTGCTCGGGCTCGACGCCTCAGCGGCTCGACGCGAGCCCCTTCTACCTGGCCGGATAGCCGGATGAGACAACAGCGCTGCCGGCGCACCTCCGGCGCGTCTCTCCGCCGCAAGCTCGTCGCAGTGACGCTCACGAGCCGCGCCGGCGGCGGACGAGGCGGCGCTCCCTACACGGCGCCGCCGCGGCCGATGCTCCGCGGCAGGATGATGGTCTCGTCCCGGCCGGGGCCGACGGCGATGAACTTCACGCGCGTCTTGGTGGACTCCGCGATGTACTGGACGTAGTCGCGGGCCGCCTGCGGCAGGTCCTGCCACGTCTCGCAGTCGCGGAGGTCCTCGGTCCAGCCGGGGAGCTCTTCGTACACCGGCTTGGCGTGGTGGAAGTGCGTCTGCAGCAGGGGGAACTCGTCCAGCACCCGGCGGCCGGCCCTGTACCGGGTGCACACCTTGAGCGTGTCCATGCCGGAGAGGACGTCGAGCTTGGTGATCGCGAGGTGCGTGATGCCGCTGAGGCGCACGGCGTACTTGAGGGCCACCAGGTCGAGCCAGCCGCAGCGGCGCTCGCGTCCGGTCGTGGTCCCGTACTCGTGGCCGACGTCCCGCATGGCCGTGCCGACCTCGTCGAAGAGCTCGGTGGGGAACGGCCCCTCGCCGACCCGCGTCGTGTAGGCCTTGGCGACGCCGACGACGTGGTCGATGCGCGTGGGGCCCACGCCGACGCCGGTGCACGCCGCGCCGGCGATGGGGTTGCTGCTCGTCACGAAGGGGTAGCTGCCGAAGTCGATGTCGAGCAGCGCGCCCTGGGCGCCCTCGAAGAGGACGTGCTTGTCCTGGTCGAGGGCGGCGTTGACGAGCAGGCTCGCGTCGCAGATGAAGGGCTCCATGCGCTCGCGGTAGCCCAGGAGCTCGTCGGTCACCTGGTCCGGGTCGAGCACGCCGATGTCGTAGCGCTGCAGCAGGAAGTTCTTCTCCTGCAGCGCCGTCCTGATCTTGCGCCTCAGGATCTTCTCGTCGAGCAGGTCCTGCACGCGGATGCCGATGCGCGTGTACTTGTCGACGTAGCACGGGCCGATGCCGCGCCCGGTCGTGCCGATCTTGAACTTGCCGAGCTGCTGCTCGTTGGCGCCGTCCAGGAGCAGGTGGTACGGCATGATCAGGTGCGCGTTGCCGCTGACGCGCAGGTTCTCGCCGCCGATGCCGCGCGCACGCAGTGCTTCAAGCTCGCCGAAGAGGATGTGCGGGTCGATCACGACGCCGTTGCCGATCACGCAGGTCTTGGCCTCGTAGAGGATCCCCGAGGGGATGAGGTGGAGCTTGAACTCCTCGCCGTCCCGGACGATGGTGTGGCCGGCGTTGTTGCCGCCCTGGAAGCGTGCGACCACGTCGGCCTTCTCGGCCAGCAGGTCGGTGATCTTGCCTTTGCCCTCGTCGCCCCACTGGGCGCCGACAACGACGGTGCCGGGCACGGTGGTCTCCCTCCGTCAGTGTTGATCGAGTCTGGTCGTCGCCCGCCGGACGGTCGCCGCGACGGCGAGCTTGGACGGGTCTGGCCGGGGAGCCGGTGCGAAAAGGGCGATCCCTTTTCCGAATCATAGGAGGCCGTCTGCGCTTTGACAAACGATGCGCCCGGCATCCTGCGGCCCGGGCGAGCGGCCCGCCGGTCGAGTATGCTCGGGGCAGCACCGGCTTCGCGAGGCGGGTCGAGAGCCGTCCGGCGAGCCGGATCGATCGAGCACATCATGGAGGACAGATGATCGCGGAGAGACTGCATGCGGCGTCGCTCGCCGCAGCTCAGGGATGCGCCGTCGGCGAGGTGAGCATCGGCCTCGGGTACTCGGCCGTCACCACCGACGACGGCCGGATGGGCTTCTGCTACACGATGATCGACCGCACGGGATCCTGCACGCACGTCCGCCGGTTCCACGACTTCGACGGCGGTCCGGCGACGGCGCTGCTGGACTACGTGCGCAGCGACGACACGCTCGAGCGCTCCATGGGGATCGCGCTCGTCAACGCCTTGAACGAGCCGGCGGCGGTGGCCATGCCGCGCGACGTCGGCGCCGCCACCGGGTTCGTGGCGCAGTTCGGCGTCACCGAGGGCACGAGGATCGCGATGGTGGGGTTCTTCGGGCCGGTGATCTCCGGCCTCAAGAAGCTGGGAGCGGAGCTCAGCGTCCTCGACCGGACGCACGGGATGGGGGACGAGGCCACGTTTCTCGCGGAGCTCGAGGCCTGGCCGGAGGTCCTCGTCCTCACCGCCACGTCGATGATCAACGACACCTTCGACCGCATCCTCGAGCACGTCGGCGACGGCGTGAAGGTCGTCGTCATGGGGCCGAGCACGCCGATGATCCCCGGGGTCTATGCCGGCACGCCGGTGCGCATGCTGGCCGGCATGGTGCCGGTCGTCAAGGACAAGGCCATGGCCGTGATCCGCCAGGGCGGAGGCACCCCGGAGCTCAGTCCGCACTCGCAGAAGGTCTACTGGGTGCGCGAGGCGGCCGGGGCCGGCGCGGCGCGGTCCGCCGAGACGGCGGACGAGACGGGGGCATCCGATGCGTGAGATCGTCGAGCAGGTCCGGGCGGAGCTCGAGGCGGGCAGGCCGTTCGCTCTGGTGACGCTGATCAGCGAACGCGGTTCCACCCCGCGGGCGGCCGGCGCGCAGATGCTGGTGAGGGAGGACGGGTCCATCGCCGGCACGATCGGCGGCGGGCTGCTCGAGGCGACGATGATGGAGAAGGCCGCGACGGCGATCCGCGAGGGCCGGTCGCAGGTGTCGTCGCTGGAGCTCGCCGGCCGGACGCTGACCGACATGGAGATGCTGTGCGGCGGCAGCGCCGAGGTGCTCATCGCCTTCGTGCCGCCGGCGGACGCCGCGCTGCGCGCGGTCGGCGCCGGCGTCGCCGAGGCGATCGCGCAGAGCCGGTCGGCCTGGGTCTTCGCCTTCTTCACGCCGGGTGAGGACGACGTCGCGGTCACCTGGTGCCTGCTCGACGAGGACGGGGAGACCCTCGGCGAGATGCCGTGCGCGGCCGCCGACCTGCGTCGTCTCGTCGGCAAGGTGGGCGTGCACGGGGCGGCCGAGCTGCCGGACGGCCGCCAGGTCCACGCCGAGACGATAGAGCGGCCGACGAGGGCGATCATCTGCGGCGCCGGCCACGTGGCGCTGGCGCTGGCTCCCATCGCCGCGAGCGCCGCCTTCGACCCGGTGGTGCTGGACGACCGCCCGGACTTCGCGGACGCCGGGCGGTTCCCCAGCGCCTCCCGCGTCGTCGCGCTCGACAGCTTCGACGACGCCTTCGCCGGCCTGTCGGTCGACGAGCACAGCTACGTGGTCATCGTGACCCGCGGGCACGAGCACGACTTCAACGTGCTCGCCCAGGCGCTGCGCACGCCGGCCGCCTACGTGGGCCTCATGTCCAGCAGGAGCAAGCGCAAGAAGATCGAGGCGGGCCTGCGCGAGCTCGGGTTCGGCGACGCCGACATCGCCCGCATCCATTCGCCGGTCGGGCTGCCGATCGGCGCGGAGTCCCCGGCGGAGCTGGCGATCAGCGTCGTCGCGGAGATGATCCAGGTGCGCGCCGGGAGGGCGACCTGATCGATGGACGGGCTGTCGGCGATCATCCTGGCTGCCGGCTACTCGTCCCGCATGGGGTCCTTCAAGCCGCTGCTCGACCTCGGAGGCCGTACGTTTCTCGCCCGGGCGGTCGAGGGGTTCAGGGCGGTGGGGATCGACGACGTCGTCGTCGTTGTGGGCCACCGCGGCGAGGAAGTGTCCGCCGCCGCCCGGAAGATGGGCGCTCGAGCCGTCGCCAACCCGAGGCATGACGCCGGCATGTACTCGTCCGTGCAGGCCGGCGTCTCCGCGGTCGGCAGCGGTCGCGGCTTCTTTCTGCTGCCGGTCGACTGCCCGCTCGTCCGGGCCGAGACGATCGGTCGTCTTGCGCGCCGCGCCGCGACCGCCGGCGCCGACGTCGTCGTGCCGGTGCATCGCGGTGTCCGCGGCCATCCGCCGCTTCTTGCGGCGGCGTTTCGTGACGAGATCCTCGCCGCCGACCCGCCGGGCGGCCTTCGCGACCTGCTCGAGGCTCACGCGGGAGGCATGCTCGAGGTCGACGTGCCCGACCCGGGCACCGCCCTGGACGCGGACACGCAGGAGGATCTGGCGGCGCTCCGTGCCGCCGCCGCCGGTGAGGACCTGCCGAGCGAGGCGCGCTGCCTGACGCTGTTGCGCGAGTCCGGCGCTTCCGACGCCCTCGTGGCGCACTCGACCGCGGTGGCGTCGGTCGCCGCCGCACTCGTGACGGCCCTGAACGAGCGGCGGCAGTACCTCTGCGTGCCGCTCGTCGTGGCCGGCGCCCTGTTGCACGACGTCGCTCGCTCTCAGCCGCACCACGCCGAGGCGGGCGCTCGCGTCCTCGAGGGGCTCGGCTACGGGCGCCTCGCGCCGCTTGTCCGCCACCACATGCGCCTCGGCGACGCCGCCGCGGACGAGCTGGACGAGACCCAGGTGGTCTATCTCGCCGACAAGATCGTCCAGGGCGACCGGCTGGTGGGTCCGGACGTGAGGTTCGAGGAGCGCCTCGAACGATTCGCGACCGATCCCGCGGCGCGCGCCGGTGTCCTCGCCCGGCGCGACGAGACGCGACGCGTCCTCGGACGCGTTGAGGCGGTCCTCGGGAGGCCGCTCGACGGCATGGCCGGCGGCTGACGCTCGCGGCCGGCCGCTCCTCCGTGCGCGCCGTCTTCCTTGCAGCCGGTCTCTCCTCGCCGCTATAGTCTTGCGCGCATAGCGCTTCGCACCGCGGCCTCAGGGGAGACGAATGGGTCATGCCAGCGCGAATAGCTCGTCATCCGACCATCCCGCCAGGGGCGGTCATCGCGCCGTCCATCGTCGGAGCCTCCGAGCGGTGCCCGCGGGCCCCGGTGTCGGCGAGATCTCACCCGGCTACCGCATCTGGCTTCACGTCAGCGGCGTGCGCATGTTCGGCCCCGGCACCCACGAACTGCTGCGCAAGGTCGCTGAGACCGGGTCTCTTCACAAAGCCGCCAAGCTCATGGGGATGTCGTACACCAAGGCCTGGAACCTGCTTCGCAAGACCGAAGAGCATCTCGGCCGGCAACTGGTGGAACGCCACGTGGGAGGCGCATCGGGCGGCGGGACCACGCTCACCCCCTTTGGACTCGATCTCCTGCGGCGGTTCGACAGTTTCATGGAGGAGACCGACGCTGCCATGCGGGACGCCTTCGACCGCCGGTTCGTCGGCTGGCCGGACGGTCCGGCGAGGGACGAGCCGTGAGCCTGCCCGTCATCGACCGCCAGCACCGGCCGCCGGCCGACGCGACGCCGGCGGGGCACTCCATCTACCGCGAACTGCTGGAGCCGATCGAGCCCGGGTATCCGGTCACCCTGTGTGTCGCCGGCCTCGTCTGGACACTGGTCGACGCCGGCGGTCACGGCGGACTCGCCCTCACGCTGCATGACGGGGTGTTCGAGTCGACGCTGCCCGGCCACGTCAACGGCGCGGAGGTGCGCGCTGTCGCCGAGCGCATCACGAGCTGGAACATGTTCGACGCGAGTCTCGCGCTCGCGACCATCAACTCCTGGTACAACCGGCGGGACCGGGTCGAGAGCCTGCTCGGGCGGTCGCTCGTCGGGGAGCGGGGGACCCGGCTCTTCGAGCGGCTGAGCCGGCGGTTCGAGGGTGGGTCGGTGGCGGTCGTCGGGCGCTTTCCGCACCTCGAGCCCCTGAGCGAGCGTTGCCGGCTGACCGTCCTCGAGCGCCGGCCGTCAGGCGGCGATCTGCCGGATCAGGCGTGTGAGTACCTGCTCGGCGAGCAGGACTGCGTCTGCATCACCGGCAGCGCGGTCAGCAACAAGACGCTGCCGCGGCTCCTCGAGCTGAGCCGGGACGCCTTCGTCGTGCTCGTGGGACCGAGCGTCCCGCTCACTCCCGTGTGGTTCGACTACGGCGTCGACCTTCTCGCGGGCACGGTCGTGCTCGACGCCGCAGGTGCTCTGCCCGCCGTCCAGCAGGGCGGCCGCAGATCCCTCTTCGGGGACAGTCTCGCCATGGTGGAGCTGGAGGCGACGGAGCACGCGGGGCCGCGCCGCGGGGCTCCGGCCCGGTGAAGGAGCGCCGGCTGTGGACGCCGCGCGTCCCGACGGTCTGTTGAGCGCTGCGTCCGGCAGAGGAGCGTCGAGCACGACCGGCCTCCCCGGCGAGCCGCGCGGCCTGAGCGGCGGTCACATGCGGGGGCGGATCGTGTTCGTCACCGGCACACCGGACGCCGGCAAGACGCAGGTGTGCCGGCGCGTGGCCGAGCTCGCGCGCCACAAGGGCCTGCGCGTGTCGGGACTCATCACCGAAGCGCGCCGGCTGGCATCCGGACGCATCGTGCAGACGGTCGTGAACCTCCGGACCGGTGAGCGCCGCCGTCTCGCCGACTACGTGGGCGTGGACGAGGGGGAACCGATCGGACGCGGGGTGGCCGGGCGCTTCTCGTGGACGTTCGTCGGCGACTCCGTTCGCTGGGGCAGGCATGAGCTCGCCCGCTGCCAGTCGTCGTCCACAGACCTCCTCATCATCGACCAGCTGGGACCCCTCGAGATGATGGCCGGCTCCGGCTGGGCCAACGCCGTCGACGTGCTGAGGGCGGCGAGGTTCGACGTGGCGCTCGTGGTCGTCAACCCACTGGTCCTGGGCGAGCTCCATCGCCGCCTCGGGAGTACCGTCGTGGCCATCGAGGTGGGTGAGACGACGCGTGACCTTCTGCCGTCGGCCCTCATCGGGCTTGCCACCGGACGTTCCATGGCGGACCACCCCTTCCCCATGGGAGGGCCCGACGTTCTGGCCGCCGACCTGGACGGCACCCTGGTCTTCAGGGGTGAAGGAGAAGGGGGCCTCACGCCCGGCGTCTCCGCCGCGGTCCTCGAGGCACAGCGGGCCGGTGTCGAGATCGTCGTCTGCACCGGCCGTCCCACGACGCGCGCCCTCGAGGCGGCGGAAGCTCTCGGGCTGAGCCGGGGATCCGTGATCTCCTACGGCGGAGCCGAGACGCGTGACCTGGCGGGCGACAGGGTCGTCTCGCGGGTCCCGCTGGCACAGGATGCGTGCGCGACGCTCGAGGGCATCGCCGTCGCCCTCGATCTCGACGTCTCACCCCACGAGTCGCCTGCCGGCACGCTGCGGCTCGTCATTACCGGCGAGACCCGGCAGATCGAAGACGCCCTCCTGGCCGTCGCCGAGTCTCTGGGTGAGGCCGTCCGGGTGTTGCGGCCCGCGCCGGGGGTCATCGCCGTCCAGCACGCTGCGGCGACGAAGCTCGACGCGCTGAGAGCCCTGGCCGGCCGGCTCCGGGTCGATCCGGCCGGGGTCACCTATCTGGGCGACGACGCCGACGACGCGTCCGCGCTGGCATGGGCCGGCTTCGGCGTGGCGGTGGTTGACGGCGACGGGGTACCGGAGGCCGTGGATGCCGCGGACCTCATCGTCGCGCCGGCGCAGGTGCCGGAGCTGCTCGTGCAGCTCGCGCTGGCACGGCGGCTGCGAGACGCGGGCTGAGCCGATGGCGGCCCGGCGAGGCGTGACGGCCGCGCTCTCGGCCGTGTCCTCGCTGCCGCACGCCGGCGACGTCAGGCGCCGGGCCGGCCGCCGTTCAGGATGCTGCGCGCGGCGATGACGCCGGCCACGGAGGCCTGGATCAGGCCGCGGGTGATGCCGGCGCCGTCGCCCACGGCGTAGAGGTTCCTCACCGGCGTCTGGAGGCCGTCGTCGAGCTCCGGCCGCGCCGAGTAGAACTTGACCTCGACTCCGTAGAGGAGCGTGTCGCGCCCGTTGACGCCGGGCGCCAGCCGGTCCATGGCCTCGAGCATGTCGAGGATGTCGCGAAGATGGCGGTACGGCAGGACGAAGGCGAGGTCGCCGGCCGTGGCTCCCTGCAGCGTGGGCTGCACGGTCCCGCGCCGGATCCTGTCCATCGTGCTGCGGTGCCCCTGGTGCAGGTCGCCCAGGCGCTGCACGATGATGTCTTCGCCCAGGAGGTTCGCGAGACGCGCGATGCTCTTGCCGTAGGCGATCGGGTCGTCGAAGGGCTGGGTGAAGTCCGTGCTCACGAGCAGCGCGAAGTTCGTGCGGTCGGTCTTGAAGTCGGCGTAGCTGTGCCCGTTCACGGTGACGACGTCGCCGTAGTTCTCGAGGGACACGGCGCCGTAGGGATTCATGCAGAAGGTGCGTACCGGGTCGTCGAAGCTCGGCGTGTAGTAGATGAGCTTGCTCTCGTAGAGGGCGTTCGTGAGCGGCTCCATGATCGCGGCCTGCACTTCGACGCGCACGCCGATGTCGACCGGGTTGGTGCGGAGCCCGATGTGCAGCCGCTTGCACTCGTCGACGAGCCAGCCGGCCCCGTCGCGACCCGGGGCGGCGATGACCGCGTCGGCCGTGAGTCGCGTGCCGTCGTCGAGCACGACGCCCGTGGCGCGCAGTTCGCTCTCGCCGGCCGGCTTCTCGGCCAGGATCCGGTCGACGCGGATGCCGGTGCGCACCGCGATCTGCTCCTCCAGCTCCGCGCGCATGCGCGTGAGGATGTCGTAGGAGCGCTCGGTGCCCATGTGGCGCACCGGCGACTCGATGAGGGTCATGCCGTGCAGCAGGGCATCACGGCGGATCTTGTCGAACTTCTTGCCCCCGCCGTGCACCTCCTCGGGGGCGCCGTACTCGAGCCAGATGCCGTCGACGTAGCCGATGAGCTCGGCGAGACGCTCCCTGCCGACGAACCGGTCGAGCCAGCCGCCGACCTCGGGAGTGAGCGTGAGCTTGCCGTCGCTGAAGGCGCCGGCGCCGCCCCACCCGCAGGTGATGCCGCAGGGCTCGCAGTTGGCGCACACGCCCGTCTTGCGCGCCGGGCAGACGCGGCGGCCGATGTCGGGGCCGCGCTCCACGAGGAGGACCGCCGCGCCGTTTCGCCGCACGAGCTCGAGCGCGGCGAAGATGCCGGCGGGACCGGCGCCGACGACGATCACATCGTAGTGGGAACGAGCAGCATCCATGGCAGAGGCGTGGGGGAGGCCGGACGACGGGTGAAAGGAGGATCCCTTCACGGGATGATAGACGCGCCGCGAACGCATGACAAACGCGGCGCGTCTCGAACGTCAGGAGACGGTGCGGCCGGAAGCGGCCGGGGAGGGACGACAGGATGGAGGGCGAGATGGAGACGCGCACACGGAGGCAACTGGCCACGGGGGCGGCGGCGCTCATGCTGATCGCGCTGGGGGCGTCGCTTCTCGTCGCCTGCGGCGGAAGCAGCGACGGCGGCGGGACGCCGCAGACGATCGAGATCACTCCGGTGGCCGAGAGCGGCACCACGGTGGAGGCCAAGGTCGGCGACACGGTCGTGGTGAGTCTCGAGGCCAACGAGACGACCGGGTACGAGTGGTCGTTCACCGCCGGCGACACCTTCACCGTCGTGAGCAGCGAGTACGTGCCGGACGAGAACGCCGGCGACCTGATGGGCGCCGGCGGCACCCAGGTGGTGACTCTGGAGGTGACGAAGGCCGGGTCGTCCGACCTCACCGGCACGTACCGGCAGTCCTGGGCCACGCCCTCACCGGACGCGCAACCCGACTTCTCGATGACGGTCAGCAGCACCGAGTAGACCGCACGGGGGGACGGGCGGATACTGTGGCGGGGCACGTCAGGCACATGAAGAGGTGAGCGTGGACGACCCGGTCCTCAGCCGGCGCAGTGTCCGCAGGTACACGCCCGAGCCGGTCGGCGACGACCTCGTCGAGCGGCTCCTCCGCGCCGCCATGGCGGCGCCGTCGGCCGGCAACCAGCAGCCGTGGCGGTTCGTCGTGCTGCGCGAGCGCGCGACGATGCGGGCGATCACCGGCGTGCATCCGTACGCGAAGATGCTTCCTGAGGCGCCCGTCGCGGTGCTCGTCTGCGGTGAGCCCGGCTCGGGGAAGTGGCCCCAGTTCTGGGAGCAGGACTGCGCAGCGGCCACCGAGAACCTGCTGATCGAGGCCGAGCGGCTCGGCCTGGGGGCCGTGTGGCTCGGCATCCATCCGCTCACCGAACGCGTCGAGGGCGTCCGTGCGCTGCTCGGCATCCCCGCGGCCGTCGTCCCGTTCGCGCTCGTGCCCGTCGGCAGGCCGGTGGACCGCAAGGAGCCGGCCGATCGCTTCGACGCGCGTCGCGTGCACCTCGAGCGCTGGTAGGGCGGGCGGCCGTCGCCCCGGCCCGCCCCTTCGTCCCCTTCCGTCACCGCCTGCAGTTTGCCCCGCCCGCCGCGCGGGTACTTCCGCAACCGACCCGTGATGCGGCGGGAGTCGCCCTCCGGCCCGCCGCCGGAGAGACAGGCCCCGCCCCACGGGTCGCCACATCCACGACCACAGTGCAGGGAAGGGGGAGCAGTGAGCGGACCTTCCTGGGTCCCGACCATCGACGAGAGCAGAGTCCGGGACGGCGCCTGTGTCGCCGTCTATCCGAAAGGCGTCGGGGTCCTCCTCGCGCGCATCGATGGAGACCTCTTCGCGGTCGCCAACAAGTGTATCCACATGGGGTGTCCGCTGGAGTCCGGCAGGCTCGACGGTCCCATCATCACGTGTCCGTGCCACGATTGGCGGTTCGATCTCCGGACGGGCGTGTTCATCGACGCCCCCGAGCTGAGTCTCGCGACCTTCCCGGTCAAGGTCGAGGACGGCACGATCCACGTCGAGCTCCCGGAGGCGCGAGCATGACCGACGAGGTGATGGTCTACGCGCTCAGTACCTGTCCGTGGTGCCGCAAGACCAAGCAGTGGTTCACGGACAGCCGGATCGCGTTCGAGTCCGTCGACGTCGACACGCTGCCGGCGGCGGAGCAGGATGCCGTGGCCGACAAGGTGGAGGAGCTCAGCGGCGGCCGCCGCTTCCCCGTCACGGTCATCAACGGCGAGGTCGTCGTCGGGTTCAGCCCCGACAAGTTCCTCGAACACCTCAGAGTCGGGGGAGGCTGAGACATGGGGAGTGAAGCTCGCAAGGAATCGCTCCGCTACCTCTTCGATCGCGTGGTCGGCCCGCTCGGCTACAAGTTCACGCCCGATGAAGAGCTGGCCGATTTCCTTCTCGAGCAGGAAGTCAAGCTCGAGCAGGACCACGGCGCTCCGTTCTGCCCCTGTCAGGGCCGCAGCGGCGTGCGCGCCGAGGACATGCGGATCTGCTGCCCCTGCATCCCGTACCACCGCGAGCACTTCGACAAGATGAAGCGCTGCTGGTGCGGTCTGTTCGTCCACCAGGACGTGACCGACCCCGACAGCCTGCCCCAGATCCCGCCGGACGAAGTCTGAGGAGCCGACCATGTGGCACGAAGTAGCGAAGCTCGACGACATCGCCCGCGGCGGCATGAAGTACGTCCGCGCCGAGGACCGTGAGATCTGCCTCTGCGAGTACGACGGCGGCGTCTACGCGGTCAGCCGCCGCTGCGGGCACCAGAACGCGCCGCTCGACCAGGGTGCGCTCGAGGGCTGGATCCTCACCTGCCCGCTGCACGACGCGCAGTTCGACATCCGCAGCGGCAAGAACCTGAGCTGGCCGATCGATCACGACATGGGCGACGAAGCCGCCATCCCCGAGCCGGTGCAGCGGTACTTCGCGCTCGAGAAGCGCCTGCAGTGGAAGACCCGCGTCCACGACCTGCACACGTATCCGGTGCGCATCACCGACGGCACCGTGGAAGTCGACATCTGAACCGTCCGAGGAGGACCTATGGCCTTTGAACTGCCGCCGCTTCCCTACGCGGAGGACGCGCTGGAGCCGGACTACACGGCGCGCACCGTCAGCTTCCACTACGGGAAGCATCACAAGACCTACGTCGACACGCTCAACAAGCTGACCGCCGGCACCGACCTCGAGAGTCTGAGCCTCGAGGACGTGATCATGGCCGTGGCCGGCAAGCCCGACAAGCAGCCGGTGTTCAACAACGCCGCCCAGGTGTGGAACCACACCTTCTTCTGGAAGGGCATGAAGCCGGGCGGCGGCGGCCGCCCCGCCGGCGAGCTCGCCGAGAAGCTCACCGCGACGTTCGGCAGCTACGAGCAGTTCGTCGAGGCGTTCAAGGCGGCCGCCGTGGGCCGCTTCGGCAGTGGCTGGGCCTGGCTGGTCGCCGACAACGGCGAGCTCAAGATCGTGAGCACGCCGAACGCCGAGATGCCAGCGGCGCAGGGAGTCACGCCGCTCCTTGTGGTCGACGTGTGGGAGCACGCCTACTACCTGGACTACCAGAACCTGCGGCCGGTCTGGGTGCAGGTGTTCTTCGACAAGCTCGTGAACTGGGACTTCGCGGCCGAGAACCTGGCCAACGCGAAGTAGACGGCAGGAGGCGGCTCGCCGCGCCGGGCACGGCGCGCGGCGAGCCGGACCGGGGCCGGCGGATGCGAAGCGCTTCCGCCGGCCCCCGCAGCGTACGCGGCGCCGGGGGCGGCTGCGCCGAGAGCGGCCTCACCGCCGGCGGGCGGCAGACTCAGGCGAAGACGCCCCGGCCCGGGCGCGATCCAACGAGGGAGGACCGCATGTTCAAGGGATTCCGTGAGTTCATCATGCGCGGCAACGTCGTCGACCTGGCCGTCGCGGTGGTCATCGGTGCGGCGTTCGGCGCCGTCGTCACGGCGCTCGTCGCCGACATCATCACGCCGCTCATCGCGGCGATCTTCGGCAAGCCGGATTTCTCGAGCCTCATGTTCACGGTCAACGGCAGCCGGTTCATGTACGGGTCGTTCCTGAACGCGGTGGTCTCCTTCCTGCTGATCGCGGCGGCGATCTACTACGTCATCGTCCTTCCCATGAACAAGCTGAGGGAGCTGCGGGAGCGCGGCCAGGACCCGCTGGTGAAGGAGTGCCCGGAGTGCCTGAGCGAGATCCCGCACAAGGCGCGCAAGTGCGCGTTCTGCGGGTCCGAGCAGCACGACGCCGGGGTGGGCGCGCCGACCGTCTGAGGGCGCCCGGGCGGTGGGCCCGGGCGCGGCCTGATCGAGTGTCGGCGCCTGAGGCCACGACCGGCGTGTGGTAGTCTCCGGGCTCGCCCGGCGAAGACGCCGGGGAGCCTGCGACCCGACCGGGAGGCTGGATGTCGCTGCTGCGACTCGATGTGGACGACCGCCAGGCGGTCATGTACGCGGAGGGCCCCGTGTGCGCGAGCACGCAGGAGCTCGTCGAGAGCGCGGCGTTCGCTCGTGTGCTCGGTCTGTACGTCGATCGTCTGGAGGCGCACAACCCGTCGGCGCTGGACGACCTCGGGCTCTCGGACCCCGGGTGGACGGCGCCGTCCGGCGCCGGCGGCTCCGCAGCCGGCCTCTCCGGCGCCGATCCGCGCCGGGAGCGGCTGCTCGACCTGCTTCGCCTGCTCACGAACAACCCGCTCGAACGTGTGTCGGTCACGGCCTGCGCCCCCGGCGGCCTCATGGCGCGGCGCGACCGCCTGCACGAGTTCGTCGAGGGGCTCTACGACTTCTGGCGTCGCTGGGACCGTTTTCTCGTCGTCCGCGCCGAGACGCCGCCGGCGCCCGGCGACGAGCGGCCGTTGCGCGGGTTCACCGAGACGGTCGAGTCGCTCGCCCGGCTCGTGCGCGCCGTGTATCGGGACGTCGCCGAGAACATCACCGGCGGGCGGCCGCGCGTGCTGCGCCAGGTCGCGGCCGGCGCCGAGGTCGGCGTGTTCGCGGCGCCGCTCAAGTGGCCGGCCCCGGCTCGCTACCGCGAGCTCCTGGCCGGCATCCCCTTCGTGCGCGACCTCCTGATGTACCCGCCGCTGCTGTTCGATCCGCCGATGAACACGCGGACCGGTCAGTTCACCGAGGTCCCGGAGAACCCTCTCGACGGGCTCACGCTGGAGCGCGAGCACTGGCTCTGCTATCCCGCGCTCGTCGGACGGCTCGTGGTCTTCGTGTATTTCGAGCGGCGCTTCATGAGTCTCGGCCTGAGCCTCGCCAACCTGTTCGAGGTGGCCTCGGACGAGGAGATCGCCGCCGGCCCCGACGCCGTGTACCTCTACGGCGTCCCGCCGGCGTCGCTCGCCCGTTTCGGCGAGCTGCCGACCGTCTTCCACGACGACAGCGCCGCGCGGTTGCTGGTCGCGGCGGTCCCGCTGGAGGACCGCTTCGGCTACTTCGGCTATCTCAAGAAGATGGTGCTCACGCTGCACAACGTGGCCGCAATGGATCGCGGCGTCATGCCCTTCCACGGAGCGTACACGAGGCTGGTGCTGGCCGACGGGAGCGCCGCCGGCGTGCTGCTCATCGGCGACACGGCGACCGGAAAGAGCGAAACGCTCGAAGCCCTGCGCGTGGCCGGCGAGGAGCGCATCCGGGAGGTGCGTGTCATCGCCGACGACATGGGTACGCTGGAGGTGGGCGCCGGCGGGGAGCTGCGCGGATACGGCACCGAGATCGGCGCCTTCGTCCGTCTCGACGACCTGCAGCAGGGATGTGCTTTCGGACAACTCGACCGCTCGATCATCATGAGCCCCAACAGAGTCAACGCGCGTGTCGTCCTGCCGGTGGCCACGCTGGACGACGTCCTGAGGGGCTACCCCGTCGACTACCTGCTCTACGCGAACAACCACGAGCCGGTGGACGGCGATCACCCCGTGATCGAACGCCTTGCAGGCGAGGCCGCGGCGCTCGCCGTCTTCCGGGACGGAGCGGCGATGAGCAAGGGGACGACCACCTCGACCGGGCTCACGAACAGCTACTTCGCCAATCCGTTCGGCCCTGCGCAGCGCCGTGAGCAGCACGAGCAGCTGGCGACGGCCACGTTCGCGGCGGCCTTCGCGACCGGCGTGTACGTCGGGCAGCTGCGCACGCAGCTGGGGCTGCCCGGCCACGAGTCCTCGGGCCCGCGTGCCGCCGCGGAGGCACTCCTGGACCAGATCGCCGGCGGGGCTGCGCCGGCCGGCCACGCCTGACCTCGAAAGGAGCGAGTCGCCCATGACGACGCTGTACGAATCCAACGAATCCGCCTGGAACCTCCTCAGCCGCGGCAAGGTCCGCGACGTCTACGAGTACGCGCCCAACGAGATGCTCATCGTCACGAGCGACCGGCTGTCGGCCTTCGACGTCATCCTGCCGACGCCGATCCCCGACAAGGGTGTGGTGCTCACGCAGATCGCCAACTTCTGGTTCCAGCAGACCGACGCGATCATCCCGAACCATCTCGTCGACCCGGACCCGTTCAGCACCGACGCCGGACGCAGGCACCTTGCCGGACGGTCGATCGTCGTGCACAGGGCGGAGGCGCTGCCGGTGGAGGCGATCGTCCGCGGCTATCTCACGGGGTCGGGCCGCAAGGACTACGAGAAGACGGGCGCGGTGTGCGGCATCGAGTTGCCGGCCGGCCTCGTCGAGGCGAGCCGGCTGCCGGAGCCCATCTACACGCCGTCGACCAAGGCGGCGATCGGGGATCACGACGAGAACATCTCGTTCGAGAGGACCGTCGACCTCATCGGCAGGGAGCTCGCGGAGAAGGTCCGCGACGTGGCGCTCGAGCTGTATCGCTTCGGCGCGGCGTACGCCCTGGAGCGCGGCATCATCATCGCCGACACCAAGTTCGAGTTCGGCCTGCTCGACGGCGACCTCATCCTGATCGACGAGATCATGACACCCGACTCCTCGCGCTTCTGGCCGGCCGACGGCTACGAGCCGGGCAGGAGCCAGCCCAGCTACGACAAGCAGTACGTGCGGGACTACCTGGAGACGCTCGACTGGGACAAGACGGCACCCGGGCCTGAGCTGCCCCCGGAGGTGGCGGCGAAGACCTCCGAGAAGTACCTCGAGGCGTGGCGCCGCCTGACGAAGTCGTGAGCGGCGCCGCGGGAGGCACCGGCGATCGGCCTGCTCGGCCCGCCTCCGGCATCCCGGAGGCCGCGATCCACTGGGACGGGCGCTACGCGGCCGACGGCCATCTCTGGGGCGACGGGCCCAGCGAGCTCGCTCGCCTCGCCGTCGCCCGCCTGCAGCCGTACGCGACCGCCGAGCTCTCGATCGTCGACGTGGGCTGCGCCTACGGCCGCGACACCCGCTACCTCGCCGCCGAGCTGGGCTGTCGTGTGCTGGGCATCGACCCGTCGCCGGCCGCGGTGGCCGCGGCGCGCGAGGAGCGGTCGGGAGACCTCGACGTCGAGTATGTGACCGGCGACCTTCTCACGCTGGCGGACGGCGGCGAGCACGCCGGCCCCTACGACGTGGCCTTCGTCAGCGGCGTGTATCACCTCCTGGGACCGATCGGGCGCCGGGAGTTCGCCGCGGCGCTGGCCGCGGCGGTCAGGCCCGGCGGCCTCCTCTTCCTCAGCACGCTGTCACCGCGCGATCCGCAGCACTACGCCGTCGGCCGGCCGGTGTCCGGGGAGGAGCGCAGCTGGGTCGAGCACGTCTACCTGCACTTCTGCACGGCGGAGGAGCTCGCGGGTGACTTCGCGGCGTTCGACGTCCTCGACCTGGAAGAGCGCAGCTACGAGGAGCGTCTCGCGAACGGCCGCCTGCACCACCACGCGAGCTGGTTCCTGGAGGGCCGCCGGCGCTGACCGCGTGGCAACGCCTGTGCGCCGCGATGATGCGCCGGACGTACGCAAGGCACCGGCGCCGAAGCCCGGCGCCCGACAGACGCCGTGGGTCCTGAGGGGCTAGCGGTACGCGACGCGGAAGGCGGCGGCGCTGGCGGCCTCCGCCTCACCGATCAGCAGGCGCAGTCTCGCGAGCTCCTGCTCGTGGATGCGCAGCCCGACGTCGTCGACGCGCTCCACGGGGACGATGCCGCGGACGCTGCTGGTGAGCAGCAGGCCGTCGTCGGGGCGCAGGTCGGCGACCCGTACCCAGGCCTCGACGACGGGGACGCCGTCGGCGGTGGACAGCTCCTCGACCTTGGCGCGCAGCACGCCCGGCAGGATGTCGCCTTCGGCGGGGGGCGTGACGAGCCCGCCGCCGCGGATGACGAAGACGTTCGAGGTGGCGCCCTCGAAGATCCGGCCCTCCGCGTCGACCAGCAGGGCGTCGTCGGCGTCCGCGGCACGGGCCGCCTGCTGTGCGAGATACGATTGCATGACCGTCATCGCCTTGTACTGCGCGCTCACCCGGACACCGAGGTACGTCACGAGGCGCAGCGGCCGCTGCGGAAACGTGCGCTTGTCCGTCTGGACCAGCAGGGAAGGGCGGCCGCCGGGGGGGCCTGCCGTCACGAGGAGGCGGCAGGCGCCGTCGGCGACGTCGCTGGCTTCGCTCAGGCGGCAGATCTGCTCGGCCAGCTCGGCGCGGTCGATCGGCTTGTCCAGCCCGAGAGCCTCGATGCCGCGGACGAGACGGGCGACGTGCTCGACGAAGAACACGGGCACGCCGGCGACCAGCTTGAGTGTCTCGTAGAGGCCGAGGCCGTGCGTGAGCGCCCGGTCGGTCGCCGGAAGCGTGGCTTCTTCGGCTGCCGTCAGCACGCCGTTGAGAATGAGCACGCTCATGAGCGGAGTGTATCGCGCCGGCGTCTGCGGCGCTCAGCCGGCGCGTTCCGCGATGCTCGCGCTCACGGCACGCAGCATCCCGGCGGCCTTGTGGAGCGTCTCCCGGTACTCGCGCACCGGGACCGAGTCGGCGACGATCCCGCCGCCGGCCTGCAGGAACAGGCGGTCTCCGACGCGGACGAGCGTGCGGATGATGATGTTGAGGTCCAGTTGCCGCTCCGCGATCCACCCGAACGAGCCCGTGTACGGCCCGCGGCGCACGGTCTCCAGCTCATCCACGATCTCCATGCAGCGGACCTTGGGGCAACCCGTGATCGTGCCGCCGGGGAACATCGCCTTGATGAGGGCGACGGCGTCGCGGTCCGGGTGCAGATGCCCGCGCACGTTGCTGACGATGTGGATCACGTGCGAGTAGAACTCGTTGACCATGAGCTCGTCGAGCCGCACGGTGCCGTACTCGCACACCTTGCCGAGATCGTTGCGTTCGAGGTCGACGAGCATGATGTGCTCGGCCCTGTCCTTGGGGTCGAGATTGAGCTCGTCGGTGAGGTGCTCGTCCTCCGGCTTGAGGGCGCCGCGGGGCCGGGTGCCGGCGATCGGCCGGGTCTCGGCCCAGCCCTCGCCGTCGAGCGACACGAGGCGCTCGGGCGAGGAGCTGATCAGTTCGTAGTCGCCGAAGTGCAGGTAGCCGGCGAACGGCGACGGGTTCACGGTGCGCAGCGTGTGATACAGGTGCAGGCTCGGCATCATGTAGCAGAGGTCGAGCCGCTGCGAGAGGTTGGCCTGGAAGATGTCGCCGGCGAAGACGTACTCCCGGGTGCGGGCGACGACCGCCTCGTACTCTGCCCGGGTGAAGTTGCTGCGGTACACGGGCAGATCGTTGCCGTGGAGGACGGCGGCCGAGCTGTGCCGCGCGCGCTCGAGGGCTGCGTCCACGCGCGCCACCACCGCCGTCGCCGCGCCCTCGTCTGCGGAGAGCCGGTCCACCAGCACCGTCTCGCCGCTGGTGACGTCGTAGCGCAGCAGCCGTCCCGGCAGGAAGACGTCGATGTCCGGGATGCCGAGATCGTCGCGGGTGGAGTCCGGCAGGTCCTCGAGGTAGCGCACGGCTTCGTACGAGAGCAGGCCGACGAGCGCCTCCGCCTCGGGGAGTCCGCCGGCCGCTCGCTCGCCGTGGCTCCCGAGGCCTTCCTCGCCGCCGGCTCCAGGCAGCGCGGCGAGTCGCGTGGCTCCCCGGAGCGCCTCGAACGGCGGCAGCGCGGCGAGCGCGCTCGCGGCGCGGGTGAGAGCCCGGGCCGGGCCGGCGCCCTCGGCGAGTACAGGCTCTCCGGGGACGATGGAGACGGTGCCGCCCCGGGCGCGCAGCCGGAAGACCGGGTCCCAGGCAAGGTAGTGATGTCTCGCGAGCTTGGGGGACCCGCCGGCAGAGTCGAGGAGGGCGACCGGCGCCGCGCCCTCGAGCCCGAGTGCGCGGATCAGCGCGACCGGGTCGAAGGACGGCCTGCGGAACAGGGTCACATGTGGGCTCATTGGCGCGCGCTCCGTGACGTGCCCGGCTCCGCCTGACGGCCGGCCGGGCACCTCCGTCTACTCGTTGTCGGCGTAGCTGTACTCCTCGGTCTGGCGCAGGGTGCGGAACTGCGTGTAGTCGCGGACGAAACCGAGACGCAGCAGGCCTGTGGGGCCGTTGCGGTGCTTCGCGATCTTGACCTTGACGACCCCCTTCGAGGCCGGGTCGCTCGGGTCTTCGTAGATGAACATCACCATGTCGGCGTCCTGCTCGATGGCCCCCGACTCGCGCAGGTCGGCGAGCTGCGGCTCGCGGTCGGCGCGCGCCTCGGGGGCGCGGTTGAGCTGCGAGACGGCGATGACGGGCACCGAGAGCTCGCGGGCCAGCTGCTTCATCGAGCGTGAGATGTTCGAGACCTCCTGCTGGCGGTTGTCGGCGCGGCCGTCGCCCGACATGAGCTGCAGGTAGTCGACGATGACCAGGCTCAGCGGGTGTTTCGACTGAAGTCGCCGCGCCTTGGTCCGGAGCTCGAACATGTTGAGGCCGGCGGTGTCGTCGATGAAGATGTCGGCCTTCTCGAGCACGCCGGCGGCCTGGACCAGCTTGGCGTGGTCGTCGGGGGTGAGGCCCCCGGTCCGCACCTTGTGCGAGCTGACCCGTGCCGACGAGCACATGAGCCGCTCACCGAGCTCATCGGCGCTCATCTCCAGGCTGAAGATGGCGACCGCCTGCGCACCGGAGACGGCGACGTGCTGCGCGATGTTGAGCGCGAGACTGGTCTTGCCCACGCCGGGCCGCGCAGCGAGGACGATGAGGTTGGCCTTCTGGAACCCGCCGGTGAGCTTGTCGATGCCCTCGAACCCCGTGGCCACACCGGTGAGACCCTGGTCACTGTCCACGACCGCCAGGTGCTCGAAGTTGCGGACGAGGACCTGCTTGATGTGCTCGAACTCGCCGGCGCTGCGCTGCTGCTGGATGGCGAAGACCTTCTGTTCGCAGCGGTCGAGGAGGTCGTGCGTGTCACCCGGGTGCTGGTACCCGAGCTCGGCGATCTCGTTGCCGACCCGGATGAGCGAGCGCAGGACGCTCTGCTCGCGCACGATGCCGGCGTAGTGCGCGGCGTTGGCGGCCGCCGGGACGAACTCGGCCAGCGTGTGGACGAACTCACGACCGCCGGCGCGCTCGAGCATGCCTTCGCGCTCGAGTTGGGCGCTGAGCGTGACCACGTCCACCTCCTCACCCTTGTCGAAGAGGGTGAGCACGGAGCGGTAGATGAGCCGGTGGGTGTCGCGGTAGAAATCGTCGCTGCTCAGTACTTCGGCGACCGCCGTGATCGCGTTCGGGTTGACCAGCATGGCGCCCAGCACCGACTGCTCCGCTTCGAGGTTGTGCGGCGGCAGATGCGGACTCGCTGGCGGTTCGATGCGCTCGACGGCCACGGCTCTCCCGGCGGCTCGCGGTGGGATGGGACTCGGAGTCTACTGCGTCATCATGGGCGATGCGAGTGACGGATGGGCCGTTGTCCCGGCCGCTCCGGCGTGCGTCTGCGGGGCGACTTCCGGCTGCACGAGGACGGGGGCGGGAGGAGTATTCACACGGCTCCTCCCGCCCCCGTCCGGGACGTTCGTTCTTTCAGAGCGGGTACCGCGTCAGGCGGGCGCCACGATGGTCTTGACGGTGGCGACGAAGCCCTCGGCCACCTCGACGTCGACCATGAAGGTACCCAGCTCCTTGATGGGCTCCTCGAGCACGATCTTGCGCTTGTCGATGGTGAAACCGCGTGCGTCCTTGATCGCGTCGGCGATGTCCGCCGCGGTGATGCTGCCGAACAGACGGTCGCCTTCGCCGGCCTTGGCGGCCAGGGTGATGACCGTCTTGTTGAGCGTGGCAGTGTACTCCTCGGCCTGGACGGCCATGCGCGCCTCACGCGACTTGCGCTCTTCTTCACGACGCCGGAACTCGGTGATCTTGCCGGGCGTCGCGACCTCCGCCAGCTTGCGCGGGATCAGGTAGTTGCGGGCGTAGCCGCGGCTGACGTTGGCCAGGGAGCCCTTGTCGCCGAGGCTCTCGACGTCCCGGAGCAGAATGACCTCCATGGCGTCCTCCTCAGCGGTTCACGTAGGGCAGGAGCGCCAGCTCGCGCGCCTGCTTGATCGCCGACGCCAGCTGGTTCTGGTGACGGCGGCAGGTACCGGTGATGCGGCGGGAGCGGATCTTGCCCTTGTCGGACATGAAGCGGCGAAGGGCCGTGTAGTTCTTGTAGTCGACCTCTTCGATCTTCTCCTTGCAGAAGTAGCAGTAGCGGCGGCGGGCCTGGCCGAATCCACCGGCTTTGCCCTTCTTCTCGCGCCGCGGCTTGGGCTTGGAACTCGGCATGCGTTTTCTCTCTCCTTACGGCGCCCCGGAGGGCGCGCTCGATCTCAGCTCAGAACGGGATGTCGTCGTCCTCGGTGAAGTCGCCACCGGGCGGCGCGGCGCCGGTCTTGCCGAACCCGGGGTCGGGCTGGGCGCCGGCCGGCCGGCCGGTGGAGCCGCCCTGCTGCTGGCCGTAGCCGCCACCGGAGCCGGTGTCGCGAGGGCCGATGAACTGGACGTTGTCGGCGACGATCGAGACCGCCTGGCGCTTCTGGCCTTCCTGCGTCTCCCACTCACGCCAGCGGAGCCGGCCCGAGACGGCGACCTGCCGTCCGCGGGAGAGGTACTGCGCGCAGCGTTCGCCCTGGCCGCCGAACACGTCGACGTCGAAGTAGTTGGGCTTGTCGCCCCACTCACCGGTCGTCGGGTCCTTGACGCGGTCGTTGACGGCGACGCGCAGGCTGCACACACTGGTGCCGCTCGGCGTCGCGCGAAGCTCGGGGTCCCGAGTGAGATTGCCGACGAGGACGACGCTGTTGATGGACCCGGCCACGGTGGACTCCCTTCCCTCGGACGTACCGCTAGGACTTGAGCCGCTTGGTCTTGAAGCGCAAGACCTCATCGGTGATGCTCAGCACTCGCTCGACTTCGGCGAGAGCCTGAGGCGTGGCCGTGAACGTGATGACGGTGTAGACGCCTTCGGTCTCTTTCTTGATCTCGTAGGCCAGCTTCTTCTTGCCCCACTCGTCGATGCCGGCGATGGTGCCTTTGCCCTTCTCGACGGTGGCGCGAAGCCGGTCGACGATCTCCTTCTGGCGTTCCTCGTCCGCGCTCGGGTTCACGATGAGCATGAGCTCATACCTGTTTATCCCAATCACCTCCTGTGGTCTGTACGGCCCCAGCCCGGATGCTGGAGCAGGGGTGAACAGTCGCCTTGCGGCGTCGTGAACGGGCACCATACCAGCCCCGACCCTTCGCAGGCAAACCGTAGCGCATGGACAGGACGGCAGAAAGGGGTGAGGGGGCGGCGCGCGGTGACGTTGCGGGATCACCGGGCGGCGAGCGAGCCGCCCCGCTTCACGCTTCGGCGACGAGTTCGCTGGCGGCGGGCGGCCCGGTGGCGACCTCTTCCAGCACCAGCTCTCCGTCGCGGAGACCGTCGAGACTCCAGATGGCGGCGAGACGAGGACGACCGTTCTCGTCGCCGTGCATGTGGACGAAGACCGGCCGGACCCCGGCGACGAGTCGGCGCGCGAAGGCGTCGTCGCCGCCGAACGCGCCGATGACGGACTCCACCGCCTTGTGGACCGTCTCCGCACGCAGGGTCGCCAGGCCGCCGACCCTCGGGTCCTCGGCCAGGAGGGTGAAGAACGCACGGACCTCCTCGGCGTGGATCTCGCCGACGACGAGCCGGCCGGGGTCCATGCGCCGGGCTTTCGCGAACAGCGCCGGGATGTCGGTGTCCCCGTCGGCCGAGAGACGCACGCAGAACGAACGCTCCTTGAGCGCGGGAAGGTCCGGGCCGCGCTCGACGGCGACGAACCGGTCGTCCACGGGGGCGAGCTCGAAGAGGGAGTTGAGGAGGGTCGACTTGCCGGTCGCCCGGTCGCCGAAGATGACGAGCGTGCGGCGATCGCTCAGGAACCGCGCGAGGGTCGCGCCCTGCCCGCCGGTGAGCGTGCCGCCCTCCAGCAGTCCGCGGAGCGTGGTCGACAGCACGCCGGGAGGGCCCACCTCGCCGGCATACATGACCGAGGTCTGCGAGTAGAGGGTGGCGCGCCGGGCGACGAAGTGCTCGAGATACGCGGTCACCTGCGCCTTGAGCAGGCTTCTCAGGATCTCGAGGTGCTCGCGGGCGCTCTCGCCGATGCGGGCGCGCTCGAGCTTGGTGATCGACGCGTCGATCTCCTTGATGAGCGCGACCTGGACGGCGCGCAGGGCGACGGCGCGGCCGTCCGCCACGCCGTCTCCCGCCACGCCGTCCCTCGTCGCGTCCTCGGCCTCGCCGTCCTCCTCCGGGGCGCCGTCCTCCGCCGCGTCCTCCTCCGGGGCGTCCGGCTCTCCCTCCGGGGGCGCGTCGGTGCCGATGTCGTCGTCCGTCATGTCTCCGCCCGTCCGCCACGCGGGCTCCCGGCCCGCGTCGACGTCCTCCGTATCGGCAGACCTCGGGTCCGGGATGAGTGGTATCTTTTCGTCACATGAGCGACTTCACCGACATCCGTGAGCCCAGGGCGTCAGGCGGCGCGACGGTCGCCTCCCTCCCGGATCTCCCCGGCCGTGCCGGTAGCGGCATCGGTCCGGCGCCGGGCGACGAGGTCTCTCCCTTCCTTGCCGTGGGGGGTGGATGAAGGGAACGCCTCCGGAGGCCGGTCCGGCCCTGCCGCCGGAGCGGCCGGCTTCCGCACCGCCGGCGCCGACGCGTCCGGCGCCTCCCCGAGCGGGGGCGGCGCCGTCCGCGGCTCCGCGACGTCACCGTTTCGCCTACGCCATCGTGGGCCTCATGGTCGCCGCGTCGCTCATCTGTGTCGGCCTGATCGGCGCCCGCGCCTGGTACTCACACACGTATCACTACTGGTTCCTGCTCTGGAACCTGGTGCTCGCGTGGGTGCCCTTCGTGTTCGCGGGCATCGCCTATCGCCTGGCCTCGGCGCGCCGCGCCGTGCTCTACGTGCTGATCGTCGCCGCGGCGATCGTGTGGCTCGCGTTCTTCCCGAACGCCCCGTACATCCTGACCGACTTCCTCCATCTCGGGAGCATGGGAGACATCATCCCGGGCTGGTTCGACGTCCTCATGCTGTATTGGTTCTCCTGGACAGGCCTCATGCTCGGTGTCGTGTCTCTCTACCTCATGCAGGACATCGTGAACCGCGGGCTGGGCAGGGTCGCCGGCTGGGTCTTCGTCGTGCTCGCCGCCGGCCTGGGCAGCTTCGGCATCTACCTCGGGCGGTTCCTGCGCTGGAACAGCTGGGACCTGGTGAGACGGCCCGGCCCGCTCGCCGACGAACTGCTGGGCCGGGTCACCGACCCGGCCTCGCAGCCGCAGCTTCTGGGCTTCACGCTGCTGTTCGCACTGCTCTTCCTCTTCATCTACGTCGCCGTGTACATCTTCGCGAAGCTCGCCAAGCCGGACCCGGGTACGAAGAGAGACTGAGGCCGCGGCGGATCCCGCGTGTCGCGCCGCGGCGGCGTGGTGCTAGACTGGCATCATGGCCGCCGGCAACATCCCACGGTTGATCGAGACGATCAAGGCGCAGGCAGGAGACGAGAAGTATCTCGCCTGCGCCGATGCGCATGCGATCGCGGACGATCTCGACGTGTCCCTGGCCGATGTGGGGCGCGCCTGCAACGAGCTGGGTATCAAGATCGTGCAGTGCCAGCTCGGCTGCTTCTGAGCGGTCATCTCTGAGCAGGGCGGCCGCGCCGCCCGCATCCCGCGCCCGCCGCCTCCGCCCGCATCCCGCGTCCGCCGCCTCCGCCCGC
>Ga0172369_10001812_pt1 | contig 30374 bp, 31 predicted proteins | sample LakKiv25m_FD_114539 | JGI IMG/M metagenome (GOLD analysis project Ga0172369, IMG submission 114539) | Freshwater microbial communities from Kabuno Bay, South-Kivu, Congo - kab_022012_11.25m | ecosystem: Environmental > Aquatic > Freshwater > Lake | place: Democratic Republic of the Congo... | reverse complement strand
CTGATGGCAACTAAGAGTAGGGGTTGCGCTCGTTGCGGGACTTAACCCAACATCTCACGACACGAGCTGACGACAGCCATGCAGCACCTGTTCAGGCTCCTGATTTGACAGGTCGATCCCCTTTCGGTTCACTACTTCCTGTATGTCAAGCCTTGGTGAGGTTTTTCGCGTAGCATCGAATTGAACCACATGTTCCACCGCTTGTGCGGGTCCCCGTCAATTCCTTTGAGTTTTAATCTTGCGATCGTAGTCCTCAGGTGGAGCACTTAATGCGTTAGCTGCGGCACCGGACCAAAAAGGCCCGACACCTAGTGCTCATCGTTTACAGCTAGGACTACCAGAGTATCTAATTCTGTTTGCTCCCCTAGCTTTCGCAATTCAGCGTCAGAGATGGCCCAGAAAGCTGCCTTCGCCGTTGATGTTCTTCCCGATATCCACAGATTTCACCCTTACACCGGAAATTCCGCTTTCCTCTACCATCCTCAAGTTTAATAGTTTGAAAGGCAGTTTCCCGATTGAGCCGGGAGATTTCACCCCTCACTTATTAAACCGCCTACTTGCCCTTTACACCCAATGATTCCGAGTAACGCTTGCCACCTCCGTATTACCGCGGCTGCTGGCACGGAGTTGGCCGTGGCTTATTCGTTAGGTACCGTCAGTTCTAAACTTATTAGGTTTAGCATTTTCTTTCCTAACAAAAGCAGTTTACGATCCGAAAACCTTCATCCTGCACGCGGCGTCGCATAGTCAGACTTTCGTCCATTGCTAAATATTCTCGACTGCAGCCTCCCGTAGGAGTCTGGGCAGTGTCTCAGTCCCAGTGTGGCTGACCATCCTCTCAGACCAGCTACCCGTCAAATGCCTTGGTGAGCCATTACCTCACCAACAAGCTGATAGGACGCGAGCTCATCCCTAAGCGACAGGCCTTGCGGTCCCTGTCTTTAATCCCTTCTTCATGCAAAAATGGGATACTATTAAGAATTATCTCCGTTTTCACGAAGCTATGCTTAACTTAAGGGCAGATTACTCACGTGTTACTCACCCGTTTGCCGCTCTCAAAAAGCAATTTTGCATATCCCCTTGCGGTTCAACACAAAACACGCCTTAAGATCGCTCGACTTGCATGCCTAATCCACGCCGCCAGCGTTCACTCTGAGCCAGGATCAAACTCTCCAAAATAAACTTGGCAATGTTTCAAAGAACAAAACTTCTTAAAACTTTGTAAAAATCCTGTTTGTGTAGATTACAAAGGTTAACAGAACAACATTTAAATGTCAAGATTTTTTTTATTAAATTTACGAAGAACAGAAAAACAAAATACGCAGATCAATATGAGACTTAAGTATACACGCTTTTCTTTATTTTTCAAGGATAATTTTTTGCGCATTCTTGAAAAGAATAGCGTCTTTATCCCCTGCGGGAAGGAGAGATTTCCGGATCATGCCGATTGAGGCGGGTATTTTTTGATTCGCGGGAAAATCACTGCCAAAAAGAATATGCTTAGGCGTAACCACTTCTAAAGCGCAGAGAAGCGAGGCCGCGGATTGTGAACCACTTGTGTCAAAATATAGATTTTTTAAGAAATCACTGGGGAGTCTGCCCAGGTCTTTAACAAAATTTCGCCCGCGCAGCATCTGATAGGTATTATCAAAGCGTTCTTTCACAAAGGGGAGCACGCCGCCATAATGCGCAAAAATAAATTTGACCTCTTTAAATTTATTAAACACGCCAGCCATCATCATCTTGCCAATGGTCATCGAAACATCAAAAACATATTCCAAAACAGGCGTCAACAAGGGATCTTTCACCCGTTCTTCGCCGATCGGAAAAAGGATCTGCGGATGAATATGGATCGGTAATTTTTTATTCGACGCAAATTCATAAAGCGGAAAAAAGATTTCGTCATCTAAATATTTTCCGTCATAGCTTGACGCTAAAGAAATCAAGGAAAGCCCAAGATTTTTTATTTCCTTGATTTGAGCGGGAAATGTTTGCGGGCAATCGATGGAAACAATGCCGGCGCCAACAAAACGATCCGGATGGGCGTGAACAACGTGAGCAATTTTTTGATTATAAATTTTACAAACATGATCCCAGCCGCCAAGATTTAGATGGGCATCGGTGGAGGGATAAAAAAGGAACGCCTTTTCGATTGCCTGGGCATCCATCGCCTTCAAATGTTGATCAATGTCTGACCAGTTAACTTTAAAAAAGGCTGTATGCTGGGCAATTTCTGGCGGAATATAATGGGCGTGAAAGTCAATAATTCCAGCCATCGCTTATAACATCACATTTTCTTTTAAAATACGTTCAACCTCAACCAAGGCATCTTTGAGTTCCGTGATCAAATGAATGTTCATGGAAACTCCCTTGGATGTCGGAACCATTTCTTCCGTTCCTTGCGTCATGGTCCACGTGCGAATATCGATCAAGTCATTTCCCTTGTATTCGCGGATACCGACCCGAATTTCCTGGAACTTATTTTTCTTGAAGGTTTTAACCGTTTTATCCATACCGCGTCACCCCCTCCCTTTCTTCCAAAAATTATTTAGCTTGCGTCTGCTTATAATCAATGACGGGCTTGGTCCATGTTGTTTGCTGATTGATCACCGCAAGTTCCAACGGACACGCGTTTTGCGGAACAGACAACGCGAACATCACCATATCCGCCACTGTCTCCGGCGACATCAATCGCTCTTTTTGTTCTTTGGCAATATTATCTAATTTATCCGTGAGCCCCGAGTCGACAACGCCAGGCAAGATCGATGTAATTTTAATTCCATGATCACGCATTTCCCAAAAGAGGCCTTTTAAAAATGCGCGCAAGCCAACCTTGAGCGAACTATAGGTCACAAATGTTTTCGGGATCGGATCGCAGAGCGTCGACCCTGACACCATGCTGATAATGGATCCTTGTTTGCGTTCGATCATGTGCGGGATCACGAGGCGGATCAAACGCACATACCCTAAATAATTTGTGTGCGCGAGGCGCTCGATATCTTCAAGGGGCTGTTTGTCAAAAGGATACTGGCTTGACACTCCGGCGTTGTTGATCAAAATATCAATCACCCCAAATTGCTTGAGCGTTGTGTTCGTCAAATGCTGCAGATCCTCCAGCTTGCTCACATCCGTCGGGACGCCGATCACCTTGACACTCGAAACGGCTTTAATTTCTTTAATGGTTTCATCAAGGGTTGTCTGTGTTCGTGCGGCCAAAACAAGATTCACGCCTTCTTTGGCAAGCCGCATCGCAATCGATTTGCCGATCCCCTTACTCGCGCCTGTAATGATCGCATTTTTTCCTTTTAAATCCATGATACATTCCCTTTCGTTACAATGATTCGTCCCGAGGGATCGCCTTCCTCAAGAAAAAAGTTAAACAAAGAATTAAAAGACCAATAACAAAAAATGTTCCGCCAAAATTTTTTTGAACAAATGGGGCGCTCACCATAAAGCCAAGCCCGCCGGCGAAAAAACGTACCGCCGAATTAAGGCTGGCGACTTCCGCGCGATGCTCTTCAGGAAAATCTGTTAGTACTGTCGATGCCCCGTTGTGGCCAACCGCCCAGCCCACGGCCGTTCCGCATAAAAGAATAACCAAGATAAAAAGCGGATAATGGCCGACCATTAACGCCGAAGAAGCCCCTAAAAGAACGATCCCGATCAAACATGACAACACCCGGCCCTTGTGATCAGAAATTATTCCGCCAAAGATCTGGCCTAAAAAACCCGTAACTGCCATCATCACAAAGAACATGCTGATCGTAAACTGACTTAAACCGTACTCTTGGCTTAAATAAACACCGAACCATTTGTGAACACCGTAATATAAGGAACTTATAATAATAATAAATATAAATATATTACGGATTTTCTTATTATATATAATATTAAAGTAATTAACAGAAATTTTTTCTTTGGAGTCTAAATCAGGCGATTTCAAGAAAAACGCTAAAAAAGCCGCCAAAATCCCGAGCACTGAAGGAAAATAGAACAGCCATCGCCAGTGCGCTACCCCGCTTAAGAAAACGCCAACGATGGATGCCATAAAACTACATCCAAAAAAAAGCCCCACCAATCGCCCGCGCACATTTTTTTCGAACATCTTTCCTATTAAGATCAGTCCTAAAGGAATGGACGCAGAACCCGCAAGGCCTGTCAGCAAACGAGGCAAGAAAAAGAAACCCATATCGCATGCTTGCGCGCAAACAAAATTGCTCACGGCAAAGATTGCCATGGTGATGACCATAATGGAACGAAAATTGACATAACGCGCGAGCGGCGCGTAGATCAAAGCGCCCAAGCCATAGGGAATCAGGTAGGCCGGAATGATCTTGGCGGTCAAGAAAGCTCCGAGATTCAGATCTGAGGCAATGGATGGGATCGCGGCCTCGATCGCAGCCACGTTGAACGAGATCGTAAAACAGTTAAGGCACAGAAGGCCGAATATAAATTTACGATTACTGATTTGGGACCTCTTTCTTGCCGACGCTTCCTAATGATTTCAAAGGAAGTCGGCATCCTCCGATGGAGTCCGACACGGACTCATCGGAGTCGTCGGACCGACCTCCAATCAGGGATTGGATCATCGGGACAATTCTGATTCTTTTTCAATAACGTCCTTAAATATCTTCATGTTGTGGACCGAGTGCTCGTTGATAAAACCCTCGATCTGCTCGGCGGTAAATTTGGTGAATTTGGGGTCCATGTCAAAATCCTGGATCCAGATCATCTCAACACCGTCGGGCATCTCGTTGTAGAGCCAGACGATCTTCATATAGCGGAACGGGAACATCGGCTCGTGGCGCGACGCGACCGCGAATTTAAGGTCCTTAAAGAGCCAGCGCTTGGAGACCCAGCTTTTGTTCTCGTCGTCGGTCAAGCGGAAAGTGATCTCGTTTCCCTTGCGCTCCAGGACCTCGGCTTTCACATATTCTTTTCCAAAGAGTTCAGTCCAGCGCTCGATCTTGTTGGAGATATCAAAAACTAAACTATAAGGTGCGTTAATGATTATCGAATTTCTTGTGTGTCCCATAATAACCTCCGGTTAAAAGTGTTAAGTACCAAGTGTTATGTGCTACGTTGATGCTTCATCGAATAAGGGCATCACATTTTGTGATACCAAGCTGCATGGTGCGTTGACGACGATACTTTTTCTTGTGCGTCCCTTCTTATTTCCTCCTTTGCCTATATTGAAAATAGCTAAATATTAACTGAATGAGCAAAACGGCTCCCGATACCCCAAAAAAAGTCATGTTTAAAATAAACCTTATTGGTGACTGATTAAAATCTGCAAGAAAGCGGCCTTGAAGCCAATAATTTTCTTCGTGAGACGAGTGTAATTCAAAAAAACCCATAACATGGATAATCTTCTTTGTCCAAAGCCCATAAACAAAAAGGACTAAGCAAAGAAACGCTGCAAAGACCTTCCAGTCTACGGGAACAGGTTTTCTTGGCGGTCGTTGCCCTTCCCCGAGCCTTGAAGGGTCTAAGGTAAAATGAAAATCGCTTGGAGGAAACATAGAAAATTCCTTAAGATTCCACTATTTATAGGTGCCAAGGCATGGTCTATCGTTCGATCTTGTGGAAAATATCGAAGGCTAAATTATACGGTGCATTGATGATGATCGAATTAACTGTGTGCCCCATGATTACCTCCGATTAAAAGTGTTAAGTGCCAAGTGTTCTGTGCTACGTTGATGCTTCATCGAATAAGGGCATCACATTTTGTGATACCAAGCTGCATGGCGCGTTGATGACGATACTATTGACAGTGTGTCCCGTGATATTTTCCTTTCGTTCAGCGTATAGCGGTTAGTTGATAGCTAAAAAGTTAGCTCGCGCGGCCCGCGCAAGCGAAAAAATTAAGTCGCGAACTGCATTATTTATTAAAGGCGTAGCTTTGCTTAATTAAGTCAAATACTACATCTAAGTCGCCGTCTTTTTCTACCTTAACCTCATAGTCACCATTACCCCAATGTCCGATTGGTTTAGGCTTAGTCAAGTCACGGGCAATCTTATTTGGGTCATTAAGCTGTCCGCTTTTTACGTTCAAAAAAATTTTCATACTGCCATGAAGCAACACTACATCTACAAAATTAGTAGAAGTTTTATAAGCGATATACTTAGCCTTAGACTCTTCGATTATATTCTCATCCAAAGATGTTATCTTCTCTCTTAGCTTAAGAAACAACTGCTTAACACTGCCCGTACCCAGCTTGAGGTGCTCATCGATAGAATATATTCTAGGCAGCTGCGCTTTCCTTTCTTTAATCTGTTTAGCTTTTTTAATAATATTAGATGTAGCAATTTTCACTTTCTGATAATTCTCAGGTTCCAAATATAAAATATCATTATCATAAATGCGGTATCGTAGTAGCTCTATATTAATCGGTAAAATATCAGCTGTGTCTAGGTCAAATTTATTATAGCTCTCAGCTATGCATATAACCCTTGGCGAATCCCAATCTATCTCGATATTAATCTTGTTGTCTCGGCAAAGCATTTCGAAATCAGCTTTATGGTCTAAAAGCCACCTCAAATATGAAAGACCCTGATTTATGACGTTATCATCCGATTTCTTCTTATATTCAATAATAACAGGAGCACCATTCTTATCTACACCCAAAGTATCAATTCTCCCACCAAAACTCGTTGCGTATTCAGAATCCAGAAAGGTAACATTGAGTATCTCTACAAGATTTTTTTCAAATAACTCCTGAAGCTTTCTTTCAAGGCTCATCTCTTCAGAAATTAATTTAATTACCTTGTCGCCTGCGATCTTAAACAACGCCATATTTGCCCCTCTTTCTTATTATTTTCTAATATTTCCGACGAGCCTATCGTTGCGCTTGGCGCTTCCTCATCCCGTCTTTGGCGGGACTCGGTCGCCACCCAACTTTTATTCCAGAATGGCTACTGCCCTACACCAGCCTGCGCCCGCATTTTTCACGCGAACTGGAAAACATTGCACCGTAAAACCAAATGGTCTTGGAATCGCACCTAAATTTCCCATACGCTCCATATGACAAAACTCTCGACGACGGCCAAGAAAATGACTTGGCCAGATCTTAGATTTATCTTTTGTGTCTAAAAATTCCTTGAACATACCAAAACACGGCCGGTCAAGACCGATCGTATCAACGCCTATCATTTTGACCCCTTGATCCAGAAGATATTCCACGGCATCAGGCATCATGCCGACATATTTATTCACGTAATCATCCGTGCCCAAAAGCTTGTCTCCACCGGTATAAATGAGGACGATGTCCATCGGCTTGATCTTGTAGTTGATCTTTTTAAGTGCCGCAATGATATCGTCTTTTTTGATGACATCAGGAAACTTCATATGTGTAAAATTAAGAACAACACCCGGCCCGATGCACCACTCAAGCGGCACATCTTCGATCATTTTGGCAGGTTTGCCAGCACACTTGCTTCCATAATGAAAAGGCGCGTCCACGTGTGTTCCCATGTGTACGGATGAATTGACAATTTCCAAAGAAAGCAATTCTCCATCGGGAATTTCATCGGCGGTCGCCACGCGCTCGCCTTTGGCAAAACGCTCTTTGCCGTTTGGCTTTTTACTCATCATGATCTCGTTAAAATGCTCAACGCCATACGCATGACTGATGCGTTCGATCTTCGCCGCATGCGTTTCAATAAGCGTGTCATCAATGGGAAGGCTTAAGTCAATGATCTTCATAGTAAAATCCTTTTTTCGTGAAGCGTCATTCGTGAAACGTATTTCGTAAAAATTTTATCGCTTCACGCTTCACGTTTCACGAGATACGTTACTGTGCCCCTTGAGATTTGATGAACGCGACAAGTTCGTTAAACGTCTGCGTTTTTTTGAATTGATTGTTCGGGATCGTCAGATTAAAGGCTTTTTTAAGAGCCACCGTGATCTCGACCATTTCCGTCGAGTCGATGCCAAGGCAGACATCTAACTTTTCATTTTCCTTAATTTCTTCCGGCCCAATGTCTAACACATCTTTAAAAATATCTTTGACCTTTACTTCTAAGCTCATCTTAACCTCCTACTAAACAATGATTAGTTAATAAGTTTTCTTTTCATTTATGAAAACAAAAATGCCATTAATTTTTGTTTGTACCCAGCTAAAAAAATCCTGATATTTTTGTGTTGTATTGACATCCGCTTCAACAAACGATTCCGCACCTTTTGCCATCGCAGCAGGTGCTTTATTCGCATACCCTTCCATAAAATACCATCCGACGACAACGAGGCATAAAATAAAAATAAAAGAAAAAAACACAAATATCTTTGATCGCATAAAACCTTTTCCTTCCCACAAAAAACTTGTTTACTTATTTTTTTGTCGGATCAACAATTTGCCCTAGAAATACAATGCTGTTTGTCGCGTTATCCTTGATCATAAAAATAAACGGATGATCGGCAGTAAACTCTTTGAGCTCTTCTTTGATCGGCATGGCCCCGTTTCCCATCATTCCGGCAGTCACAGCCGCCGCCTCTGTCGATTCTTCGTCGACCTTAATAAATGTTTTCTGCAAAATCTTAGTGATATAAAGCGGCTCCTTGCTTATTCCGTAAAAATTCGCCTCATCGCCAAAAGGCGACACCATACCAAGCGCCTTTAGCTGATCAACGATCTTCTCCCAATCATTATAAAATTCAAATTTGGGAAAATTTATAATCACCTCTTCTCTGCGCAAGGCACTAAACGCAGCGCTCATCTCTTCCCAAAGGGTGGAATCGACGTCCGTGCCTAATTGCTCAAGAACAGGCTTGCTATCTCTCTCTTTAGGTAAAAAAACAACCATCGAAAAACGATTTTTCTCATAAGGCAGCTCTAAAATCTGAAAATGTTCTGTTTCGACATAGGCATAGCCGTCTTTCTTGTTCATCATATCGACGGGAACAGATACTCCGTTATCAATAAAAAAATCCTTTTTTGTTGTTGCTTCTTTGGGAAACGGAAACTTCCATTTCGCCTTAAAATAAATCGCGTTGATCAAGACAAAACGCAAAGAACAATTGGTTTGGCCTATAATTTGCTTAATGCGCCCCTTTGTTTTTTGCGCGCACCAACTATTGATCTTGCCTGTCGCATCTGGACTATTACAAAAATCAACATAATAAAGATCTGAGCGATAAATTGTATTTAGCACCTCTTTGTATTCAGGAAAAATCACAAGATTGTTCCCAAACCATGACGAATTGACACAACTGATCTGATCGCTATCATTTAAGCTAGGGAGAAGAACGGAAAACTCTTTATGGGCTTGAGTCTTCAAATCGCCATCTTCTGCTGGAAACCCCAGAACAGAACGGATCTCTTGAGCGGTTGTACCCCTGGCGCCTTCATAAGCCATCACCATCATGGAAGAAATACCAAGCGGCGATACATTAATATTTTTCCAACCTGCTTCGCTTGAAACTTGCTGAAATATTTGTCTAACAAATTTATTATCAAGGCCGGCGATGCTTAAAAATGGACGTTCCTTGCTGATCGCTTGATCCAACGCCTGATCGACAGTTGCTTCTTTAGTAGAAATTGCATCAGTCTCTTGTGAATCCAAGTGCTTATTCTTTTGTGCACACGAACTGCAGGTCTCTGCAGATTGCACGCTATCGTGCTTAGCCGATAAAACGCTGTCGCTTGCCTGTTGTTCGGTTTGAGCTTGAGCCTCTGTTTCTGTTACCTTAAAAGGTTCTGGAATTATATGAGCGCGCATTACTGTGCGTATTTTTTGAACTTGTTTTTCTGAAGAATTTGCAAACCAAGCCACGATGGCCACAACCGCCATAATAAAAATAACGACGATGGCCCCATGCGTACGTTTAAAATTAAAAAAATTCATTTTCATTTTCCTTTTTCTAAAACCAAAACACAATTGATGCCGCCGCGCCCACGATTGATCACAAGGGCACGTTTGATCTCTTTGCCTTGGGCCTTGTTAGGACAATAATCCAAATCACATTTGGGGTCAGGATGGGTCAAATTAATTGTCGGAGGAACCGTAGCGTGTTCCATAGCTAAAAGAGTCGCGGCAACATCAACCGCGCCGCACGCTCCCAGCATATTGCCAAACACAGATTTCGGCGCTGACATCGGGATCTTTTTGGCGTGAGCGCCAAAAGCTTTTTTAATCCCTTGAGTTTCGGACGCATCTGCGATTTGCGTTGCGGCACCATCAAGACAAACATAATCAATTTGCGCAGGATCAAGCTGTGCATCGTCAAGCGCCATCTTAATGGCACGGGCGAGCTGAAGGCCATCGCTAGCCGGCTCAATGCGATCAATGCCATCGGTGGTTGTTCCATAGCCAATAATATATCCATTAACAGGAACACCGCGCTTTTTGGCACGCTCTTCTTTTTCCAAAATAAGAATACCTGCGCCTTCGGCAATCGCCATTCCATCACGCGTTTTGTCAAAAGGACGGTATGCGGTCTCGGGCTCATCATTACGTTTTGTCAAAACACCCGCCGTATTGCAGCACAAAAGCCCGTAGGGCGAAACCGGGGCTTCCATGCCGCCGGCTAAAATAAAATCATTTTTCCCATCATTTAAATTCTTTGCCCCATAGGCGATCGCCATTAAAGCACTTGCGCGGTCTGAGACGATCGTTTTACTATATCCTTTAATTTTATAGTGAATGGAAATCTGTCCCTGCGGTGCTGCCGGAAACCACGCCGAAGCCATAAAAGGGCTCACGCCTTCACGGCCTTCCAAATACATATCGCGAAGTTCTGTCTCGGCGTAAAGCCAACCGCCGATAGCATTACCGGCAAAAATGCCAGCGCGCTTTAAATTTTCTTTCTCCATGTCGAGCTTGGCGTCTTGAATGGCAATTTCTGAGGCCACAAGTGCCATATGAGAAAAAACATCGATCTTTTTTAATAATCGGGTTGAGACATTGCTGTAAGCATCCAGCTCCTGGACTTGTCCAGCAATACGCGATGGATACCGTGAGGCATCAAAACGCTCAATTTTTTTAACGGCCGAACGGCCATGACTAATGTTGGCCCAAAACTTCCGTTCATCGATCCCGCTGGGAGAGACAATTCCCATCCCTGTAATAGCTATCTTTTTCATTGAAATTGACCCTTTCGTCAAACTAACCGTTATATCTTCGTAAAACCATCGATGAATGCACGCCGGAAAAACCGCTTGAGGTTTTGAGCATGCAATTGACTTTCTTTTCCCGTGCCACATTGGGAACATAATCCAGATCGCACTGCGGATCCGGATGCACCTGATTGATCGTTGGCGGCAGAATATTTCTTTCGAAAATCAACGCCCCGACCGCCAGCTCAACACCATTGGCGCCGGCCAAGGGGTGGCCGATCATGGATTTTAACGAACTGATCGGAATTTTATATGCCCATTCCCCTAGCGCCATTTTGTAGGCATTAGTTTCAAAGACATCATTTTGTCGCGTCGACGATCCATGGGCATTAATATAATCAATATCCTTAGGGCTAATTCCGGCATCTTCCATGGCCAGTACGATACAATCCTTCATCGGTTCACCATCGGAGGGAAGATCCGTCATGTGATATGCGTTACACGTTGTCCCAAAGCCAATAATTTCACAATAAATCCTGGCGCTGCGCGCTTTCGCGTGTTCGAGCTCTTCTAAGATCAAAATGCCGCATCCCTCCGAAATCACAAAACCGTTCCGTTCATTGTCGAACGGCCTTGAAGCTTTTTCAGGTTCATCGTTTCGTACGGCCAAAACATTCACTACATCAAATGCCCCAAAGGTGATCGGGGTGATCGGAGCTTCTGAGGCGCCCGTTACCATGACATCCGCGTCACCATCACGAATGGTCTCAAACGAAAAACCAACGGAATCTGTCCCGGCGGTACAACCGGTTGAAATCGTGTTGCAAATCCCTTTAAGGCCATACTTCGCTGAAATTTCGCTCGACGGAGTATTGAACATCGCGGCATCATAAAGGTCCGGCCGCACTTTTGCCGGGTCAATGGCTTCTTTACCGCTATCGGTCACAAGCGCAAATTCCTCTTCCATATATTTAGTGCCGCAAATCGCATTGGCCAAAGAAACACCCATGCGCTCTTTGTTCACTTTACTTAAATCCATTTTGGAATCTTCAAGCGCCATGCGCGCACCCACCATGGCAAACTGAACATATCTATCCATGCGCACCGCTTCGTCATGCGTTAGTCCAAGTTTGTCCGGATCAAAATCCCGAACCTGGGCCGCGACCTGCGTCATGAACATCGATACATCAAATTCCGTGACACGCTTGATTCCGGAAACGCCATTGATCATGCCCTTCCAGCAGGCTTCATTACCGATCCCATTAGGTGAAATAACCCCTACTCCCGTAATGACAACTCGTCTTTTTTTCATCGATAAACTTTCTTTAATTCGTGAAACGTATTTCGTATTTCGTGAAACGCACGCTTCACCCTTCACGCTTCACGATTCACGTTACCCTAGCCCAAAAACTTTTTTTATTTCATCAGGACTTAAAAACTTTCCTGTTCTCTCTATTTCGTGCACCAGATCAACAATTTTTTCATTCAAAGGCACAGCTTGACGCATTTGCCGGGCCAAGCGCACGATCTCGCCATTGATAAAATCGATCTCGCTGGTGCGTTTACGCATGATACTCTGCAAGATAGACCCATAAACCGGTTCTGCGCTAAGATTTGTTAATGCTTTATTGATGATGGCAGCGGCTTGGTCCAAAGGCATCGCGGCCATTCCATAGATCCTGTCGGAGGGAAAATCCGGCAAAGAAACAAGCTCGATCTGCGCCTTTCGAACAATGCTCACGCCTTCTTTGAGCAATAAGATGCTCGCTTTGCAAAGATCCATATCGGCGAATGTTTCCTGCATGGACTTCCCTAAAACTGCGCACAAACAATTATTAAAATTAACGAAAAGTTTGAGCCATTTCATCCCCATGATGTTATTTGACACGGTCGTTTTGAATGCCTTGCCCAATGTCTCTGCGATCAAATGGGTATTGGGATCTACGCTCATGAACGGTTTTCCGATGATCCAATCCCCTTCAAAATTGAACATCACATGCCCAGGTCTTGTATAAGTCGCCCCGAACATGACAATGCTCGAGAACATCTTTTCGCGGTCAAAATGCCCGCCTAGAATATTGTCAGCCTGCACTCCGTTCTGGCTTGTCAAGACAAGGCAATCATCTAAATATTCTTGATTATCATTATAAGCGTCTTCGAGATCCTGTGTCTTGACCGTAAAGATCACAAGGTCGTAAGACTTGTCCAATCGCGGTAACGCCCTAAGAGATATCTTCTCCTCTCCGCGAATGCCCTGCAGAGTAAGCCCATTGGCATTGATAAAATCGGCCTGGTCCTTTTTTCCGATCAAAACAACGTCAACGCCCGCCTTCGACAGATAAGCGGCCGCCACGCAGCCGATCGCGCCAGCGCCGATCACAGCGATCTTCATATGTTATCTCTCCGTAAAGGGCCGGTGATTAAATCCTACGTCGTCCATCAAACGAATCATCATGCTATAAAACGCCTTCGGAACTTCGGTCAAGAATGCCTGGATAACATCGGCCTCTTCAATGGCAGATGCGCCACGCGCTTTTGCGTTCTCCTCTGCTTTGGTCGGAACGACCTGCTTTGTGATCTCCCGATGGAACAAGGGGATCTTCGCGACCATAAGGTCGTATTTTTGCTGTGTTCTTTTTTCCCACTGCATCATGATAAACTCCTTGCTTTTGGCTATCTTTATTTATGAAAATGTTTTATCATTACCGTAAAATACTGGATACTTCTGCCGCCGAAAATGCAAATCCCTTTCTCGGACGTGCCTAGCACTGTTTTCCCTGATGTCGAACTTTAGAAAAATTGGGACGTGCCGATCTCCACCAAAAAAAGATCGAGGAAAATCGGCTCAGTCAGAACCATCCTGTTACAAGCGACCGGCCGCCGGGTGTGGTATCACGGCACACATGCTTGATTTGCATGCAATCCAGCAATCCCTCAACGCCCAATTCCCGCCCCACGCCGCTTTGCTTGTATCCGCCAAACGGTGCTTCATTATAAAATCCGCCGTAGGTATTGATCCAGACCGTGCCGCAGCGAAGCGCTTGCGCCACGTTTTCGGCCTTTTTCAAGTCTTTGCTCCAGACCATGGCGGCCAGGCCGTATTTGGAATCATTGGCAATTTTGATAGCCTCATCAACACCAGAAAATTTGATCACGCATAAAACAGGCCCAAAAATCTCTTCTTGGGCAATGGTCATGGAATTTTTCACATCAGCAAAAATGGTCGGTTCTAAAAATGCACCTTTTCCAAAATCGGCGACGTCGCCGATTTTGCCTCCGCAAACAAGCCTAGCGCCTTCTTTTTTGCCTTGTTCAATAAATTTTAAAACAGAATCACGGTGTTCACAGCTCACCAACGGCCCAAATTCAGTTGTATAATCAAGGGCGTTACCTATCTTAAGCCTCTGAGCTTCTTTAGCTAATTTTGCAATAAATTCATCATAAATTTTATCTTCCAAAAGTAGTCGTGAACCAGCCACGCACATTTGCCCCTGATTCATAAAAATAGCCGACATTGCGCCACCGACAGCGGCATCGATATCGCAGTCAGCAAAAACAATATTAGGCGACTTCCCGCCTAACTCAAGACAAAGCTTTTTAGCGTTCACAGAAGCCATCTTCATGATCTCTTGACCCGTTATTGTCCCGCCGGTAAAACTCACCATATCAACATCGGCTGACCTTGCAAGTTCCTCGCCTGCCTCGCGGCCGCCCGTTACCAAATTCAAAACACCTTTGGGCAGAATCCCGTCAATGATCTCAAAAAGGCGGATCACGGAAAGACTTGCCACGCTGGAAGGTTTGTAAACAATGCTGTTACCGGCCATCAAAGCGGGTGCCACCTTCCAGCCGAAAAATATCAAAGGATAATTCCAGGCTGAAATCGCTGCCACAACTCCGATCGGCTCATAACAAAGCTTACTGTCGACTGGCGCGCTGATATTGATCTTTTTTGCTGCAAGTTCTTTTTGGATCTTGGCAAAATGCGAAAATGTATCCGCGCACGTCGGCACATCGATAAACGTCGTTTGCTTGATCGTTTTACCGGTATCGCGGCTTTCGATCTCAGCCAATTCTTTAGCATGTTGACGAATGACCTGCGCGATCTTTTCAAGGGCCTTCCCGCGCTCATTGATCGACAAAGTGTGCCAAACGCCTGAATCAAAAGCTTTCTTGGCTGCAGAAACAGCTTTCTTTGCATCTGAGGCGCTTGATCTTGCGATCTTCGCGATCGTCTCGCCCGTCGAAGGATCGATCGAAGCGATCGACCCACCCGGTTGGGGCTCTAGCCACGCACCATCAATAAATATTTTATATGCATTCATGATCATTCTACCGGCGCTTGCTGCCAAAGTTCAAAAAGCCGACTGCACGGCGCATACCATTTAGAAATCTTGGCAAAATCACCTTTTAAGACCATTTTCTTTTGTGTGGTCGCAACAAAGGGGTCGATCTCTCGCGCAAAAACCGCGCGCCAGACTTTTTCCGGCGCAGAAACCACAAACTCTGCATGATCGCTGTTGCTGACATTCTTGATCCTGCCTTTGTCAAAATCAAAACAATAGCTTTGAGCGGTCTCATCCAGCTTAACCGCAAGCTGCATGGTCATGTTCGTGCTTTCACCGAGCTTCTTTAGCTGCTCATCGCTGTTGACCAGCCGCACGATCTCATCGATCTGCTCTTTAGAAAAAAGCTTAAATTTTTTCTTTGCGGACGCGTCCTTTTCCAATCTTGTGTCCTGTGTCTTGTTTCCTGTGTCTTTTGAATAGATCCGGCTCACGGCATCCATCTTCACCGACTCTTCCAGGCATTGCGTCAACAAAAAGCAATCAAAAAGGTTTTTGCCCATGGCCAACGCTCCATGATTTTTCAAGACCATGATATTATTCTTCTTGAGCGCCTCAATGACCGGCGCAACATCGGTCACGGTCGGCGTGAATTGTTCAACGCATACGATCTCCCCTAAATACAAACGAGACTCGAACGTGCTTGGCGTAAGCGTATTATTAACATAAAAATAACCATTAGCATAAGTCAAATGAGTATGGATAATAGCTTTTATGTCCGGAAAATGCTTGTAAATGGCGCTATGTAATGTCTTTTCTGATGAGGGCTGACCCTTACCGTAAACTTTTCCGTCGATATCGGTCAACACGATGTCCGTCTCTTCCAATCGGCCTAAACATGTCCCCCGGCCGGTAATAAAATACTTATCCTTGCCGGCGCGAACGCTAATGTTTCCGTTTAGGCCGGATGCTAAATCTTTCTCCCAAAGTAACTTCCCAATATCAATAATCTCTTTTTTTGCACGATTCATGATCATAGATAAATCTCCGATAAATATGTTTTCGGGACATCTTCTAAAAGCGGAACAAAACCATAAACACCCTTGGCCGCAACACGCTTGCCTTCAAAACTAAAAATATCTTTAGGGTTGCCGATATATTTCTTTCGTTTTGCCGACGGAAACGCCTTAACCTCAACCTGATGCTTTTTTGCAAGCACGCTTAAAATAAGCCCGCCGGCCTTAGCTAGGATATTTTGCTCGCCTGTTTCCTGATAGGAAATCCAAACTTCCTTGACCAGTTCCTTATAAAAAAGGAACCCTGCCATATTGTCTGCGATCAATACAGGCTGGATCTTGTTCTTTATAAGCGCAGCGCACAAAGCTTTTGCCCCATCTAGATATGGCCGCCCTTCCAGGACATAAACTTTCTTACTCTTTTGTTCTTTTAAAAGATTAAAAAATGCGTCTTGAAAGACACCATGAAGCAAAATAATGGATTTTTTGTTTTTAGCTAACATTGATTTCAATCGGTTGCGTAATTAAATCTCTTGGAATAACATCAAATCCAGGGTAAAAACCCTTCGCGCCTTTTGGCGCGATACGTTTCCCTTTAAATTTTAAAAGCTCATCTTCATGACGCACTTCAATAGGAATATCAGCGCCGCTTGGAATTTTGTTTGACGGCTGGGTCAAAACATAGACCGGAACGCCAAATTCTTTTGCCGTAACGGCAATCTGATAACTGCCGATCTTATTGGCCACATCCCCGTTGGCGCACGAACGATCAGAGCCCAGGACAACCGCATCGACCATCCTGTCCCGCATGAGCGTTGCGACTGCGTTATCCGCCACAAGGGTCGTGTGGGCCTTGGCCCGGCCAAGTTCCCAGCAGGTCAACTTGGCGCCTTGAAAATAAGGACGCGTCTCCGTTGCAAAAAAATTAACTTCTTTGCCTTTGGCCTTGCAGATCGCTGATGCCATCGCAAGCTCCCCGCTGACATTGCAATGTGTCAGGACATTATTATGCCGCATCAGAGCATCGGCAAGTTTCTGCACACGCTCTAAACGACGCCCGCGGATCCCTAGTAAAAAACCTTCGATCTTTTTCGGAAGCACTGCTTGCAGGGGCACATTATTTTCCAAATCTTTCTTGGCCCAGCCAACGATCATTCCCGTCACCTCCGCAAAAGGAAATGTCGGACGGCTTTTGTTGATCGCCTCAGCAGCCTTTGCCAAATCCGCAAAAATCTGCGGCTGAGTCTTTTTCGCGCTGGCCTTCAGGACCAACAAAAAGGTGCTTAAGACGACAAGGAACTGCCCGAAGGCACGCGTCTTCATTGTGCGGATCACATCAACCGCTTGCGCGACGTTTCTCACCTTGACATAATGCATTCTTTCCGGCAACAGCGTCTCATCCAAGACAAACAATGCATTGTCTTTAAAATACGCCGGCCAGAATAACGGAGATTCAAAACTCATTATTTTACAAGCTCCAATAATTGCTCAGGGTCAAGGCTACGTCCCGAGCATGATCCGCCTCGCGAAACATCTTCAACACCTTTAGGGATGCTAAGCGTTTGCTCTAACCCTTCTATGCCACCTGACGGCATCCATTTTTCCTTAAGATAAACAATGCGAGCGCCTTTCCCTGACGAAAATTCTGTTAGCTGCGGAATGATTTGGGCAATGTCCTCATCTGAAAACGACTGGAGAACGCCCACATTTTGAAGCCAGCGCAATTCTTGAGCCATGGCGGCGCCAAAATCAAATGTTTTACGGTTAACGTTAACGGCCTCAGCGGCCCCAAACTTTCCGAATTTATAAGGGATTTGAATCATGATATCCAAACCTTTTGTCTCAATGTAATCATAGCCGTTCCCTTCCGGCTTGCGCACAGGCTCATGCAAAACATCCTCTGCAATAATCACAACAACCTTGCTATTGTAATGCGAAACATACGCCAAGCCTTCCACGGAATCGAAATGGATCTTCTGATGCTTAACGTCGATCGCCTCAGTCAGCTTTGCCATATCATGCGTCACGCCGGGCTTTGTCAACAAAACCTCTGTCGAGAAACCGACGCTCCAATCGATACAAGAAAATGCCGGAACGCAAAACAAGGCGCCGGCCAAGATGATCAATCCTGCAGCAATGATGGATTGCTTTCGCATTATTTCCCTTCCAGTTTTTTAATGAGATTGAGCGCGATCCCCATCATCGAGCCTTCAGCCATGTAATACGTTGGATTCATAAAACCCATCTCACCGGTAATAATATTATCGCTTACGGCTAGGATAACCGCGGCTTTAACATTGTAAAGCTGGGCAATGGTAAGAAATACCGATGTCACCATATCAACGGCAATGCATCCGTCATCCACAGCCTTACCGACATGCTCACGGGTTTCACGCAAGATCGCATCCGTGGACCAGACACGGCCTTTGTGAATTGTAATCCCTGTGCCCTGTGCTATTTCGACAAGATCCTTTGTCAACCCTGGATCGGCCTGGGTCTTGAAATCATTTTTGACATAATACGGGGTAACGCCTTCGCCGCGCATGGCGGTTTCCGCAATGATCAAATCGCCTACCTTGATATCGGCACTCAAAGCCCCGCAGCTGCCGATTCGAATAAGATACGGAATTTTTGCATTGCAAAGAATTTCCGTCGTAATTGACGTATCAGCGGCAAATCGGCCTCCATTAACCGAGGTCACTTTAGTCCCGGCAAATTTTCCCGTGTACATCGAATATTCCATAAAAGAAAAATTCTTAACCGGTTCTTCAATCTTTTTAAGAAATGCTTCACATCGGTCACGCGGCCCGGGGACAACAGCATACTTACCAACATCTTGAGGCCGTAATTGCACCATATCGAGCAAATCCTGGCCGGTCAAATGCGTATCTTTTTTCATTTGCGACATCTTAGATTCCTTTCTTTAACTGTTCTTTGTCAATTTTCCCTAGTCTATTTTTTGGCAATTCTGGCAAAATAACAATCTCTTGCGGGACTTTAAAATTTGCCAAATGATCTTTAACAAAAAATCTCAAATTATCAGCGCTCACATTTTCTCCAGGCTTGAGCGTGACAAAGGCCTTCACGACTTCGCCGCGAAGTTTATCCGCAACGCCAATGACCGCGACTTCGGCAACTGATAAATGTTTATGCAGTGCTGTTTCAACTTCTGGCGCATAAACAATCTGGCCAGCGACTTTAATCATTTCTTTTTTCCGTCCGACAATATACAAAAATCCTTCTTCATCAAAGCGTCCCAAATCTCCCGTATGAAACCATCCGTTCCAAATCAAACTTTTCGTGTTTTCTGGATCCTTATAATACCCATCCATAACGACCCAGCCGCGAATGACAATTTCACCGATCTCGCCGGGCGCCAACTCTTTTTCCTCTTCATCAAAAATGCGTATTGCACAATGCGGAGCCGGTTTGCCCACGCTTTCGATCTTCCCGCTATTTAACGGCGTTACCGTATTTGGCGGACATGTTTCTGTCATGCCCCAGCCATTTAAAAGCCGGGCGTTCGGACAATGCGCGCGGAAAAGACGCATCATATCCGGCGAGCTTGGCGCGCCAAAGACCACCATCCACCGGATGGAGGAAAGATTAAATTTATCAATATTTTTCAATGTCAAAAATGCCATGTACATGGCCGGCACAACGTGAAAACACGTGACCTTGTATTCTTGAACATTGCGCAGAAATTCAATAGGATTAAACCGCTCCATCAAGACAAGCGTAATGCCAAACAAAATACAATTTTGAATATAAATGAGCCCCGCAATATGACTAAGCGGAAGCGCACAAAGCTTGATGTCCTTGTCCGTCAGATCAACAAAATGGTGCATGGCTTCCGGAGAGCCGTCCAAGTGCTTATAATTTAAAACAACGCCTTTGGGCTTGCCCGTTGTTCCCGATGTATACATGATAAGCGAGGTATCTGTTTCGGCAATTGTCGTCGCTACCTCATTGTTAGATGCCTTCGCGATGATTTCTTGATAAAAAGAACTTCCCGGAACCTGTGGCTGCAGGCTCACGATCTCTTTTAAGGATGGTACAACAGCCTTCAGCTCTTGTGGCGATAAATTTTCTTTGGGAATATAAATAAGATATTTTGCTTCAGAATGCGTTAAACACGATACAATTTCATCTTCCTTAAGCATAAAATCTAGAGGGACGCCGGTTGCGCCAAGACAAAAGACAGCCAAATAGCTATAAATATATTCTGGACAATTCGGCAAGTAAATGGCGACTTTGTCCCCTTTCTGAACACCTAAACCTTTAAGGGCGTTCGCAAGCTCAAAGACTTGATCGCGTAGCTCCAGAAAAGTTATTGGTTTTTCTTTAAAAAATAAAGCTGGCTTCGCAGAAAGTTTTTTTGCTCTATCTTCAAGAATTTGAATGACTTTCATGCAAAATCTCCTTATTAAATAATATAAACCGCTTGGCTTTTAAGTATCAAAGATTATAAAAGGAAGCAAGACTAGTCATAGATTCAACAAATTTACTGAAATCGATGCACTACTTTCCTTCCGAAGACGGAAATAAATGTAAAAGTAGTGAAATTTTACTAGTATAATTTTAATAAAAAAACTGAATCTGTCAAGATATTTATATTAATATATTATTGCAGGGTCTCAATAAGCTTTGCAATGGACTTGATCTCTGCGTAAACAAGGTCCAAGTCATGTTCTAGGATGATCTTAAGATGCTGGGAGGTATTTTTAAGGTTCTGCTGGATACTTTCCAGATCGCGTTGGATACGCTTTAAGAATATCACGCGCGCGCGAAGGCGGCGATGGGCGATCTTTTTGTTAACATGCGGTAGAAAATACAAAGAAAGGTCAATATTAAAATACGGGCGTTCAATAGACAGAAAACTTTCGGTCAAAAGGTGATCGAAAATTTTCTTACCCTTGTCAGTAATGCTATAAGTAAACTTTTCTGGAAAATGCCCTTCCCTTCCAATATCTTTACTGACAAGGCCAAGTTTTTCCATTTTACGAAGCGGATAATAAATGGATTTGATTTTAAGGCCTAAAAACGGGACGAGCTCTTCTTCGATCTGGCGCTTGATTTCATAACCATGCTTTGGCCCTTCCATCAAAAGCCCTAAAAAAAGAAGCTCATGTTCGATCATGGTAAAGGAATTTCTTTGATCTCAGGATAAATTTTATCCAATTGTTCAAAAATCATATTCGCGACAGTTTTCTGAGCCGCAGTGCTTAAAGAAATAATCTCGACCTTTGATTCTTTGAGCTTAAGGGGAGTAATGAAAATACCGACTTCTGTTGTATCGATACTGCCTGGAACATTCATAACGACAATTACATAGTTCTTACGATCTTTGATAAATAAATTATACTGGGAAACCTCTTCAACTTCGACTTCTTCATCGCCTATCTGTGTCTTTTTCGTTATCTTGGCTTCATGGTTTTTGATGATATCAACGATTTTATCAAAACAATCGTTAGCAAAGCATTCATACATCTTTACCGTCGCTGTATCGCGATTGTCATAAAGCGCCTTGGTCGACGACCCCCAGACAACTTTGAACGGTTCCTGAACACAGGCGCAACCGCACATAAAGAAAAGGAGAAGAATAAACAGATATGATTTTTTCATAGGTTTCATTATAACAAAGAAAATTCTTTTTGCAAACCTCATCGGCTTGTCATCTTTTGAAGAAGCGGAAAAAGATACTCCCGCTCTCTCTGCATGCGTTCCGTAAGCTCATGCGCAAAATCCATAAAATCCTTCGGAAAGCTCCGCGCATGAGTATCGCTCGCTTCGCCAGAATGCTTTTCAAAAAAAGTAAAATAATTGACCTTAGCCTCTTTTAAGTCATACACTAAAAAATCGATCATCTTGGTCGATGGTCGATCGTCTTTATAATAGGCATAGAGGGTGTCAAAAAACGTTTGGTCTTCCTTGGCAAACAAGGCAAGAAGTAAATCGCCGAATTCCCGCAATCTTGGCTTGGCCTCAGGATACGAACGCAAGAAAGGCTGGATACTCCCGATAGCTTCTTCAAGAGCCTGATGAGCTTGCGAAAAATACTTCAGATAATCTATTTGCATAAAAGCTTCCTGCCGTGAGGAGCTTACGGGAGCACCGGATGTTTTTTCAACATATCCTCAAGCTGCGTTTGGTAGTCAGCACAAATCTTTTCAAGCCCCTGAGCACGCGCCCTGGCTTTCACAAGTTCAACCTGGGCAAGCCTGTTTTGTTCCGATAACTGCTGATTTGACTTTTTTAGTTCTTCAGACTCCTGGCCATTCACGCTCCCTGCCTGCTCTACCCTTTTTTGCAAGATACTTTTTTCCTGCTCGAGCTCTTTAATTCTCTGCGCAATATCACGCGTCTGTGCCTGAAACTGTTCCTTGATCTCCTGGGCTTGCTGTTCAAGGATTTGCGATTTCCCTTCCTTGTTTCGCGCTTGCTCTGCGAGCGCCTCATTTTCCTTTTTCAGCGTTAACAATTCTTGTTCAATGACCCGCAGGCCTTCGATCTCTTTTTGACATTTTAACTGCAAATCATCATTTTCTTTACGCAAGGCCTCGTTCTCTTTTTGCATGCGCTCTTGTGCGCCTGAAATCTGCTGAACATCCGAGACCTTAACCTCTAGTGTTTTAATCTCCTGCTGATAAAAACTTTCTTTTTCTTTTAATTCCGCAAGTTGTGTTTGCAGCGTCCCGATAACTTCAACCGCACCGTTGGCCTGCTCATTGGCCTTTGAAACAACATCCGCGATCTTTGCCTCCAATGCCTTAATTCTTTCAACGGGCTCGGTTGCCTTATTTTTATATTGTTCGCTCTCGGTCTTTAAATCCAAAATTTCTTTTTCAAGCTCTTCGACCTGGCTTTTTGCCTTGCCTTCCAATTCCTTCGCTCGTATATCCGCCTCTTTGAGTTTTCCTATGATCACATCCGATTCTTTTTTGATCAATTCAAGGCTCTCTCGGGAAGCAACAAGTTCGCCTTTAAGATCCTGCAAATCCTTTTTAGCCTTTTCTTCACCCTTTAAGGCAAGATCAAGGGCTTTCTGTTTCTCGTCATAATCTTTTCTTAAAACAATGTCATGATCTTTGGGAACGGCACAAAATGCCCCCCAGACAATCGAAACGCCGATTATTAAAAGCACAGCGGCTACAAAACTTAAAATCATAATCATCATAATGTACTCCTTGTCATAAAATTAAATATAGCCTTTGCGTTCCAAATACCCGGCATAATCTGCAACGCTATCCTCGAGTTCCATAAACGGCTTGGCATAACCGGCCATGCGAAGTTTTTTTGTATCGGCCTCGGTAAAATATTGATACTGCGACCGCATCGCCTCGGGCATTTCGATGTATTCAATATTTGGTTTTTGATGTGTCGCGGCAAACAGCGCATGCGCAACATCATTCCATGTGCGCGCCTTGCCTGTTCCGACGTTGTAAATCCCAGCCAATCGAGGATTCGCGAAAAAGAACATGACAATATCAACGGCATCTTTAATATAAATAAAATCCCGTTTCTGCCCGCCATGAGCGTACTCATCCTTGTATGATTTATAAAGAAGCATAATGCCTTCATCCACGACCTTTTTATACGCCTTTAAAATAACACTGCGCATCGGCCCCTTGTGATATTCATTGGGCCCAAAGACATTAAAAAATTTGAGTCCAACCATTTTATTAAGGACGCCCTGTTCCAGCACCCAAAGGTCAAATTTTTGCTTTGACTCGCCATAAAAATTCAACGGCTGACAGTTCTTGATCATGGCATGGTCGTCACTATAACCTTGCGCTCCATCGCCATAAGTCGCAGCAGAGCTTGCATAAATAAATCGTGCCTGATGATCAAGCGCCCACTGAGCAAGAACTTTTGTGTACAAAAAATTATTCGTTTCATAATACTCTTTGTCTTGCAAAATGGTCGAACTACAAGCTCCCATGTGAATGATGCAGTCAACATGATCAGCGAGCTGATTTTTTTGAACCAAATCAAGGAAATCACTTTTATCTAAATAATCAACAAATTTTTTATTACGAAAATTTTTAGGTTTCAGATCATTGTTCAAATGATCCACGATCAAAACATCTGACCGGCCTGCGGCATTAAGCGCTCCCAAAATACAGCTTCCGATAAAGCCGGCAGCTCCTGTCAAAACAATCATGGCTTCTCCTTGTCTTGACCCAAAAGATACCTGGCTAAACGCTGACCGCTTTTGTATGCAAAATCATTAAGATCCTTGTCTTGAATGGATTGGGCTCGCGATGAAAAACGAAGAATCACGCGATCCGTTTCAAGATTGATGAGCTTGCCTTCCACGGCAAAAACGTTAGGCACCTTCTTTAATCGGTTCATCATCCCTTGAGGTTTTTGATACGCGGTCACATATCCTTTAATATAAAATTTTGCCTTATCGGTCTTGTCGTCGACAATGACATTCAAAGGCGATGGCTTTTCTTGCATGGCATCCGCAAAGCCCTTGACCATCATCAGCGATGCCTGTGAAACTTCTGGATTTGAAAAAACACCCTCACCAGATTTAAAAGGTTCTATGACAAGGCTTCCTGCCAAAGGACAATTGGGATCAACGACCTCGGCCTCAAAATGAACAAGCTCCGCACTATGCTCAACAATAGCCTTGGTGGCGCCCCTGGAGCAAGCCCCTAGTGAAAAAAAGAGAATAAAAAGAAAAAAATATTTACTGTTCATGTTCTTTAAGAAAATTTTAGCATGTGTATTTTCTCGTCGCAATACAATTCCCTCTAAATTTAAGTATCTTTCTCATCGTAAATCTCGCCAAAAAGCTCTTCCAAAACATCTTCCATGGTGACAAGGCCAATATTTTTTCCTTTTTCATTCTGAACGATAAACAGATGCTGATGATAGGTTCGAAATTTTTCCAACAGGGTATCCGCGCGCGTAGCATCACTAATAAAGATTGGTTCCGTCATAAAATCTTGAACGCAGGCCTCGTAATTATCTTTCGCGATTTCGCGCAAAAGTACGCGATGCTGGACAATGCCAACAATATCCGCAAGGTCTTTGTCGTAAACCGCGATACGGCTAAATCGAGACCCAACGATGACTTCTTTAAGATCCAAGAGTTTAGCCTTGGCCTGGAGGGCATAAATTTGGCCAATGGGCTTCATCATTTGATACGCCTTTAAATCATTAAGGCGAAAGACATGATTACACAGAATCTCTTCGTCACTTTCCACGGTTCCTGCCGCACGGCCCATTTTAAGCATCATCTTGATTTCTTCTTCAGTGATCTTCGGACGATTCCATTTTTTAAAAAAAGGTTTAGTGGCGCCCATGACCACGCCAACAAGGGGTTGCAAAAATAAAACAAGCCCATGCAAAGGTGTTGCCACGAGAAGCGAAAGTGTTGTCTTGTAACGCTCGCCAATTGTCTTAGGGATAATTTCTCCGAACACAATCACCATAAATGTAATAAAAGCTGAAATGACGCCAAGCCAATTCTCGCCAAAAAGTACGGCCGCATGCTGGCCAACGAAGATCGACCCGACAATATTGATGATATTGTTTAAGATAACAATTGTGGCAAGGGTCTTATCAATATTCTCTTTTAAATATAAAAGGTCTTTGGCACCCGGTTTCCCCTGCTCGTATAAAACTTGGGCGCGCACAGAAGGAAGGCTTAGGACAGCAGACTCCACCAAAGAACAAAGAGCCGATGCCGTCAACACGCTTAAAAATAAAAACAATAATGCAAACATATCTTTATCAGCCTTACATTATTTATGATGGTCAATATTAATAATTTAAAGGTGGAAAATCTCTTCGCCTAAGGGCTTGTTCGGGAAATCGCTTTTATATCAATTTCCGCTGCGGGCATCGCCAGAAAATAACCTTGCATGGCATCAACCCCTAGGTTCAGAAGAATGTCAAATTCTTCTTTTGTTTCAACGCCTTCGGCTACCGATATAATCTTGTTTTCTTTACAAAAATCCACAATGAAACGAACAACGCTGAGCTTCAAAGGATTTTTATTTAAATCACGAATAATGCTAATGTCGATCTTGACATATTGGGGAGAGATTTCGACGATGGACTCAAGGCTTGCAAATCCTCCGCCCAGATCATCAATAGCAACCCCAAAGCCAACGCGTTGATAATCCTTCAGGCGATCATAAAACATCTTGTAATCTGTAATGGCAGAGCGCTCCGTAATTTCAAAAACAATGTCACTTTTATCAATGCCAAAATTCTCGATCAGTGTCCGAATATGCGCAAACTCCGTGCTTTCGATCAAATAAGGGTTGGAATTTAAAAAAAGTTTACCCTTGTAACCGCTGGCTAAAACAGTTTGGAATGCTTTGGTCCAGCCTAAAATTTCCAGATCATAATAAAAACCAAAACGCAATGCCGCCTCAAAAAGCATTTCAGGATTGGCCAGAATACTTTTAGTCGGAGGACGGCTTAAAACTTCCAAGCCGCAGAGGCGAAATGGCTTTAGATAAAAGATGGGCTGGAAAAAAGGAAGGATCAGCTTATGATCAATGATGCGCCGCAGCTCAACAACAACTTCGCCGCGTTCCGCATCTTCCCCTGTTTTAAACACGTCGCGTCGTCGCATGACAGCTTCCATGCGGGCAAAGAGCTCTTCATATTCAAAAGGTTTGGTGATGTAATCATCCGCCCCTAAATAAAGCCCTTCGATCTTGTCTTCATAAAGATAGCGCACGGAAAGGATAATAATGGGCAAATGTTGCGTATTTTTTTGTTCGCGTAGTTTGCGGCAGACGTCAAAACCAGGAATATCGGGCAACACAAGATCCAAAAGAACAATGTCGGGCTTATTCATCGCCTTTTCTAAAGCCTGCGCACCGGTTTCGGCAATATCAACCTCATAGCCGCGCGTCTCTAAAAGAAGCAAAAGTGTCTTGGCGACATTTTTTTCATCATCGACAACAAGTACTTTTTTCTTGTTCATAAATCCTTTCAAAATAAAAAATGACTATAATTATTATAAAAGAAAGAAGGCCTGGAATCTATCCTCATGCCAAAATTCTTAAATACGCCGATAGGTGCAAAACGAATACGTAATACCTCTATCCGAGCAGCTCGACAAAGATTCAATCTTCTCAAAATTTTTCTCAAACTCAGGAAAAAAACAATCACAAGAAAAATCACCAACAATCTTGGTAAGATAAATCTTTCGGCATAAAGGATGCTCAATCGCTTCCCTGTAAACACTCGCTCCGCCGATCACAAAAATATGGTCTATCTTTTTTTGATATTCTTCATTATCCAAAAGAGTGACGGCACTCTCAAGGCTTTGAGCCTTTAACACACCGCGAGGAAAAGGATAATCCGCTTTTTTGGTCAAGACAACGTTTAATCTACCGATCAAAGGACGAAATTTAGGCAGGATGCTTTCCCATGTTTTGCGGCCCATGATCACGGCATTAATTTTATTTCTTTCCGACGATGCAAGCGTAATTGTTTTAAAATGTTGCATGTCACCAGACAGGGCCCATGGCAATTTGCCTTCTTTGCCAATCCCATTTTTTTGATCAAGTGCAGCAATAAGGTCAAATGTTTTCATACGTTTGTCTAGACGGCAATGGGAAATTTGATAAAGCTATCGTGCTGATAATTGACAAGCGAAATATCGTTGAACGCTAAATCAAAAATGGGTTTACGGGCAACCTTTAGATCAGGCAGAGGCTTAGGCGTGCGCGCAAGCTGTATCTTCAAACCATCAACATGGTTAAGATAGATGTGCGCGTCACCAATGGTGTGTGTAAAGATGCCCGGGATCAAATTGCACTCCTGCGCCATCATGGTTAGAAGCAATGCATAACTTGCAATATTGAAAGGAACCCCCAGCGCCAGATCCGCCGAACGCTGATAAAGCTGACAATCCAGCCGGCCGTTCACAACATAAAGTTGAAACATCATATGACATGGCGGAAGGGCCATGCGATCAATATCCCCCGGATTCCATGCGCTCACAATAATACGCCGCGAGTCCGGATTTGTTTTGATAAGCTGAATGGCATTCTGGATTTGATCAACGTGTTCCTTGACATAGGTGTTTGTCATCGGATTCAAAACAAACTTTTCCCATTTACGCCACTGATATCCGTAAATCGGCCCCAACTCGCCGTTTTCCCTAGCCCACGCGTTCCAGATCGGTGTATATTGTTTTAATCCGTCATTGATATTGGTTGAGCCCTTAAGGAACCATAGAAGCTCGTGAACAACAGCATCGAAAAGAACTTTTTTTGTGGTTAAAATCGGAAAGCCCTTGCGAAGATCGTATTTTTTCTGACAACCAAAAATAGCGATGGTCCCGGTTCCGGTGCGATCATTCTTCCGTTCGCCGGAGATGAGGACTTCTTCAATGAGATCAAGATATTGTTTCATCGACCACTCCCCGTCTAGATCCTAGTGGTCTGCCACATTTTGGTATTATATTCTTCAACCATGCGCTGCGTGCTAAAGAACGCACTCTTGGCCACGCAGTTAATCATTTTATCAACCCATTCTGTCTGAGAATTCATCCGGCCATTCTTGATCGTTTCATAATAAAGCTTCATCGCAGCTTCCAGAGTATCATAAAGTGCATCCGCATCTTCATCCAAGCGTAAGTCTGCTTCGCTGCCGATATCTGACCCGTGATGCTGATAACCAAAGATCCAGCCAATATCATCATGCTCCGCTTCAACGACCCAGCCATCCAAAGTTGTCATCTGCAAGACACCATTAATGATCGCCTTCATGCCGCTGGTGCCTGAGGCTTCAAAAGGCGGCAGTGGATTGTTCAGCCAGACATCGACGGAATTACTTAACAGCTTTCCGAAATAAGTATCATAATTTTCAAGAACGATCACTTTAATAATATCTTTATAATAATTGAGCTTATCAATTTGATCCAGAATTTGGTCTAAGCGCGTCCCGCCGATATTATCATTGGGATGCGCCTTGCCGGCCATGATAATTTGAATGGGCCCGACTTCGCGCGCGAGCTCAATCAAGCGTTCAATTTTCTGCAAAATCAGTGCGGGGCGTTTATAGTTGGCAATACGCCTTGCCCATGAAATGGTAAACACGTCCTCTTTAAACTTCCAAGGTTTGATCAGCTTCAAAAGGTTATTCTTGTTCACCTGATGGGCATCAAAAAGTTCTTTTCTAAATTTGGCATCCTTGGAAAGCTTGCGGACATTTTCAAGCGCGCGAGGATCCTTGTCCCAAGCGCCAATGGTCGGTTTATATTTCTCAAAAAGCTTTTGAAAACTTTCCGAGGCCCACGTATAGGTATGAACGCCGTTGGTGATGGCCTGAATCTTATGAGCATAGTTAGGGAATTGCAGGCGCATGACCTCGCCGTGTTTTTGCGCCACGGCATTTACTCTGTTGCAATTATTGAGCGCCATGTAGGTCAAGTTAATTTCTCCTGACGAAGGACTTTCCTTGCCAAACATCTCAGCGGCCTGCACGTAATGCGGCTCAAGGACATTGGCAACATCAGAAATATTAAAACGGTCATGCCCTGCCGCCACCGGCGTATGGCAGGTAAAAATAAAATTATTGCGAATCTGATCCAGATTTCCCTTATCCTGCATGGTCATATATTTTTCAAGGATCGCAAACGCGGCATGTCCTTCGTTTAAATGATAGCGATTCGTCGCGTAGCCTAAGCTGGCAAGGGCTTTCATCCCGCCGATTCCAAGAATGGTGCGCTGCATGATCTTCCACCAGGCATTATCACTGCGATACAGTTGTCCCGTGAGCTGGCGGAAATATTCTTTATTCTGCGGGAGGTTGGAATCAAGAAGGATCAAGGGAACGACATGGCTCTTGTCAAAGCTATAGACATAATATTTCCAGAGCCTTAAATAAATCGGCCCTTCTTTGGTATTCAAGGTCACAATATTTTTTAAAGGAATGAGGCCCGGATACGTGTGCGGGTCCCATTGAAGCTCTTCGGGCACCTGTCCGTGCTTATACCAAAAGTTTTGTTTAAAATATCCCTTGTTCCATAAAAT
>Ga0172369_10001810_pt1 | contig 30395 bp, 21 predicted proteins | sample LakKiv25m_FD_114539 | JGI IMG/M metagenome (GOLD analysis project Ga0172369, IMG submission 114539) | Freshwater microbial communities from Kabuno Bay, South-Kivu, Congo - kab_022012_11.25m | ecosystem: Environmental > Aquatic > Freshwater > Lake | place: Democratic Republic of the Congo... | reverse complement strand
TCGCTGCTTGCGAACAAGTCGCAGTTCTACTGGATCAACCACACGTATTCGCATCCGAACCTGGACACATTGACCGCGGCGCAAATCCTCAGCGAGATCAAGCAGAACTTCCAGTTTGCCACCAAGTACAAGATCGCGGTGAACAGGACCGAGCTGGTGACTGGCGAGCACTCTGGCCTGGCCAACCCGGCGATGCCGATCGCGCTCAATCAGACCAACATCGACTGGATTGCCTCGGACAACTCGAAGCAGCCGCTGCCGTATGTGATTGGACCGGCGACGACAATCCCGCGTTATCCTTCGAATGTGTACTACAATGTCGGCACCAAGGCCGAGCAACTGGACGAATACAACACCATCTACTTCTACAATTGCGTCAACACCGCGTACACGACTTGCCTGGCGGCGCCGGCGACATGGGACGAGTATGTGGCCAGCGAAGTCGGCATCATGTTCAGGCACTTGCTGGGCAACGACCCGCGACCGCACTTCTTCCACCAATCGAACCTGGCGGAAGATGGCACGATGTACCCGATCGTCGATGGCGTCTTGGCCCGCTATGCCCAGTACGTCAAGCTGCCCATCGTCCAGCCGGCGTTCCGTGAGGCGGGCCAGATCATGCGGCGTCTCGCCGCGTGGCAAGCAGATTCCTCTGGTGTTTCTGCGTACTACATGGCCGGCCGCATCTACCTGGCCAGTTCCAAGACAGTCCAAGTGCCCGTTACCGGCTACAAGAACGGTCAACTCTACGGCACCGAGCGGTCGAATTGGGTGACCGTCAAGCCCTTGCTGGCGAAGTCGCTCGCGGTCGTGACGCCGCTCTAAGAACACCGACGAGAACAACTCGTCGGCCGTTCGTTTGCTTTTTGTCTGGTCGCCAAGCTCACCGATGCGGATTCGCGGCGACGCACAGCGGACAAGTTGATCGACCTGTTCTCGCTGGTGCCCTAAGTGCGTGCGCAGTGGTTGGTGGCGCCAGCTGCCGCAAGTGTTGGCCATGACTGAACCTCGCCGACCACCTGAAGATCCGGGCACGCCGGGCGGCCGGCGCGCCGGCTCCGCAGACAGCGACGGATTCGCAGTCGAGCCCCTCGATGCCAAGACGCCGTTGGCTCCGACGATCGTCCGGCGACGCGGCAGCGGCGGATTCGATCCGGACGGCGGCAGGCCGGTCAGCGATGGCTTCGCGCCTGCTCCCGTGGCTGCGGCAGGCAACGGTGTCGCGGACCAAGCTGCAGACGGACCAAGCTATACGTTCGACGTGCGATCCGGTCCCGGTCTCGCGCGTTCCGGTCGTGTCGGCGTGCAGCCAAGCGCGGAGATCCAGGCAGCGGAGCAGGCGCTGTTGCGCAACCTCGGGCATCGCTTCGTGACGGCCGAACCGATGGCCGTGGCGCTGACACATCCCTCGTGGCGCAATGAACGACCACAAGTCACGGCCGACAACCAACGCTTGGAGTTTCTAGGAGATCTCGTCGTCGGCCTGGCTGTCGGGGACATCCTCCTGCAGCGGCTGCCTCAGGCGGCGGAGGGCGAACTGTCGGTGTTGAAGTCGCAACTGGTGCGGGAAAGTGCGCTCGCGACACTGGCAGAGCGTCTCGGCGTCGGGCCGGCGCTACGGCTGGGTCGCGGCCAAGAGCAGGGCGGTGGCCGGCAGCGGCCGGCGATCCTCGCCGACGCGATGGAAGCGATTCTGGGCGCAGTGTTCTTGGATGCCGGTTACGATCATGCGCGTGCGCTCATCGGCAGGCTGCTGGCAGAGCCACTCGAGGCATTGCTCGCGGCGACGCGGCAGGCTGCGGCGGCGGCGAGCACCACTGCGCTGCATGCCAAGACGCACAACTACAAGACAGCATTGCAGGAATGGCTTGCTCGGGCGCGCGCAGATGCGCCGGTGTATCAGCTCTTGTGCGAGCTTGGTCCGCCAGAAGCGCGGCGTTTTCGCATGCAGGTCGAGACGTGCATGGCAGGCATGGTGCACCGCGCACGCGGCGAGGCGACGACGGTCAAAGGTGCAGAAAATGCTGCAGCTGAACGGCTTTACCGTGCCTTGACGACAGGGTCGTGAGGGTCATGGGTTCACCCGGCAATGCGTTTCTGATGGGTGTGTCACGCTCCCAGACTGTGCAGCAGCTGGCGCAGGCCGTGTTCCAAGGCGACGGGGCGGTGCAGGCCCAGTTCCTGCTGCAAACGCACTGGATTCACAGATGACAGCCGCACTTCGCCATCGCGCGCGGCCTCGTGCGTGACCTCGATGCGACGGCCGACCGCTGTGCCGAGCGCTTGGACCAATTGCAGCAACGTGACACTGTGACCCGATGCCACGTTCACCACGCCCGTGGCGTCACCGAGCAGGGCGGCCATGTTGGCAATGGCGACATCAGCTACAGAAACGAAGTCGCGGGTTTGTAGACCATCGCCGAAGATGGTCAGGGGTGCGCCGGCGCGGATGCGGTCGCAGAACTTGCTGATCACGCCTGAATAGGGCGAGCGCGGATCCTGGCGCGGGCCGTAGACATTGAAATAGCGAAGCCCACAACAGGACATGCCGTACATCTGCTGGAACAGCGACGCGTATTGGTCGTTGATCAGCTTTTCCAGGGCATAGGGCGACAGGGCCGCGGGCGCGGAGGTTTCCGTCAACGGCAGTTCGGTCGGTGCGCCATACACAGCCGCGCTCGATGCGTAGACAAAACGCTGGACATTCGCCTGCCTGGCAGCTTCGAGGACGGTCAGGAATCCGGCGACGTTGACGGATGCGGAAAAGGTGGGCGCTTCGATGGAAGTCGGCACGAACACCTGCGCCGCAAGGTGCAGCACATGCGTCACGCCACGCAGCGCGTGCTCGACGGCCGCGCCATCGCGGATATCGGCCTCGATGAATTCCAAGTCCTTGTGCTGCGGCAGGTTGTTGCGGCTGCCGGAGTAGAGATTGTCCAGGACCCGGACGCGGTGGCCCTGGCTGAGCAGCAGGTCGACGCTGTTCGAGCCGATGAATCCGGCGCCGCCGGTGACGAGCATGTGCATGGAACGCGGGACTCCCTGCGCGCCGCAACGGCTACGCGTGCTGCATGAGCGCGCCACATTGTACCACAATCCGCGCGATCAGCCATGGGCTTGCTGGGGGACTCACAGAACTGTACAAAGTCCAAGCGCCCGAATTCATTCGGGCGCGGATCTCGCGATAGCCCTGGGGGACGCACATCCGCTGACAGGATCGCCAGTCATAGCGACGGCACGCCAGGCGCCATTACTGACGATCCTGTGAGGCGATGCGGCGCTCCACGGCGCGCTGGGGCGGCGCTGGAGTTCACGTGTCGAGCCCTGCTATGCTCGCGCGCCAACTTCAGGGCCGCGCAAGCGGACCAGCCAGGGGTCGTAGGGCGCGGCGCCCCCCAACATTGTTGCCACCGAGCGAGGCGTCGTCGTGAATCCGTCCAGCCGCGCCGTCATCGTTGCTGGCCTCGCTGCCTTGGTCGTGGTGCTGCTGGTCGTGCTGCACGATGCGCCGCACGTGCCGATGCAGAACCCGCCGCTTGCTCCACAGGCGTCGAGTACGAATCTCGCCGTGGATCGGCCGCTCTTGCCTGTACCGCCGACGTCGACGACGGCGCAAGCGGAGCAGCCCGCGTGGGTGCAGACCATCGCCCACGTGCCCATGGAGCAAGGCGCGTCGACGCAAGCGGTCGAGCTCGGCGAAGTGCTGACCACGCCGAGCGAGTCGCGCGGCCGCTTGTTCACTTGCCGCAACGGCGTGGATGCCTTGCCAATCGCGTGGCAGCCCGCGCCAGCGGGCGCGCAGCAGGCGGACGCGCTCGCGCAGTTGTTGGGGCAGATCGGCAAGACGTTTGCGCCCTACCGCCTGTCGCTGTCGTGCCGGGCGGCGGACCTGCGCGCCGTGCCCGTCCAGGTCTATTTCGATGCGCAGACACTGGCGGCGCTGCCCTTCATCGGTCGCGACACGGACGTCACGCTGCAATTCTTGGGGACCAGTCCTCAGGGGGTGCTGCTGGCCCGCTACATCCATGTTCAGGCCCGTCCCGTCGTCGCGTCCTTGTCGAGGGATCTACCGGACTTGCTGGCCGCGATGCTGGCTCCCGAGGAATTCGCCGACCAACGCGTCACCTGCCTGAGTCGTGGCGCGGCACAGATGGTCTTGCCGGCCATGGTCGATGCGCAGAGCCGTTCCCGGCTTGGCGCCGATGCGTCGCCGTCATTTGCTCTGCTGCGTTGCACGGATCGTCGCGACATCGCCGTACCGATTCTGGCAGCATGGCCCGCGACGCGCGCGACCGACCTGCTGCGGGTGATCGATGGAACCCGGTTGCGGCTGCGCTTGCGGGGGCTGGCCGGCAACCGCCTGCTGGCGACCTGCGAGGCGATCGCGGCGGGCGGCGTGGAGCCGGCGCAAGATGACCTGCGCCTTGCTTTGCTGCAGCCGCAAGCCCATGAAGGTCGTCTCTTTGCCTGCACGAGCTTGGGCATACCGCTGGCGCAATCGATCGAACCGGGAGAGCCCACGACGGCGCCGCACGTCGCCGGCAAGTTGGCAAACCGCAAGACATGGCTGACCTGCGAGTTGCCGTCGGGGCCGCCGCTCGGCCTGACCGTGTTCTTCCGCGAGGGCAATCAGGAGCAACTGCTGGACATCGTGCGCGCAACGCGCGTCGAATTGAGGCTGCTCGGTGGGACTGCGAACGGCTTCCATGTGTTGTTCGAGCGTGTGCTGGCTGCGCCGACGCCTCCGAGCGCGCGGGCCACCGACCTGCGCCGTTTCGTCTTGTTGGATGAACTGCTGCGAGGCCAGCACGTGACCTGCAAGCTCGAATTCGAACCGAGGATGGTGGGCGAACCGGGCGCGCCGAGGCCGGGCGCCAGGTTGTTTGCGACGAAGATGGCGGCGGCGCCCCTCGACGTTGCATGTAGCGACCCGCTGCGGCCCTATGGCGGCCAGCGTTTCGAGGTGTACTTCGCCGACGAGGCAACGCGCAAGCATGCCAATTTGCAGCCGGGTTCTGTCGTGACCTTGGCTTTTGCGGGGGTGGCAGAAAATACCCCTGTGGCGGGCTTTGTGGCGCCTCAGAAGTTGTGAATTCTTCAGAGACATGGCAGGCGGCCAGGCCGATCCTGAACGGTCACGAGCTGTGCGACGCGGGGAGAGCCGCCACACGTTCGCGCCGCGGCTCAGCCAGCGGACCCGGCCGCGTGACCGCCTCGAACAGCACCGTCGCGGGCGGCGTCAAGGTCTGGGCGTCGTTCACGGCGGCGTTCTGCCGCACGAAGGCGAGATAGAGCATGTCGCGCAGCGATCGGTTCACCAGCAGGTATGCCGTGGCAAATGTGGTCAGACAAGCGAGGAAGTAGCCGAAGCCGTACCACGCCAGGCCGAGACGCAAGCCGAGCCACGTGAAGCCGAGGTTGCTCAGAAGAAACAGGCCGTTGATGGTCAGCACCGCCCGCCGGGAGTCGAAGTAGTGCAGCACGATCGTCAGCATGAGCACGCCCGATTGGAAGGCGGCTCCCATCGTGCAAAACCGCAGCATGAAAACGCCGGCTTGGGGCACCTCGACAGCATCGAGCACAAGGGTTGGCAACAGCACGACCAGCGCCGTGATGCACAGCTGCAAGAAGCCCACATCGCGGCCGGCGGCGTGAAATGTTGCGATCACGCGGTCTTGAGCTCTGCGCAGTCGCTGGTGGCTGGCATGCTGCACGATGGCGCCGTAGAGGCTGTCGCAGGCCTCGTGCAAGGATGTCTCTGCCTTGATGACGAAGAGCGAGAGCACAGGAACCGTGGAGATATACGCGACAAAGACCACGGTGTCGTAAGTCGGATAGGCGTAGAGGCCGCCAGGCATCGCGACGTGCTCGGGTGCCGTCCACATCAGCCATTTGTCCACCCAGATGCCGGCGCCGTAGAGAAGGCCACCGAGGGCGAGGTCCCAGTAGCGCAGGAGGGCGCCGACGACGGCAGTCAAGGGCCTGGATTGCCCTGGGAAGTTGTGCAAGACCAGCGCGCAGATTCCGGCGTTGGTGGCACCCATGCCGAGCGTGAAGCCGATGAGCAGATCATCGAGGTTGGGGGCCGGCAGACACCTCAAGATCAGCCAGAACAGGAGGACTCCCACCGCATAGGCCATGGTCAGTGCGCGGAACTGCCGAATCGTCGACAGCATCGGGGCGGCGAGCCAATTCATCGTGACCATGACGCCACACAGGAGCGCGAGGCCGCGTGTCGATGGCGGCAAGTCCAAGAAACGAACGCCGATCGCGCCGATCGGCAGCACGACTGCAAGGCCGAGCACGAGCGCGCCGATGAAGCTGGCGGCGACCTTCTCCGTGCGCTGATCGAACAGACAATCGCTGACGTGCCGTGTCATGGCGATGGCGATGGGGCTGGTCAATGTCAGTGAAATCGAGAAGATGTACATGAGCAGCGTGACAAAGCCCGATGTGGTGGCTTGGGCAGATTGTGCGTCGAACAGCAGACCGGGCAGGGCCATGGCGAGGATGGTGAAAAACCACGGTCCGGCGACAGCAATGATGCCGTGCAATTGGCTCTCGATGAGGGCCCACAGCCCGTCGCGCCGCATGAGATCGCGCAAGGCGAAGCCGATTCCGGCCATGTCAGCGGCTCCCGAGTTGGCCGGGGCGGGCCATCAACTCGTCGTACAGCGTGGCGTAGCGCAGGTGCAGATCGACCTTGTCATACGCTGCCCGCACCCGCGCGCGCATCACCTGGCCGCAGCGTTGGCGCAGCGGCTCGTCGCGCAGCAACTCAGTCAAAGCATGGGCAATGTCCGCGGGATGGCCGATGCGCGTGACGCGGCCTCCGGCGCCGAGGTTGGGCACCTCGTCCGCGCGCCCCAGGATCAGTTCGCGGCAGGCGCCGACATCCGTTGCCACCGACGGCACGCCTGCCGCCCCACCTTCCAAAATCACGAGCGGTTGCGCCTCGCTGATGCTCGTGAGGACAATCACGTCGAGGCGGCCGAAGTAGTCGATCAGGTTTGCCATGCCGGAGAATGCAACATGTTCTGCCAGGCCCAACTGCTGCGTCAGCGCGAGGCAGGCGGCGGCGTAGTCCGGGTCTTCGTCCATCGGGCCCAGGACATAACACAGCACGTCCGGCACCTTGCGCACGAGGATGGCGCAGGCGCGCAGGTAGGTCTTCACATCCTTGATGGGTACGACGCGGCCGATGAGGGCGATGGCGGGGCGCCGCGAGCCGCCCTCGTTGCGGTGTGGTATCCGCACGATGTCCTGGTAACGAGCCAGATCGATTCCATTTGGAATGACCGAGAGTTGTTCGGGCCGGGCACCATCTTCGATTTGCAGGGGGTGATTGCCCTCGAACAGCGTGATCACGTGCGAGCAGGCCCGGTAGCAGACCTTTGAGTAGGAAACAAAGGTGTTGATCCACAGTTCCTTGATCTTGTTCCTGTTACCCTCTATGGACAGCGAGTGCGAGTCGTCCACTGCGAGCCACGGTGCGCTCAGGATCTCGAGGCGGCGTTCGTTGGTGTAGACGCCGTGCTCGGTGACGAAGGCGGGGCGGCCGGTCGCCAGGGCCGCGCGCGCCGCCAACAGGCCCGCATAGCCGGTCGAGATGCAGTGATAAACATGTGCCCGCGGCAGATCGCTCAGGACGGCGGAAAACAGGCCCGAGACGAGCGTGCGCCATCCCCAAAACGCGTTGAGGTACGATGCGCCATCGCAACTTGATGTATAAACTGCGGTAAATGCCTCCCATGCCGCTTTGGAGTCGAGGAGCAGGCGGCTGCCGATGCGACCGCGATAGGGCTCCAGCAGCGTCAACAGCGCCTGCAGCGCCGCCGCGTCGCCTTGCCGCATCACTTGCGCAGCCGCCGCGTGCACGGCTGGCAGCAGCTTGTGCGCATCACGGAGGTGCCGCACGCCGGCAGGCATTTGCGCGGCGAGCACGTGGGTCAACCCGCAGACGTTGGGCGGCAACGGGTAGCGCAACGTCCGCTCTGCTTCGGGCGCGACAATGACCAGCAGATGAAAACGCAGGTGGCACTGGGTCTTGATGAGGTCTTGGGTCCAGGACGAGACGCCGCCTTGGACGTACGGATACGCGCCTTCGACGATCAGGCACACATCGGCGACGGGGGCTTTAACCGGATGGGGCATCGGCGCCTCCCCGTTCGGCTGCTTGCCAGAGTTGGACCACTGCGCGCAAGGGCGAGTCCGCCGGCAGGTGCGCCGCGATGCGGCTGCGGTGTTCGCGCAGCAATGCCTGCAGTTCCGGATAGCGGCGCGACCGGTACAGGGCCTCAGCCAGCCAGAGCAGAATCGCACCCGATGCATGGCCCTGCTGCACCTGTTCGCCGAACCAATCCGCAACGAGTTCGTGCTGGTCCGCACGCACCAGCAGGCGGCCCACGGCGGCCATGGCTTCGTCATCTCCCGGGTTTGCGGTGAGGTGGTCGCGGTAGGCGCGCAACGCTTGCAGTTGCGCCGTGCGCGTGCGGTCGTCGTCGAGAAGTCCCGAATACGCTTGCTGGTCATGCAGCTGTGCCAGCTCCAGACACGTCTTGTCCGTGCCGAAGCCATGGCTTGCCAGAACACTGTCCTCGCCGCGGCCCTCGATGCTGGACTGCAGGCGGCCGTACTCGTCCTCCAGTTGCAGCAAAGCCATGCCCGCTTGCACGCGAATCGCATTGTTCTCGTCGCGCAGTGCCATGCGCAAGGCCTCGGCAAACTGCGGCTTGAAGTGGCTGCCCATCAGCGCCACGGCGCGCCTGCGTTGTGCCAACGTGCCGTGACGAAAGACATCGCACAGAGCTTGTGGCTTTTGGGCCTCGCTCGCTGCCAGCGCGATCCGCGTCGGCGCTGCACGGTCGCGGGCCGTGTCCAGCGGTGCTGCAGGGGTCGACGTCGGCGGCAGCAGACAGCGCAGGAGCGCGGCCAGCAGACCCAGCAACGAGCCCAGGGCGCCCGCGAACACCATCAATGCCAGCGTCAGCGCGATGCCCGGTGCGTGCGCAAACCGCACCCGCATCCGGCGCCAAGCCACGAGCAGCAGCGTCGTGAGCGATACGTGCGCAACCATGCAGGGAAGGTCCATGGCCACACGAAACACGGCGCGCAGGCTGGGGTCGCGGGTCAGGCCCTGCCAGCCCGTTGCCACCACGAACAGGGCATCGAAGGCCACGGCCAGTGCGGCAAAGGCCATCGACATCAAGGCAGGTTGGCTTGGCTGCATCAGATGCTGTACGGGGCTGTGCGGCGAAAGAGGGGACGGTGCCATGGCTTGACGTCATCGGGCGTCGGCACATAGAGCGTTTCGAAGGTGATGGCCACTTCCGCACTGTGACCGTGCTCGGCCAGTTGGTCGGCGATCCGGGCGCGCAAGCGATCCGACACGATCTGGCAGTTCGCCGCGGGCGTCATGGGCAGGATGACGAGGTACTGGCCGCTTGTCTGGTGGTAGTCGAAGGCGAGGTCCGTCGAGCGCAGGCCGCCGGTGATGACGCTTTCGAGGACCGCGGCCACGCCGACCTCTGCGCCAGGCCGGGAATATTCTTTGGAGACGCGCAAGGTGAGCTGGGTCACTTCAAAACGCGCCCTCTCGGCCAATGCGATGACAAAGCTCGACACCGTCTGGTAGTAGGCATCGGTGAAGAGCTGGCTGCCGGGTGGGGAGACGCGCAAGCGGTTGGCCTCCTCGTAGCGCTGCGCGCTGCGGTAGGCACTGCCGATCCATTCGCACAGGGCGCGAAACGCGTGGAGGGCGTCGGCACGCAGCATCGTCAGCGGCATCGCCTCGATCTTCAGCATGCCCAACGCAGTTCCCGTTTCCACATCCAACAGGGGCCCGGCGAGCACGCCGTCACGCCCCAGCGCTTCGAGCCCTTCCTGCGTCGCGATGTGGACGACCTGTTTGTGTACCACCACGGCGCGGTACAGAGGCGTATCACTCGTGTAATGCTGCAAAGCGTCGGGAGTTTTTCCGTCCGTCGTGTGCACCACGAGATCGAGGTGATCGGTCGCGTGCAGGTAGATCGAATAGGCCGTCGGTGTCAGCAACGTGTGGATCAGGCTCTCGACGCTGGAGAACACCGACCCCGTCGCTTGCGTGTCGACCGTACGCGCCGCCTCGACCAGAGACACGGCTGTCTGGATCTGGCCGGCTGCGCTCGTGCTGAGCCGGTCATTGGCGCGCGCCAGTTCTTCGTTGGCCAGAGACAGTTCCGCGTTGTGCGCGTGTGCTGCGTGGAGTTGCGCCGCCAGCGCCGCCTTCAACCGTTCCTGGCGGGTGCGCAGTTCGCCCAAGACGACCGCGCTCGCAAACCACAGCACCGGCTTGCCCAGCACCGCCAGCAGGTAGGCGCTCTGGTTGACCAGCGGGTCGTGCGGCGGCAGGTTGCCCAGGAATGCCAGCAACGTGCCCAAGACGGCGGCAAACACGCCGGCCGCCGTGCCGTAGTGGGCCGCGATGACGAGTTGGAAGAGCCAGAACGGATGCGGTGAGAGGTCGCGAAACCGAGTGCCATCGAGCAGTGCGGCATCGATGACGAGGGCCGCCGCATAGAACACGACGATTTCGGCAGCCACAGAGCGGGGAACGCCGAGCAGGGAACGCTCGGGCCCATGCGGAGCGGGCGATGGCGAAGGCGCGGCTCGTGAGGTCATGGGACCGCTCTCGTGGGCGGGCGTGCCTGTTGCGGCTGCCTGGCGCGCGCATCTTATGGACGGTCTTGCCCGGATGACAAGCTTTTCGCGGCTTGGGCCACGGCTGGGGACGGCGTACCGGCGGGCGAAAGTCCGACAGGCAGCTAGAACGCACCGCCAGCTGTGACGAGGAGGTTCGAACTCACTGCGTCGTAGCCGCCGGGGACCAGGCCGCGCTGGTAGCGCACCGCAATGCGAAAGCCCGTGGGCGGTTGCCAGGCGAGACCTGCGCCGAATTGCGCCGCGTCCTGGCCCCAGACGCTCAGCGCATGGCCAGCGAGCACATCGGCGCTCAGCCAGCGCCAGATCGGCAACTGTGCGCCCACGGTCAGCAAATGGATCTGATTGCGCACGAGCGCGGCTGCCAGGGCCTTGCCGCGGTGCGGGCTGACCGCGCCGGTCTCGTGCTCGAGAATCTCCAAGTGCTGTGCTGACCAGGCCAGCGACAGGCGCGGCCGCGCGTACCAGGAGACGTAGCGCAGAGAGGCCAACGTCAGGAGATCGCTGAGCGGTCCCGTCTCGTGTTCGGCCGTCCAGCGTTCCAGGTGGACGGCGATCTGGCCGGAGATGTCGCCGTGCAAGGCGCGGCCAAGGCTGCTCCAGGATCGCAGTGTGCGCGTGGCGCCGATGCCATCGCGCCTGGCGCCAAGACTTGCCAAGACAGGAAGGTCCCAGCGCAGCTCGCGGTAGGCCAGCGTCAGTCGAGTGGCCCCCCATGCATCCCACGATTCGCCCTCGGCAACTACGCCGCCCTGTTCCTGGTTGCCGCCCGCCCGCAGGGCCAACCAGGAGCCGTTCTCGAAATCCTGGCGCAGGCCCGCGGTGATCAGCTGAGTCATCTGGACCGGGCCCGAGACCGGCGGCAACGCGGCGAATTCATAGCCCAGCGCCAGGCGCAGCCCCGGGTGCAGGAACGTGTGACCCGCGAGCCTCAGCCCGTCGCGCCCCACGCCGCCGTCGATGCGGTCGCGCAGCCACGCCGCCTCCGCGCGCGGAGCGTGTTCGCTGCCGCGCACTGGCCAATCGCCCCTTCGTTCCAAGTGTTGCAGCTCGGCGGCCCGGTCCAGATGCGCACTCGCCAGGCGCCAACGTCCGAGACGCGTCTCCACGACGCTGCGCACTGCCAGCAGTTCGACATCCTGCGGCTTGTCGCGCTGCATCTGCGCCAGCAACTCACTCGCCTCCCAGGCATCGCCCGTCGACCACAGCAGCTCGGCCTTCAAGCGCTGCAAGCGAGCTTTGACTTGCGTTGCGGCAGTGGGTGTCGCAGTCTCAGGCATCTCTTGCGTCGCTTGAGAGTCGGCCTCGGTGGCAGTCAGTTTGAGCAGGATGCTGCCGTTGCGCACCTCCACGGACGTCCTGACACCGGGCGCCAGCTTCAGGGCCATCGAGTCGTAGCCAAAAAATGCCGCCGTCACCCAGTGAGAGAGACGCGGCGCCAGGGTGCCAAAGGCATCGTAGTCGACCGGCTGATCGAAACGCAGGACCAGTTCCTCCGCAGTTTGCTCGACTTCGCACCTGGCCGGCTGGGGCCAATGCAGGTGCACCTCCACCGTCGCCGGATCGCGCCTGTCCGCCAGGTTCGTCGACACGACTTGCGCAAGGGCCGGCATGGCCACACCGGCCAGACAGATGCCTGTACATGCGATAGTGAACCATAGGTTACGGAGCACTCGCATCCTCCCGTTTCTCACACCTTGCCGGCGGATCGACAGCCGTGCGCGCCTTCTCGAGTTCCTGAGCCGCCATCAGCGCCGCGACCAGATCCGCCCGCAAGGCATCGTCGCACGGACGCGTCGCCAGCGCCCGTTCCAGCGGCGGCACGGCCTCTTGCGCCCGCCCGAGCCGCGCCAGCAGACGACCGCTCTCGCGATCACGCTCGCCTTGCGGCAACGTCTCGGCCGCCAGCAGACGCAGCGACATCTCGAGTTGCTGCTTGCCTTCGGTCTGTCGCGACGTGTCCGACAGCAAGACATCCGCAAAAGCCGCGCGATCCCGCCACGAGGGTGGCTGTTGCGTCGCAGGCGCGAGGGCGAAGTAGGCCTGCCAATACCGTTCGGCCCGCGCAGGGCTCGCAGACGTCGCCTGGGCCAGGTAGCGCAAGGCGCCGGCGTTGCGTGGCTCCAACTCGACCAGCCGCGTGTAGGCAAGCTCCGCTGCTCGCTTTTGCCCGTGCGCCGCGCAGTGTTCCGCCAGGCGCAGCACGAGCCTCGCGTCGCGAAGCCCGGGCACGCGTTGTTCTGTCAGCGCAGCCAATGATTTCCATTGCTTCTCTTGCACCAGCGCATCGAGTGCCACATCGAAGCGGTCTCCCTCGGGCGGTTCGCTCCCCAGCAGGGTCAGCACCGCCGCCGGCGCGCCCACCCACAGCAGATGACGCAGCCAGGGCACCTGCGCCGCTCCTGTCGCTTGCCGGGCCCGCTGCGTGAGCCAGGCGACCGCCGCCGGTCCCGGCCGAGGTCCCCAAAGATGCAGCAATTGCTGGACGACCGGCCCATCTGGCGCCTCGGTCTCGGCCACTTGCTGATAGATCCGCAGCGCGTCTTGCCGGTTGCCCGCCAGCAGCAGATTGCCTGCCGCGTCAAGCCGTTCTTGCGCCGGCCGGCTCGCGTCGAGACCGCGGATGCGCCACAATGCCGCCACTTCGTCGGTAGCGCCCAAACCTTTCAGCAATTCAACCTGTTTGCCGGCCCATGCACCGCCCTCGCTCGCTCCGAGTCGCGCCACATAGGGCATGGCTTCGCGGGTCGCGCCCAATTCCAGCAAAAGGTGCACCCAGCTCTGGGCTTCGGCATCGCGCAGATCCGCCGCTGCCAGATAGGCAGTTGCAGCCTGCTTCAACTCCTCCAACACGGGCACCTTTGCGCGGAACGCGGCCAGAAGCACTTGCCGGTACGCGGGCTTTTCGACTGCCAGCAGCGGTTGCGGCAAGTGGCGCAGCGTCTCCAGCGCCGTCAGCGGCTCGCCTGACTCAGCTTGGGCAGCGGCGAGGCCCAGTTGCAGCGATCGCTGACCCGGCTGCAGCGCCAGGAGTTGCTGATACGCGAACACCGCGAGCTTCGGATATTTCTTCGATAACGCCTCAGCTGCCAAGGCCTGTAGCCAATCGCGCACGGCGCCGCGCGGCAGCCCCTGCAACCCGGCCTGCAGGTGCTGCGTTTGGGTGGCGGACAGGGCCTCCTCCCATCGCCCCGCAGCCGCCAGCAGCAAAACGCGCCCCGCTGTCAGACCGGCCGACGGCGCGGCGTGTGCATCCAATACTTTGATCCCATGAGCAGATTCACCCGTGCGCCACCACAGCGTCGCGACCTGCAACGCGCTCTCGTCCGTGTCAAGAGACGCAGGATCCAGACGCGCCAGCACCTGCGCAGCGGGATTCCTCAGGTTCATGGCCAGGTACAGTTCCGCCAGCCAACGCCGCTGCTGCGGGTTCAACGTTCCGAACACGCGCGCGCGGTTGGCCCACTTCAGCGCGTCTGCTTTGTGCTGCGCCTGCCAGTACAGGTTGGCGGCGCCGACCGGATCATCGGCCAGCGCCTCTGGCCCGACGGCCGCCAGCACCGCGCGAACCGTCTTGACGGCGTGAACGTTCGCCGCCGCGCTGGCCAGCCACAGCAAGACGCGCGCGTCGATATCGCGAAACTGCGCCTGTCGGGCGACGTCGAGCGCCGTCTGCATGTCGCCCTGGCTCAGTGCGGCCTCGCACAGCAGCGCCGCCGTCCGCCCTCGCCCCGCACCGTGGGTTGCCAGCACCGCGGCCGCCTCTTGCGCCTCGCCGAGCGCCAGCATGGCGCGGGTCCACGTCTCCACAGCGCGGGGATCTGCTGACCCGGAGCGCACTTCCGCGTCGAGCAACTGGCGGACATCGGCCATGCGCCCCGCAGCGTAGAAGCGCCGCGCCACGTCGACGCGCCGCAGCGCCGGAGCCACGTCTGCGAGAAACGCTTCGACGAGAATTCTTGCGGAATCAGATGGGTCCAACTCGATGCGCAGCGCAACCAGCACTTCGAAGTCCGCAGCCGTCAGCGCGCTGGGCTTGCGCTGCCACAGGTCGCTCATCAGTTCCAAGGACCGGTTCTTGTGGCCAATCTGGGCGTGCAAGTGCGCGACACTGCGCAGCAACTCGGTGTCCTGCGGTCGCAGCGCCAACAGCGCGTCGAGGGCATCCGCCTGCAATTCCAGCAGTTGCTGCGAGCCGTAGATCTGCGCCAGCTCAGCCAGGACACCCGGCGTCGGCTCCCTGTCGCGCAAGACCTCGAGTTCCCGGGCGTACGCGTCCTGCATGCCAGCCTCTCGCAACTCATTGCGCCGCAATGTGGTTTCTGTTTCGCTGAAGCGCAGCACATCCAGTTGCCCCAGCAGCGCCAGCGCGGCATGGTGTTCGCCTTGTTCGCTGCGAATCTTGGCGAGCGGTACGACCACCTCGCTGCGCGGCCCCGTCTCGGCCAGCGATCGCTCCAAATAGCCGCGCGCTTTGATGCTTTCGTGGTCGCTCGTCAAATGCGCGCCCAGGTCGGCCTGCGTCGGAACCAGCAGCAGCGCCAGCGCGAGCGCTCCGAGCACGAGCGCGGCCGCTGCCAGGTTCGCCTTGCGCATCGAAGGGTTCAGCGGCCGCTCCTACGGTTCCGGCGCCGGCGCCGGCTCGGGCACGACGCGATCCAGAGCAATCGTCGCGACATAGGGGATGAACCCCCGGGCGCGCTGCTCGCGGTAGAGGGCGCGCAGGCCGGCGCGGTCGTCTGGATCCCAATAATCCAACGTGAAAATCAGCAGATCCGGGTTCTCGGTCTTGGCCTTGTCCAGGCGCGCCTTCACCCAGGCGCTCTCGTCCCGTGTCCGCCAGCGCGCCGTGCGCGTCGCGAAATCCCAAGTGGTCATCGAAGATTCCACAGCGACCCAGTCGACGGCGCCGCGCAACTGGCCCGCGATGGGCAGCGCACCATTGAGCAGCAGCCTGGCCTCGGGGTAGCGGGCATGCAGCCTTTGCAGCAATTGAATCGCAGCCTTGCGCATTCCCGCGTACCTGACCGCATCGGTCTCTTCGAGGTGCAATGCAGAATCGATCGTGTCGAGAAAGAAGCCGTCGAATCCACGGGCGATCAGCGGTGGCGCCATGTCGTCCACGACCAATTTGTGCCAGCGCTCGTCGCGGACATCGACCATCCACGCGCCTTTCCAGTTGGGGTTTTCCACCAGCAGCAGGCCCTGCGCCTGCGCCGCGGCGAACTGTGCGCGCTGGACATTCATTTCGCCCAGACTGATGTACGCCAGTATTTTTGCGTTGTTGCGCTTGAGCGGTGCGATGCTGCCTTGAAACGCGCTGTCGACAACGACAACACCGTAATCTTGCAGCAGTTCCGGCGGCGTGTCCGCACCGTAGAAGGCGACCCAGGTGCGCGGCGGCGAACTGCAAGCGGCCGCGCACAAGGCGAGGCAGGCGAGAACGCGATGGAACGCTGGCAACACGCCGCACCTCCTTGCAGAAGCGATGGTGCATCGCAGGCAGCTGGACCGCAACGGCCGGCCGTCGCCGCGCGGCGTTTCGAGGCCAGCGCTTGCTCCTTGGCGCGGGATCCGCGACAACACCTGGGCAAGCCGGATCGGTTTGTGCACCGAAGTCCAAAGAAAAGCGAGGATCCATGGGAATCTGGCAGACATTGTTTGGCTCCAAGCCCGCTGCCCTGCCGGCTACACCGCCCAAACCGATGCCCATCGAGGACGTCATCGCCCGCATCCAGGCCGGCACAAAGGTGGAACTTCACGTTGCTTTTGCCGGAACGAACGACGAGGAGGAGGAGAGCGGCCTGTGGGCGCTCCTGCCCCATACCGCCGGCGCGCTGCGCGTAGAAGTCATAGAAAGGCTGACGGAATTCGAGTTGGATGCCGACCAGCAGGCGCGGCTGGTGTGCGCCGCCGTTGACAAAGTACCGGGCGCCGGATTCACGGCCGCGGCGATCGCAAGTGCCTGTGATCTGACAGCAGTTTCAGCAAGCGCGGCTGCAAGACAGCCCGTGGATGGCGCAGTATTGGATGCGATCGGCATGATCGTCGCGGCGCTGTGCGAGGCGGCACTGGGGCAGGGGCCGGCCGAAGAGGAATTCGATGTCGGTGGCTGTGCGGCGACCGTGCGCGCCTGGTCGCGGATCGTGGCAGCGGCTGGCGCGGGCCCCGCGGATCTGGTTGCGCTGGATCTGGCTCTGCAAGTCTGTGTTGCCGAGGATCTGGGCGAGGAGGAGATCGAAGCCGGCTGGGATGAGGACCTGGAAGAAGCGCTGCGCAGCGTGTTGGCCAAGGCCTTGGAGCATGCGCCCCGCGGTGGCGGCACCTGGCACGATCGGCTGGTCGCTGGTCTGAACGCGGAGGCTCCCGACGTCGCGCTCCAGGCGCTGATCGCTGCGCGCATCGCAGATATTCCCATGCAGGACGCAGTATTGGATCGGGTGCGTGAGCAGCCTCAGGATGATGGCGCCTGGTCACTGGCGCTACAACTGTTGGATTTCAAGATGTTGGATGTCCTGGCGCCGCTGGCCGGCGAACAACTGCGCCACCGTCGCACGATCGAAGCTGGACTCTGCTCGCCGGCCAGTCAGGCCTGCTGCGGTTCCTGCGGCGGCGGCGACAAGGCGCAGGACGACGACCTGATGGTGCCCAAGGCGCTCGAGGCGCGCGTGCTGCCGCTCCTCGGGCTGTGCACGAGAACATCTGGAAAGCACACGGACTTGCTTGCCGAGTGTCTCGAAGCGCCGAGCCCGAATCTGCGCTTTGCTGCGACTGCTGTGCTCAGCCAGTGGCCGCAAGACGCGTTGACAGCCGAACTCTGGACGCGCGTGGAGGCGCTCAAAGAGGATTCGCATCCGCAGGTGCAGGCCAACGTGCTGGACCTGTTGCAGCGCAAGCGCTTGTCATAACTACAATCCCCGCAGCCATTCCGGCTTGAGCATGCCTTGGTCGCGCGCGGCGAGCACGCGGTCCATCGCTGCCAGCAACGCAGGGCGGTCGCGCGACAGCTCTGCGCGCATCGGCAGGTAGTTCGACGCGTGGTTCGATGCGAACCGGCATGCGGTCAACTGCGACTCGTCGACCAGAATCCGTAGTTCTTCCAGCGTCCTGAACGGGTCCGGCAGTTCCCACTCGCCCTGCTGTTGCGCTTGCCACAGCGGTGTCCCCGGCACGGGCGTCACCGTCAGCGCACCGACGAATGGCGGATCGATGCGTGTCAGCAGCGAGGCCGTCTCGTGCGCGTGCCGGTCACTGCCGGCCACGCCACCGATGCCGAGCAACACGATGACCGAATGCAGGATTCCCGCCTGGCGCAGACGATCCGCTGCTTCGATGACGTCGGCACGCTTGGAGCCTTTGACGATGCTGGCCATCGCCGCGTCATCGCCGGTCTCGACGCCGTGGTAGACCATGCCCAGACCCAACGCCGCGAGTTGTTGCAGTTCCACAGCGGACTTGCGCAGGATGGACCGGCAATCGCCATAGGTCGCCACCCGCTGCACCCAAGGCAGCCTTGACCGGATGCGCTCCAGGATCGCCACGAGGCGCGGCTGCGGCACGATGAGCGCGTCGCCATCGCACAAGAACACGCGCCGCGACGGGGCAGGGCGCATAGCGGCGTAGGCGTCTATCATGGCCTCGATGTCTTCTTGTGGCCGAATGGCAAAGCGCTTTTCGCGGTACATCGCGCAGTAGCTGCAGCGGTTGTGCGAACAGCCAACGCTGACCTGCAAGAGCAGCGAGTCTGCCTCGCTCGGTGGCCGAAAGACCTGACCGCCGGGCACGAGGCCGCGGCCATCAGGAGCGGTCGTGACAAAGGGCGCGGGCGTCGACATGCGCGCAACCCTACGTCGCGTCGGGCCCGCACACAAGCGCGCCGCGTGGTTTGACATCTGCGGAACCCGTACCGACACTCCGCCGCCCCGCAGCCGGGGCCTGGGATGCTCGATGCCTGTTTGGACTGGCGAATTCATGGCGCTCGGCTGCGGCTTGTGCTGGGCCATCTCGGTCATGTTGTTTCGCCGCATGGGCGCGGTCGACCCTTGGGTCGTGAATCTTTTCAAGAATATCGTCGCTTCGGCGCTCTTGCTCTTGACCCTGCTGGCCATGGGCCGCGGCTTGGATTGGACGCGCTCCACCGAGGACTGGTGTCGCCTCGCCGGTAGCGCCTTGCTCGGCCTGACGCTGGGCGACACGCTGTTCTTCGCTGGCATCCAGCGCATCGGCGCCAGCGTCGCCGCCGTCACCGACTGCGCCTATTCACCTTTGGTTGTAGGCCTTTCCGTGCTCCTGCTCGGCGAGACGATCTCTGGCGGGCTGGTCCTCGGCGTGCCGCTCGTGGTCGCCGGCCTGGTGACTGTGGCTTGGAACAAACCCGGTAGCTTGCGCGTCGACCGCAAGGGCGTCGCGTTCGCGCTCGGCGGTGTGGTCGCCAGCGCGCTCGGCGTCATCGTGGCCAAGCCGGCGCTCGTGCGCAGCAACCTCATCGAAGCGACGACCGTGCGCCTGATCGTCGGCGCGTTGAGTCTGGTCCTGGTCCAGGCAGCGACCGGCCGTCTGCGGGTGTCGTTGGCGGTGTTCCGGCCCCAGCCGCTGTGGCGCGCCTTGCTCCCCGCGAGCGTGATGGGCACGTACATCTCGATGATTCTCTGGCTCGGCGGCATCAAGTACGCTCCGGCGTCGCGCGCAGCACTGCTCAACCAGATGGCGACCGTGTTCATGCTCCTGTTGTCGCGGCTGTCCGGCGAGATCGTCCCGAAACGCCGCTGGCTCGGCGCGGGGCTGGCATTGGCCGGGGCGGTTGCGGTGTTGGTGGGGTGACGGAGGTCTGCATCATGCCGAGACATTGGCTCGACCACAGCGAAGAACTGCTTCTTGAAACACGGATTTTCGACGTGCGTGCCCACAAGCGCGCCTCACCACGCGACGGCAGTCTCCACGACTTCTTCGTGCTCGACGCACCCGACTGGGTCAACGTCGTCGCCGTGACCGACAGCGGCGACATCATCCTGATCGAACAATTCAGACACGGTACCGCAGACGTGACGCTCGAGATTCCGGGCGGGATGATCGACGCTGGCGAGGATGCGCGCACCGCTGCGTTGCGCGAACTGCTGGAAGAGACGGGCTACGCTCCTGAACGCATCGAGCCGATCGGAACGGTCCAGCCCAATCCAGCGATCCAGGCGAACCGCTGCACGACATTTTTTGCGTGGAATTGCAGAAAGGTGTCGGAAACTCGTTTCGACACGACCGAAGAGTGCGCGCTGCGCCTGGAACCTGCGAACCGCGCCGAGGAATTGGTTCGCAACGGCGAGATCGGCCACGCCCTGGTCGTGGCGGGCCTCGGATATGCTTGGCTTCATGGGCTTTTGCCGCGCGACAGCACAGGGTAGCCGTCGTCCTGGTGCGTGGGCGTCAGGCGGGCAGCAGCTTGCCTGGATTCAGGATACCATCCGGATCCAGAGACTTGCGCGCAGCCTCCAAGACCTGCATGCCCAGGGCACCTTTCTCCGCCTCCAAGTACGGCAGGTGATCGATGCCGACACCGTGCTGGTGACTGATCGTGCCGTGGTGCGCCACGATGGCCTGGCTGGCTGCGCCCTTGAGTTGGCGCCAGCGCTCCATCGTCTCTTCGGCTGTAGCGCCGCGGCGGAACACGTAGGTCGTGTAGATGCTTGCACCGTCGGGATAGAGATGCGACAGGTGCGCAAAGGCATGCACGCGTTCATTCGCGGCGTGCAGGCCCGTGCGCAAGGCCGTCTTGACGGCTATGGCCGTTGCATCGACCGCGGACCAGGGCACAGCCGTCTCGAGCGTGTCGATGGCATAGCCAGCCTGCCACAGCGTGTTTCGCAAGTACGGAGCACGAAAGCGGTTGTGCTCCCACTTCTTGCCCAGTAGGGTGCCGGAGACAAAACCGCCTTGCTTCCTGCAGATTTCGAAGGCGCGGCTGCGTGCCTCGGCCGTGCTGCCCGGATCGCCCGTCAGCCCCAACATCAGGATGCAGCGGGTGTCTCCGTAGCCTACGAGGCGCAAGCCGCGACTCACCCACGGCATGACGCGCGGCAAGCCGGCCAGCGCCAATTGCGTTTCTGTTTCATCCGGATCGGACAAGCGAAGCATCGACACGCCGATGCCCGCCTGCGCAATGGTCCGCACCGCGTCGCAGCCGCTTTGCCAATCGGGAAAGAAGATGCCGTGGAAGCTCTCGACTTGCGCGATCGGGCGCACGCGCATGCAGGCGCGGGTCACGATGCCGAGGCGGCCCTCGGATCCGAGGATCAACTGGCGCAAATCCGGTCCTGCAGCGGTCGCTGGCAGAGTGGGTAGATCCATCGTGCCCACAGGCGTTTGTACGCGGCCGCCGGCGAACAGGTCTTCGATTCGGCCGTAGTGGTAGGACTGCTGGCCGCTCGAACGCGTCGCAATCCAGCCGCCCAATGTTGAATACTCGAAAGATTGCGGGAAGTGACCGAGCGTGTAGCCCTTGGCTGCCAGTTGCGCCTCCAGGTGCGGACCCGTCACACCGGCCTCGAACGTGGCGAGGCGGCTGTGCTCGTCGAGATCGACCAGACGGTCCAACAGTGCCAGATCCACAGTCACGACGGGCGCATCCTGGCGCCGCGGGTTGACATGGCCCACGACGCTCGTGCCGCCGCCCCAGGGAATCAGCCGCGCACCGCTCTTGTGGGCGAATGCGTAGAGGGCGCGCACCTCCGCCTCATCGCGCGGGCGCGCGACACCGTCGGGGAAGACGTCGATCTGGCCCGAGCGTGTGGCGATCAGGTCCGGCAGACTCTGGCCGCGGGCGTGCATCAGCCGCGTGCGCGGCTCGCTCGAAACGAGGTCGTTGTCGACTAGTTGCGACGCGGGAACGGAGCCAAGACAAGCTTCCAACGTCGCATCGGGACCTGCCTGGGCCGATCCGATTCGCGCGCCGAGAAACGCTGCCCCACCTGCTGGCACCGGATAGTGAATTGCCTCGTCGCCCCAGCCATTCCAGCTTCGCATCGCGTGCTCCCTCTGCCTTGGCCCATCGAATCGAGCGATGCGGCAAGCTAGCACCTCGGGCGCGCAGCCGGCAACCGCCGGCTTTGCTGTTCCAACTTGGCTGCATTGCGTTCACACTGCGCGGCGCCGACCGCACGCCCGCGTTCGCGCGACCTCTGCCGCATGGGTGGGGCGATCTGGAAATCGCTATGTTGAATCGAGATTTGTCCGTGAAGCACCGCGTTGCCACCATCCTGGTCGTGGACGACGAGCCGACGATCGCCGAGTTCGTGACCGTCGTGTTGCAGCGCGAAGGCCACCGCGTCCTGCAGGCCGAGCATGGACCGCAGGCGCTCAAGCTTTTTGCGTCAGAGCCGCACGCCATCGATCTGGTGGTGACGGACGTGTCGATGCCGGTGATGGACGGTCTTGAATTTGCCAGGCGCATCGCGAGTGTACGACCTGGCATGCCCTTCGTCTTCATGACCGGTCACGCCAATCTCGGCGACGTGAGCGACCTCTGTCCACCGCCGCGGTTGCTGCACAAACCGTTTCTGCGCCCGGACATCGTCAGGACGATCGATGAGGCACTCGCAGCTTGCCCGTGACGATCCCATGAATCCTTTTGCACGCGGGTTGGCTCACAGATGCAGGTGCGGCAGGACCGCCGCGACAGGAGCGAGATGGCCACCCACGCGTTGACACAGACCACGTTCGAAGCCCACATCTCCAAGCCCGGCATCGTCTTTGTCGACTGGTGGGCGCCGTGGTGCGGCCCGTGCCGTGCCTTTGCGCCGATCTACGAAAAGGTGGCGGCCGCCCATCCGGACATCACTTTCGCCAAAGTCGACACCCAAGCGGAGCCGGCCATCGCGGGGGCCTTCGGTATTCAGTCGATCCCGACGTTGATGATCTTCCGCGACGGCGTGCTGCTGTTTGCCCAGCCGGGCATGTTGCCGGCCGCTGCATTGGAGGACCTCATCAGCCAGGTGCGCGCCATCGACATGGATGAGGTGCGTGCCAAGATCGCGGAACAACAGAAACAAGCCCAAAGCGCTGCTTAGGATACCGGTTCCGAGGCGCGTCAAGGCGACAGGAGACGCCGATCCTGAAGTCCACGTGCTTGCCCAGGGTGCGCGCGCGGCGTACCGTGCGGCTGCGCGCGCCGTGGCAGCACCGGGGTCTTCATGCGAATCCTGTGTAGAAACAATGGAGGGGCGCCTCACCCCTGCGACCCCTGGCAGGTCCGCTGGCAACTGAGCATCGTAGCAGTCTTGTTGAGCCAGGTGGGCTTCGACGGTGCCGCATTCGCAGCCGGCGGCACCTGGAACCGCCTCGGCACCACGGCCGGCAGCGACTACCTCACCGCTTTTGCCGCCCCGACCGAGCAGGATCTCTTTTGCGGTGGCCTGAGCATGGAGATGTCCGGCGGCCTGCCCAAGATCGCGCCCGTGCTCTACGCCTCTCACGACGGCGGCACCATCTGGAAGCCGGCGTTGGGTGCCCTCGGCGGTTCGATGAACCCATTGAACGCGAGAGCTATTTCCGGCCTCGATTTCCTCGACGCCAAGACCGGCTGGGCCGTCGTCGCCGACGCGGTCTGGCGCACGAGCGATGGTGGAACGACTTGGAAAAGCGCCAAATTGTCCGATGAAGGTGCCACGATCCACTTCGCGGACGCCAAGACGGGCGTCGTCGTCGGCAAGGGCGGCGCGATCTGGCGCTCGGCGGACGGTGGCGCCACATGGGCCAGCGTCGCTGCGCCGACGCAAGTCGATCTCAGCCGCTTGTTTGCCGCTGACGCCAAGCATTGGTTCGCAGCAGGCGCGACGCAGGTGGAGAGCACCGACCCGAATGAGCCGTCCAAGACCGTGACAACATTTGGCGATGGCGTGGTGTTGCGCTCCATCGACGGCGGTGCCACTTGGCAGCAGGGCTTTGTGACGAGCGGCACGATGCTGGGCCCGTTGTTCTTCGTCGACACCAAGATTGGCTTTCTCGCGACATCGGACTGGGACTCGAGCCTCGGCCGCGCCGGCCCTGCGCACCTGCTGAAGTCCACCGACGGAGCCGTGACGTTCCACGACATGGCCTTCGATCCCAAGGTCGGTACGCTCAAGTTCGTCATGGACGTGCCGATTCAACTTTCCTATGTGTCTGCAATGACCTGGAGCAACGCGGAGCACGGCCACCTTGGCGGCTCGGCATACGTTGCCGAGCAATCGAGCGGGGGGAGTTCATCGAGTCCGCCCATTTACCGCACCGTCGACTTCCTCACCCATGACGGCGGCAAGACGTGGCAAAAGACCGACCTCGGCACCGTGACCATGACGCTCTCGCGCGGCGGATCACCCACGGACGGCCGCACGATGGCTGGGGCGTTCCGCAGTTTCTGGCGCGGCTGGTTGGTGGGCGAAACGGGAGCCGTCTTCGCCAGCGAAATCGCGTGTAGTTCCGCGCAGGACTGCCCCGGCGGTCAATGCGGCCCCTTGAAGCAGTGCATGGCAGCCGGCGGCACTGTCGCCAAGGACGTCGCAAGCAGCCCCGACGCCGGCGCACCCATGGACGCAACTGCCAAAGACGCAAGCGATATTCCCGGCCTCGCAGGCAACGATGCCGACGCGACTGGGTTCGCTGGCGCCGGGGGCGGCTCGGCCATGAGCGGCTGCACCGCGCGGCGCAGCGGCGGCGGCGCGGGTTGGAGCCTTCTCTGCGGCGTGTTGTGGATGCTCGTGCGGCGCAGGAGTGCGGCATGCTGAGGCGGCGGGATCGCAACGCTGTGCGATTCCTGGTCTTGGCCGTCCTGGCAACAGGTTGTCCCCAAGGCGTGCCGACCGGGGGCGTCTTCGCCACATTCGACGCAAAGGCGACGGTGGATTCCGGCAACGTGTCCGGTCCAGACAGCACGGTGGATGTGCCGCCCGCAGATGGCCCGATGCCGACACAGGACGCGATCCTCGCTGAATTCCCACTCGTGCAGAAGGATGCTGTGGCTGCGGATGCGCCGGCAGGGTTCGACGCGGGCTGCGACTGCAACACGGACGCCGATTGCAGCGGCATTGCCGTGGCGACGTGCCAGATTGCGCAATGCAAGGCCTGCACCTGCAATGTCGCGTTGGCCAAGGCGGGCACACCTTGCGGCACCGGCCTGACCTGCCAGGCCGGCCAATGTCTGGCCGCGCCCAAGCCCGGGCCGTGGGCCAAGACCGTCGCGGCGGGCGGCCACCACACTTGCGCCTTGCACCCGGATGGCGGCGTGTCGTGCTGGGGCAGTTCCAGTCAGGGGCAACTGGGAAATGGTTCATCCTCAGGTAGTTCTAACGTTCCCGTTGCGGTCGCCGTGCTCAGCAGCGTCAGCCAACTGGTGACGGGTTCGTCGCACGCGTGCGCGTTGCACAGCGGCGGCAAGGTCTCCTGTTGGGGGGATCGCTTCAATGGCCAGATCGGCAGCGGCGACAAGGACGGCTACGCGGTCGTGCCCGAAGCCGCTGGAACAATGAGTGATGCCTTGTTCGTCGCCACCGGAGCCTACTTCAGCCTCGCCGTACGCAAGGGAGCGACGCTGTGGGGTTGGGGCAATGGCAACGGTGGTCAACTCTTGCAGGACTCGCTCACGTCCAAGTCGGATCCCGTGCAACTCAAGCCGATCCTTGATGTGCAGAGCACCTGCGGCGGCGATCGCCATGCCTGCGCCTTGCACGGCGACGGCAGCGTCGCGTGCTGGGGCCGCAACACCGACGGCCAGGTCGGTCACGGCGACACGGGACAAAACGAAATCATTGCCGCGGGAACCGTGGTCGGCTTGCCCAAGGTGATCGGCATCGCTTGCGGCTACGTCAACACGTGTGCGTGGGACGGCGCGGGCAAGGCGTGGTGTTGGGGCAGCAACATCAGCGGGCAACTGGCGACCGGCAACTACGGAACTTCTCCTGTGAATGCGCCGGTGCAGATGCCTGCGTCAGTGTCGATTGCGGCGCTGGCGTGTGGCCAGTCGCACGTGTGTGCGCTGGGCCTTGGCGGCGAAGTCGCCTGTTGGGGCGACAACGAGCATGGCCAGAGCGGCGCCGCGGGCAACGGCGATGTCTACAAGGCCAACCCCGTCGACCTCGGCGGCAAGGCCAACGCGCTTGCTGCGGGCACACAGCACAGCTGCGCCGTGCGCGCCGACGGCGCCGTGCTCTGCTGGGGAGCCAACACTTCCGGCCAGTTGGGCAACGCCGGCAAGGACGACAGCGCGGCAGCGGTGGTGGTCGTGGGCAGCCAACCTCTGTGACAGCCCGCACTTCCGCTGCAACAGCTGCGAATGCGTGAACTTTCGAGGTATTTCATGGACCCGACCCTGCTCTACCGTCAACTCAGCCACCTCTTTCGCGCGCATCCGTGGCATGGCGTGAACCTGGGAGAGGGCGCACCGCACGTTGTCAACGCGTTCGTCGAAATCGTGCCGACGGACACCGTGAAGTACGAAATCGACAAGCCTACGGGGCTGCGGCGCGTCGATCGGCCGCAGAAGTTTTCGAATCAATGCCCGGCTTTGTATGGCTTCTTGCCCCAAACGTATTGCGGCGCTCAGATCGGCGCCTCTTGCGGGCAACGAACCGGCCGCGCGGGCATCGTCGGCGACGGTGATCCACTCGATGTTTGCATCTTCACCGAACGGTCCATCTCGCAAGGCGACATCCTGGTGCGCGCGGTACCGATAGGCGGCATCCGCATGATCGACAACGACCAGGCCGACGACAAGATCATCGCGGTGCTCGACGAAGATCCCGCTTTCGGGGCATGGCGCTCGATAGGCGAGTGCCCGACGGCGCTACTCGACAGGCTGCGGCACTACTTTCTGACCTACAAGGAATTGCCGGGAGCGTCCAAACGACGCGTCGACATCACGCACGTCTATGACGCCGATGAAGCGCGCGAAGTCATCGAGCGAAGCCGCACGGACTACCGCGCGTCGTACGGCGAGATTGCCGAGGCGTTTGCCGCGATGACCGGGAGGAGCTAAGGCGCGGACTTCAAAATACCTTGGTCGCCGAGAGCAGCAACGTGCGCCCGTTCTGGACCATCGTGCGCTGACGGAACTCATGGCTCACCGGCATGGTCGTGCGCCAATCGAGCGCGTTGTAGAGGCCCGCGGCAAACCGCATGGCGACCACCGGCGCTTCAGCCGAGAGCACCGCGTCCCAGATCATGCCCGGTTCGGTGCGACCCTGGGCGATGGGACCTGGTTCGTCATAGCGATCCCACATCGCGCCGATCCACGAGATGCGCGTCGTGGCCGTCAGCAGACGCGGCACGATCGGCGCCGCGCCGCGCAAGCCGAACAGCAGATCCGGCGTGCCGGGCACGTGGCGCAATCCCCTTGCGTTGTTCAGATACGTGGCTTGCTGCCAGGAGGCCTGCGCGGCCACCATCCAGCCTTGCCGCAGGTCGCGGCGCAGTTCCGCTTCGACGCCGTAGGTCGCGACCAACTCTTTGCTGTTCTCGTACGCGGTTTCCGTGGGCTTGCCGTTCCAATCCGTGCCCGCGGCCCGCACGATGCGCACGAGGTCGCGCACGCGGTTGCCGAATGCGCCGAGTGTGGCCGTCCAATCGCCACCGAAACGCTGCGAGAGTTCGAGGTCCAGCGAGGTCACGGTCTCGGACGTCACGCCGTGGGCGGCCGTCGCCAGCGCCGCTTCGGACGGCAAGGTCCGCTCGTAGATGCTGGGCGCGCGAAATGCCCGGCCGAGAATCAGCTTGATCCCGCCCTGGAGCCACGGCTTGCCGATGAGGGCAATGCGCGGACTCCACGCGGTATCTCCGGTGACCGGCACGTCCACACGCACGCCACCTGACGCTTTGAATACCGAGACCGGCATCACATCAGCCAGCACATAGGCCGAGCGCACGAAGTTGGCCGACATCGCCGCGATCTGCTGCTCGACCTCGGCGCCCTTGGCTGCCATCTCGATGCCGAAATTGCGAATGAGTTCGCCGCCAAGGGTCAACTGCACTGCTTCGATCGGCGCATAGACGAGGCGTTGCTCCGCGCCAACCCAATGACCGGCGAAGTGTTCGTAGCCGATCCCAGTCGTGGGCTTGAGCAGATCGTAGATGCCCAGGAAGTTATACGTATTGACGTGCACACGCGACAGCGACTTGAGCGGGACGGAAAGCTTGGGCTCGAAGCGCAGTTCCGCGAAACCTTGACCGTCACGCAGTTTGTTGCGGGTACTGCCAAAGCGCGTCTCGTATTCGCCCGACGGCATGTGCTTGTCGCGCTGCGAATACATCCACTGCAAGGTGAGGTCGCGCCACCAGGCTCGGCCGCTGACGGTTCCGGTTTCGAAGCCGTCGATGCCGCGCGCGATGCCGTCGCTGACGCCTGGCACGTCGTATTCGGCGAAGTAGAAGTCGCGCCCTGTGGCGTGGACGCCTGCAGCCGATAGCCAGATGCCCGAGTCGCCGGGCCCGCGGTAGCTGCCGCTGACGCGCAGGCGGCCGGCGCCGTTTTCGACCGTCGAGATGCTCGCATCGACATGGCTGGGGGCGCCGCGGCCGCGGGTGACGAGGTTGACGACGCCGAAGAATGCGCCGGTACCGTACAGGACCGAGCCGGGACCGCGCACGACCTCGATGCGCTCGATGTCGTCGAGATCCGCGCGCGCATCGAAGCCCATGTAGCCAGAACCAACGTAGTTGTCGTTCGTGGCATGGCCGTCGATCAAGACCAGGACGCGGTTGCCATAGTCGCCAGGTCGAAAGAAGCCGCGCATGCCGAGTGAGAGGTAGCTGCGGTCGTCGGCCACATAGAGCCCGCGCACGCCCCGCAGCGCTTCGCCGATCGTCGGATACTGCATGCCCCGCAACTCCGAGGCCGGGACGATGGAGACCGAAGCGGGGGCGTCCTGCACCGATTGCCCGCTGCGTGCCGCTGCTTCGACTTCATCGGAAGGCGTCAGCGACACATCCAGCCGCTGCTGCCTGGTCGCCTCGATGGTCACGGTCTTGCGCAGCGTCTTGTAGCCATTGCGCGACACCACGATGTTGCGCACGCCGACTGGGACCTGCAGCACCGCGGGCGCAAAGCCCGCGAGGTTGCCGTCGATCTCGATGAGGGCGTCGGCGATGTCGGCGTCGACAGCAAGACTGCCTGATTGCAGGGCCATCCTGGCTTTGATCGGCGTTGCGGCACGCGGCCTCACGTCCACGGCGACTTCCGTGCGCTCCCAGCCGGGGCGTTTCAGGATCAACGTGTGGGCACCCGGCGTCGCACTGATCGAACACGGCGCCGTGCAAGCCGGCGGCTGCGTGTCGTCGTCCAGGTAGGCGGCGACACCGGCGAGTTCCGGCCCCAGCACCAACTCGCCACGAATCGGCACCAGACGCAGGGACACCGTTGTGACGCGGCCGACCGTGACCTCGACCGGCACGGCCTCGGCGGGCTCGTAGCCGGGCAGTTCAGCGATCACCTTGACCTTTCCGGGTTCCAGACCGATGCGCTGCGGCGCGGCACCACGCGCACCCAGATCCTTGCGGTTCAGGTACAGCGTCGCCCCCGGCGGCTCGGTCTGGACATCCAAGAGCGCAACACCTGGCGCCACGCGTGCGACGGATTCTTCCAGCAGTTTGCGGCGTTGCGGCTCGGTTTCCAAGTCCAGGGCGCGCGCGTAGGTGCCGTAGGCGTCGGGATGTTTGCCCAGCTGTTCGTAGCAGCGACCGGCATTGAAGAGCACGCTCTGGTTGGGGGCGAGCCTGTTGCTGGCCAGGAAGTGCGCGAGGGCGCCGAGGAAGTCGCGGGCCCGGTAGCGGGCCGCGCCGAGTTCGAATTGGACCTGGGCCTCCTGAGCGAGATCGTCGGCTTGTGCGGGTATGGCCGGGAACAGGGCACAGGCAAGGAGCATCGCCAGCGCCGCCCCCGCCCTGCCGCTGGCACGGCCGCAGGCCACGGGTGGCGGCTGAACTCGCCCAGCCATCACCGCGCTTCCAGGATGTTCAGGTTGGCGCGCCTGGCCGGCGCACGGCGCGCTGGCGCGGCGACGGCCGGCCCGGTCGCCGTGTCTGGTGCGGGGGCAGCGACGACGTCCGGCTTGAGGGCAGCAGAGACGCGCACGTCTTGATCTGCCGCACCTTGCACCAGCGCATACGGCTGAAATCCCGCGAGGTGCAGGACGAATGCGCGCGGCGTGTGCGCGACCGCGGCGCGCTGCAAGGTCAGTGTCAGCGGCGTGACGCCTAGCTTGTTGTCGGCCTCCAGCACGTCGGCGCCTGGGGGCTGCGAATCCAGCGTCAGTGCAAATGTGAGCGGCGCTGGCGGCGCGACGGCCGCTTGCGGCGCCGCCGCAACGGGCGCCGGCACCACGGGCGGCGCGCCGCGCTGGCGCCCGAGCAGCAGCACGGCAGCCAGGCCACCACCCACGGCAAACGCCGCGCCGACAGCCCAAAGGCCGCGTCGCGACGGCACGATCGGCGCGTCCGCCGCGGTCGCGACAGCCACGGCAGCCGACTTCGGTGTCGGCGGCGGCGGCTCGGTACGCAGCGGTCTGGAAGGTTCGGTCGGCTGCGGTGCGCGCACCGGCACCAGCGCCACCGCCTCGCGCAGAAGGCCCCTTTGCGCCGAGGGCAATGCCTCCAGCGCATCGCGCATGGCGCGCGCATCCTCGAACCGTTGCTCCGGCTGCTTGGCCAGTGCCGTCTCGACGCACGCGACAAAGGCATCCGAG
>Ga0172369_10001809_pt1 | contig 30402 bp, 25 predicted proteins | sample LakKiv25m_FD_114539 | JGI IMG/M metagenome (GOLD analysis project Ga0172369, IMG submission 114539) | Freshwater microbial communities from Kabuno Bay, South-Kivu, Congo - kab_022012_11.25m | ecosystem: Environmental > Aquatic > Freshwater > Lake | place: Democratic Republic of the Congo... | reverse complement strand
TGGCGCGTCGTCTGGGGCGGCTTCCGGTGCGGCAGCTGTAGCGACGTCTGGCGCGACATCCGGTGCGGCAGCCGGTGCGACGTCTGGCGCGACATGCGGTGCGACATCCGGTGCGACGTCTGGCGCGACATCCGGTGCGGCATCTGGTGCAACGTCTGGTGCGGCATCGGGTTCTGCATCGGAGGCCAGGTCTGGGCCGCCGTCCGGTGCTACCTCGGCCGCCGCGGCGTCGGCGTCTGGTTGTGCAAGGGTATCAGGCGCATCCACGCCGACCGTGGCATCCGCGTCGATCGCGGCGGGCACATCGCCCGCTGCGGCATCGGTCGTGACATCCGCTTTGGGAAACGCCGACTTCGGCGGCAGCGGCAACGCGCAGCCAGCGACCAGGCAAAGACCGACAAGGAACGTTGCGCCGCGCATCAAAACCGCCCCACGAGCGCGACTCCCTGTCCGAGCGGCACCAGCACGGCCGAGTTGCTGGCATCGTGCCTCAAACTCCACGCGCCCCAGCCCGCGGCCGCGATGCCGACGCCCGCCAGGATGCCGCCAGCCAGCCAATGGCCGTGAATCGTGTCGATTTCCGCAGCAGCCTGATCATAGGTCAGTTTGCCGCGCACATTGGCCCCGTCGTAGTTGAGCCGGGTGCGGTAGTCGGCCGCTTCGACCAGACCCCAGCCGACCAGGCCCAGCCCTGCCGCGGCGAGAACCGCGCCGCCGCCCAGGGTCCACTTTGCCAGGTTGCCGCCAGACGCAACGTCCTTGGGCGGCACCGCTGGCGCAACGACGACCGGAGCGCGGGCCACTGGCTGTGCAACAGGCTGTGCTGCAGGGCGTTTTTCGAGAACCGGCGCCACCGCAGCGGGCACTGGCGCGACGGCCTCTGGCGTTGGCGCGGCCGGCGACGTCGCGGCGGCGGGCTTGGGCGGCGCGGTCATCTGATCGAGCAACGCCTGCGCTTCGCCGCGATCCGACGCATCTGGCGGTGTGTCACGCAAGTACGCACGAAGGTTGACGATCGCCGCGTCCGTGTCGCCGGCTTCGTGCTGCGCCCTGGCTGCCTTGAAGAGGTAGCGCTGCCGCTCCGGCGCGATGTGCCAGGCATCCAGCCACACCGCCGCCGCCACCTTCCAGGCGCCTTTCTGCGCCGAGCGATCGGCGTCCTCGGCCTTGGCGTCCGCGCGCGCCAGCGCCAGTTCGCGCAGGTAGCCGCGCGTCTTTTCGATACGCTGTGAATCTGCACCTTTGGCGGCAATGAACTGGCGGTAGTGTTCTTCGGCGGGTTCCAGTCGGCCAGCCATGTGCTCGGCGCGCGCCGCGCCGTAAAGGTAGCTGGGCTCGCTGGGATCCTGCCGAAACGCCTGAAGATAGAACTGCGCCGAACGCGCAAGATCGCCCGTCTGGAACGCTGTCGCGGCCTGCTCCGCCATGGCGGCCGCGGCCTTACGGGCGTCCAATGCGTACGCGGGCGGGGCCATCGACCACAGCAGCAACGCCAATGCCGCTGCCGGCAGGTGCAAGTGTGAGGGAAAGTGGCTTGCGTTCCCGATCATGCGCGACAACATGTCAGGACTGCGGCGGGGCGTCAAGGCCCAAGCTCAGCTCGTCGTAGCCGTGAATCACGTCCCGGCTGTGGTCGCAAAGAACCACGATTTCAGGCGACTCCTTGAAGACACGTACGTGCCCATTCAAACCCGTGACGGCAAGTCGGACAAGGCCTGCATGGCCGAACGCCGTGTCAGGCTTGCTGGTGAAGTCCGGCGTCCAACACGACTTGACGCTGGCCAGCCCGGACGAATCCAGGCTATCCTCGCCGCCCGCGAGCCCGCGTCGCGCCGGAGTCTCCCATGTTCTTGCGCCTGCGTTCCTGGCTCGTCCTCTGCCTGTTTGCCTGCGTCTGGCAAACCCCCAACGCCATCGCCGACGAGGATGACAACGGCTGGCGCCACGAGACCACCGAAGAGGGCGTCGCCGTCAGTCTGCGCAATGAACCCGGTCGCGATCTGCCGATCTTTCGCGGTGTGGGCAAGGTCGATGCCAGCATCTTCGAGATTCTCGGCGTGCTCGACGACACGCCGCGCCTGACCGAGTGGATGTTCAACTGCATCGGCTCAAAGGTGTTGAAGCAGGTCAACGAGTTCGACCGCATCATCTACAACCGCACCGACTCGCCGTGGCCGGTCTCGGATCGTGACGTCGTGCTCAGCGCCACCGTGCAAGCCAGCATGGCAAAACGGGAAGTCTGGTGCCGTTTTCAATCGACCAGCTACCCTGCCATGGGTGCCGTGGACGGCGTGGTGCGCATGCCCCGGCTGCGCGGCTACTACCGGCTGCAGGCCATCGACGAGACGCACACGCGGGTGACCTACCAGATCGACGCGGATCCGGGTGGCATGCTGCCGGACTGGCTGGTGTCGCGCGCGACCAAGCAGTTGCCGATCCAGACGATTGTCGGCATGCGCAAGCAGGTCAAGAAGATGCGCGGGCGCTACAGCGAATTCGTGCGCCGCCTCGATCCCGCCCAAGGCGGCAAAATCCCAGCTCAGTTCGACAAGTGAGCCAGCTCGCCCTGTTCGACATGGACGATACGCTCGTGCGCAAGAACACGGCGCAGGCGTACTTCGCCGAGTTGTACCGCAGCCGCCAGCTCGGGCGCCGGCAGGTTGCGCAACTGACGTGGATCCTCGCGCGCTACAAGCTCAATGTTGTGGACATGGCAGCGCTGACTCGCGATGCGGCCAGGCAGATTGCCGGTCAACAAGAAGCCGAGATGGACGAGATCTGCCGGCGCGTCTATGAACGCGATGTGAAACCGCACATCAGCCGCCCAGGACGACAGAGTCTGGAGGCGCATCAAAGGAGCGGAGATACCTGCGCCATCATCACAGCTTCCACGCAGTACATCGCGCGGCTGCTGGCGGCGGATCTCGGCATCGAACACCTGCTTTGCACCGAACTGGAAGTGGCGGACGGTCGCTTCACCGGCCAGATCATCGGCGCGCCATGTTTTGGCGCAGCGAAGGTCGGTCGGGCAAACGCGCTTGCAAATCAAAGTGGTATGGCGCTATCGACTGCGTTCTTCTACACGGACAGTCACAGCGATCTGCCCCTGCTGAGTCTGGTCGGCCATCCGCGGGTGGTGCGGCCCGATCCGCGGCTGCGCTGGCAAGCGTGGCGGCGCGGCTGGCCGATTCTTCTTTGGTAGTCATGCTGTCCGCTCTGGACTCTCCTTTGCATGAAGAACCATGAATGACTTCATGGTTTTCTCGTGCGAATGCCGCAGACAACAAGCAGCGACGGAGCGTTGGCAACCTACGATCCGATGCGCTTCGGCGGGGGACTGCACGCCATTGCGACAACTACCCACCCCGGCTACAACAACGCACAACGGCACGCGTTGCCGCCCTGTTGGAATCGCGATGACTTCCCCGACCGGCGCCGTGCGCAGCTGGCAACCAGGCGACATCATTGGTGGTCGCTTTCGCTTGACCGGCACTGTCGGCCGTGGCGCGATGGGAGCCGTGTACGCTGGCGAACATGTCGAAACCGGCCAGCGCGTCGCCATCAAGTGCATGCTCGTCTCGGACGAGGCAGGCGAGGAATTCGTTCGCCGTTTCAGCCAGGAAGCCCGCGTGATGGCGGGCCTCAAGAGCCCGAACACCATTCGCATCTACGATTTTGGCCGGGCGGCGGATGGCGCGCTGTACATGGCGATGGAGCTGCTGACTGGCGTGCCGCTGGACAAGCATATCAGGGAGTTGCAGCGAAAGGGCGAGTCGATGGACGAGCGCGCGGTGCTCGAAGTCGGCGTGCAAATCCTGCGCAGCCTCGGCGAAGCCCACCACCAGGGCCTCGTGCACCGCGACATGAAGCCGGGCAATGTGTTTCTGACGGACGACGGTAGCGGCGAAGTACTGGTCAAGGTGCTGGATTTTGGCATCGCCCGTGTCGCGGATTCGTCGCTGACCAATGCCGGCAAGGTGCTGGGCACGCCAGCGTACATGAGTCCGGAGCAGTGGGAAGGCGAGCGAATCGACGCGAGATCAGACTTGTATTCAGTAGGTTGTATCCTGTATTGCTGCGCGACGGGGCAGCCGCCGTACCAGGCCGGCGAGAACATGCTGTCGCTGATGAAGAAACATTGCTGCGACCCGATTCCCGATGCACGCGAGATTGCGAAAAGCGAGTTGTCGGACGGCTTTGTGCATGTCTTGCGCATGGCGATGGCCAAGCAGGCCCAGAATCGGTTTGCTGATGCGAGGGCGATGCGCGAAGCGTTGCAGGCGGTTCTGGGCGGTGCATGGGCCGCGACGCCGGAGCCAACGGTCGCGACGCGCCGGCCCAGTGCGACGTTGGCCGCGGTGCTGCAGGGCGACGATGAAGCGACGGTGGTGACTGGGCAGAAGCCTAGGACTAGCAAGATGTTGCCGATGGATTCGGCCAGCGACCCGGAGGTCGTCGCGCCGGAGTTGGCGCTCGCCAACGCTGAGCAGCAACGAACGGGCAAGTCGCCGTTGCGCTGGCTGATTGTCGCCGCGGTGGCGGTCGCCGCGGGGCTGGTCGGGGCGGCACTGTGGCTCGAACCGCCGCCAGCGGTTGTGGTGCAACAGAAGGAAACGGTGAAGGAAGCGGCGGTGCCGGCTCCGGTTCGCGATCGGGCTCCGGTTCGGCATCCGGCTCCGGCTCCCGCTTCGGTGAGCGAATTGCCTTCGGATTCGCGACGCTCGCAAGGCTCCGCGTTTCCGGCCCCGGCTCCGGCCCCGGCTCCGGCTGCGGCTCCGACTGGGCCACTGGCGCAACCTACCGCGAATGCGGCGAAACCGACCGTGAAGGAAGCTGTAGCGCGGGGGCTTGTCCTCCGCCGAACCGATGTGGACGCGAAGCCCGGGAAATCAAAGCCGACGCCCGCGCCGCAGCCCAAGCATGCGAAAAAGGAAGGCGATCACGGGGTCCAGATTCGCGCGATCGATTGACGGCTCAGCCAGCCGTCGCCCCGCGCGCTACACCAGCCACACCAATTCGCCGTAATCAACAAGTTTGACGTCACGTGTCAACAGGCGCAGCGGTTCGTGCCGGGCCTGTGCGACCAGCAGCCGGTCGAACGGGTCGGGGTGGTGCGGCGGCAGCGTCTGGACCGCCACCGCGTGTTCGGCCAGGACCGGCAGCAACGCATAGCCCGCGGAATTCATTCGGGCGCGGATCTTGCGATAGCCCTGGCCGTCGCCGCCGAAACCTTGACGGCGCAGCGCCTTTGTGCAGATCCTCGGCCAAGCATGCGGCGGCTCCGCCGCGTGAGACGGAGGACGGTCATGGCGTGGAAGCGGAAGTGGCGCTGGGCCTGGCGGTCGCCTGCCTTCTGAGTCTGACGGTGCTGCGTCCGGGATCGATTGGGCTCGCTGCCGAGAAATCGACTCTGATCCAGGGCCTTGCCAAAGCCGCTGAAACAGCGACCGCAGCCGGCGATTTCGCGCGCGCTGGCGACCTCTACCTCGAAATCTGGCACGCCGATGGCACGCAGCAGGTGGCGCTCTACAACGCGGCGCGGGCGCATCAGCTTGCGGGCAATCTGCCGACTGAGGCGCAGTGGGAGATGGGCGCGCGCGGAGATTGCGTGAAGAACGGCAAGACAGCAGGTGATGCTACGTGCGCACAAGCGATGCGGCAATACCCGTGGGGCGACACGACTGCGGACTGCACGTATGCAGTGATGTACAACGGCACGAACGGATGCGGGACGAACGCGACGTGGACGGTGGGTTCGAAGACATCGGGCGATTGTCCGTATGGTCTGCATGACATGGCGGGCAATTTGTGGGAATGGAACCGGGACTGGTACGCAGCCTACGCTTCGATTGATCAAACGGATCCGGCGGGTCCTGGTAGCGCCTCGGGCCGGGTCGGTCGCGGCGGTAGCTTCGACGAATTCGCCGGCAGCTTGCGGGCGGGTAATCGCAACGACGGCAACCCGTCGCTCGCGGGCAGCTCCCTCGGGCTTCCGCCGGCGACACCTTCCCGTCGATCGCCGTAGCGCGCGTGGCAGTACGAAAACTCGGCTACTCGGCCCGCAACCGATAACCCACCCCCGCCTCGGTCGCCAGGAATTTCGGCCGCGCCGAGTCTTCCTCCAGCTTTTGCCGCAGCTGCGCCATGTAGACCCGCAAGTAATGCGTCTCATTCGCCGCATTCGGCCCCCACACCTCGCGCAGCAGCTGCCGGTGCGTCACGACCTTGCCTGCGTTCTTCACCAGCGTGACCAGCAGCTTGTACTCCAGTGGCGTCAAGTGCACCTGCTCACCCGCCTTGCATACCTGGCGGCGCGGCAGATCGACGCGCACATCGCCGAACTCGTACACCGTCTCCGCATCCGGTGTTCGCGCCGCATGGCGCAGCGCCACACGCATCCGCGCCAGCAACTCACCAGCACCGAACGGCTTTTGCAGGTAGTCGTCCGCGCCCATGTCCAGGGCCGCCACCTTGTCCGTCTCCTGCCCGCGCGCCGAAATCACCAGAATCGGCACGGCGCTGAACTCGCGCAGGCGCCGCGTCACCTCCAGGCCGTCGGCATCGGGCAGCCCCAGATCCAGCAGCACCAGTTCGGGATTCCACTGCGTCGCCATCGCGATGCCTTCCGCCGCCGTCGTCGCTTCGAGCATCTTGTAGCCGTGGCTCTGCAGCGTCGCGCGCAAAAAGCGCCGCATCTGCGGTTCGTCTTCGACCAGCAGCACCGTTGGCAAGAGCTCGGTCATGCTTCCTCTTCTGGTGGCGCCGACGGCGCGCCTTCGACGGGCAAGGTCAGGCGAAACACCGCGCCGCCGCCTTCGCGGTTGCGCGCCGAGACGGTGCCGCCGTGCGCCGTGACGATGCCGTGCACGATCGCGAGGCCCAGGCCCGTGCCGCGGATGCCGCTGCCGGACGGTGCGCGAAAAAAGCGATCGAAGATGCGCGCTTCGCTGCCGGCCGGCAAGCCTGGTCCGCGATCCGCGACTTCGACGACGACCTGCTGCGCATCGCCCTGTGCAGAAATCTCGATCGGCGTACCCGGCGGCGTGTATTTCGCAGCGTTGTCGAGCAGGTTCATCAGCACTTGTTCGAACAGCACCACGTCCACCGGTAACAGCGGCAAATTGGCCGGCAGATCCACGCGAATGGTGTGGTTCACTAGCGCGCGGCTGAGGTGATCGAGCGACGCACCGACGATTTCTTCGAGCGGCGTCCACTCGCGCTTGGGCTGCAGACCGCCCGATTCGAGGCGCGTCATGTCGAGCAGGTTCGTCACGAGGCGATTGAGGCGGTCGGCTTCATCGCGAATCGTCTCGAGCAGGTCCCGCCGCGTTTCTGCATCGTGATGGGAATGTTCCAAGAGCGTCGTCGCCGAGCCGGTGATCGCCGCGAGCGGCGTGCGCAAGTCGTGCGATACCGTCGACAGCAGCGAATTGCGCAACTCCTGACGCTCGGCCTGCACGCGCGAACTGTGCGCGTCGTCCGTCAAGCGCACGCGCGCCATCGCGCCCACGACCTGCTGCGCAAAGGTTTCCAGCAATTGCCGCTGGCCCGGCTCGCGCAGCCGCGCCGGATCCGCCGGCAGCACACCGAGCACGCCCAGCTTGGCATTGGGCGTCGCTAGCGGCAGAAACAGCGCGTGCGCCGCCGCGAGCGTATCAGTTGTTAATCCAGCGAGTTGATCGTGTTCCAGCACCCAGGCTGCGACGCTGGCATCGCGCTGATCCAGCTGGAAATCGTCGCGCGGCGCCGGTTGCTCCAGCATGCCGGTCGTGGGCTCGGTCACCAGGAACAGCAACTGCGCATCGAACACCGAGGCGATGTGCGTGCGCGATGCCATCAGGATCTGAGGCAGATCGCGGGCGCGGGCCAGTTCGCGCGACAGGCCATAGAGGGCGGCGGTGCGTGCCTCGCGCCGCCGGGCTGCCATGCCCTGGTGCCGCACGCGTTCGGTCAGTGTGCTGATGACGACGCCAACCACGAACATCACCGAAAACGTAGCGACGTAGTTGACGTCCGAGACGGCAAACGTGAAGTGCGGTGGCACAAAGCAGAAGTCGAATGCGGCGACGCTCAGGATCGAAGCGAGAAGGGAGGCGGCGCGGCCAAAGCGCGTGGCGACGGCGACGATGCCGAGCAGGTACACCATCGCCAGTTCGGAAGTGGCGACGTGGCCGTAAAGAAGAGCGGCGATGCCGGTGCAACTGGCGATGGCCAGGCTGGCGGCGGTCAGTTCGCGCAGCGAAGGCAAGGGTCGCCTGGCGCGCTGCGGCGCGTCGGGCATCGGCGCCGGCAGACCGGCAATGGCGTGAATCTGGATGTCGCCGCTGCCGCGCACGACTTCGTCCAGCAGACTGCCGAACAGCACGTCGCGCCAGCGCGGATGGGTCGGTTTGCCCAGCACGATGCGCGTGACATTTTGCGCGCGCGCCCAGGCCAGCACCTCTTCGCTCACGCTGTTGCCCGTCAGGGTGACCACTTGCGCGCCCAGCTGCTCGGCCAGACGCATGTGCTGCACCAGTGCCGCTTGCGCTTGCGGCGCCGGGCGATTCTGCGGCACTTCCACCGCCAAGGCCGTCCAACGCGCGCGCAATCCGGCCGCCATGCGCTTGGCCGCGCGCACGAGATCCGCGGAAGACGGCGTGGGACCCACACAAACCAGGATGTGTTCGGCGACCGGCCACGTCGCTTCGATGCCTTCGGCATGGCGATGCGCGCGCACGTCTTCATCGACGCGCTCGGCCGTGCGCCGCAAGGCCAACTCGCGCAACGCCAGCAGGTTGCCGCGCTTGAAGAAACCGCCCGTCGCCCGATTCGCCGCCTCCGGTGCGTAGACCTTGCCGTCCTTGAGCCGTTGCAGCAGCGCATCCGGCGGCAGATCCACCAGCTCGACTTCGTCGGCGCGCTCCAGCGCCGCATCCGGCAGCGTCTCGCGCACGCGCACGCCGGTCACTTGCGCGACGACATCGTTGAGGCTCTCCAGGTGCTGGACATTGAGCGTCGTCCAGACCTCGATGCCGCTGTCCAGCAGTTCGACCACATCGTGCCAACGCTTGGGATGCCGCGAGCCGGGCACGTTGGTGTGCGCCAGTTCGTCGACCAGCAGCACGTCGGGGCGGCGGCGCAGCGCAGCATCGAGGTCGAACTCTTGCAGTGTCTGACCGCGGTAGGGCAGTGCGCGTAGCGGCAGCCGATCGAGGCCGTGCAGCAAGGCTTGGGTCTCTTGGCGCGCGTGCGTTTCCACAAGTCCGACCACGACATCGCGGCCTTGCGTCTTGGCGGCTTGCGCGGCTTCGAGCATGGCATAGGTCTTGCCCACGCCCGGCGCCGCGCCAAAGAAGATCTTGAGCTTGGCGCGCTGCGCGCGCGCTTCCTCGGCCTGGAGACGGCGCAGCAACTGGTCGGGATTGGCGCGTGGCTCGGGCATGGCGTGATTGTGCGCTCGCAGAGGGTTGATGAGAATGCTGCCGCGGGTTTCTGGACGTTTTCTTGATGGTGGCCGCGCCTATCTGGCGGGCCGATGCACGGACTCCACCGCCCTGCGCAGATCCGCCAGCGCCTCCAGACAAAGTCGCGTGACAAGGCGCTTTTCGTGCACCGAAATATCGAACGACGTGACGTTGGTGTTGAGACGCGATAGCCGCAGGATCTCCTTGGTCACCTTCTGGTAATCCGCCCAGGCTGTCTGCGCCACCTGCACCTGCGCCGCCGCATCTGGCAGCTTCGGTGCGGCATCGCGGAGCGCCGCATCCACGACAGCCATCTGTACTTCCACCCGCGATTCCAGCGCCGTCATCTCCGCATCCGCCGCTTCCGGAATGTGAATGAGCAGCAGCGAGAGCGTCCGAGTAGCCGCCGTCGCCGCTCCACTCAGCATCCGCACTACGGCGAGATCTTGCGAGTTCTTGGTCAGTTCCTGCAGCGCCGTGACCGCGCGATCCAGGTCCGCCGACGCGTCTTTGGCCGCCAGCCGCGCCGCTTTCAGGTTCGTATTCGCGACAGCCAGCGTCAGCAGACGCCGATCGACATCCTTGACATCCGACCAGGCTTTGTCGAAGGCCGCCAGCGCTTTGGCCTCCTCCGGCCTTTCGCCATCGCGCACCAGTTGCGTCAGACGCGCGTGCATCCGCTCGACCTCGGCCGTGCGCGCCTGTGCCTCCGCCGCCAGCGCTTTGGATTCCTCATCGGTCAGCGCCAGCACCGCGCTCTTTTCGGCCTCCGCCGCTTGCAGCAGGCGCACTTCCATGCCGCGCAGCAGTTCCAGCTTGTCGGACATTCGCAGCAAGGGGGGGTCGCGGACACACGCGAGCGGCGTCAGCAGCAACACACAGAGCGCGGTCGTGCGCATGCGATGCGTGGTCATGGTCTACTTCCTCTGTGCCAGATCCAGGTTCAGCTCCAGCACGTTCACACGCGGCTCACCCAGAAAACCGAGCGAGCGTCCCTCGATGTGCGCGTCCACCAGTTGGCGCACCGCCGCATCCGTCAAGCTGCGCGCTTGCGCCACGCGATGCACTTGATACAGCGCGGCTTCCGGACTGATGTGCGGGTCGAGCCCGCTGCCCGATGTCGTCACCAGATCCGCGGGAACAAGACCTTTCGCCGTTGGATCCGCCTTTTGCAGCGTCTCGATGCGCGTTTGCACCGCCTCGCGCAGTGCCGGGTTCGAGGGGCCGAGGTTCGATCCCGAAGACGCCGCGGCATTGCACGCCGGTGTCGTGGCAGACGGTCGCCCCCAGAACCACTTGGGATCGTCCCAGCATTGTCCGATGAGGTGGGAGCCGACGGTCTTGCCCCGCTGTAGGACGAGGCTGCCGCTGGCCTTGTCTGGCATCAGCACTTGCGCGATGCCGGTGACCGCCAGCGGATAGGCCACGCCGCACAGCACCGTCAGCAAGCCAAGCAGCACAAGGGTGGAACGCAAATCCGTACGCATCAGGACCTCCTACACCAGTCCCACAGCGCCGAGCAGAAGGTCGATCGCCTTGATCCCCGGAAACGGCAGCAAGAGGCCGCCCACGCCGTAGAGCCACAAGTTGCGCTTGAGCAGATCGCTCGCCGGCAGCGGCCGGTACTGCACGCCGCGCAGCGCCAGCGGAATCAGCGCGACGATGATGAGCGCGTTGAAGATGACCGCCGCCAGCACTGCCGAGAGCGGTGAGTTCAGGTGCAGGATGTCGAGGCCTTTCAGGGCTGGATACGTCGACACGAACATCGCGGGAATGATGGCAAAGTACTTGGCGACATCGTTGGCGATGGAAAACGTGGTCAGAGAACCGCGCGTCATCAGCATCTGCTTGCCGATCTCGACGATGTCCAGCAGCTTGGTCGGGTTGCTGTCGAGATCCACCATGTTGCCGGCTTCTTTCGCCGCTTGCGTGCCCGTGTTCATCGCGACGGCGACGTCGGCCTGCGCCAGCGCCGGCGCGTCATTGGTGCCATCGCCCGTCATCGCGACAAGGTGACCGCCGCCCTGGTACTCGCGAATCAGCTTGAGCTTGGCCTCCGGCGTCGCTTGCGCGAGAAAGTCATCGACGCCCGCTTCCGCAGCAATCGCCGCCGCCGTCAGCGGATTGTCGCCGGTAATCATCACGGTCTTGATGCCGATGCGGCGCATCTCGCCAAAACGCTCCTTGATGCCGCCTTTGACGATGTCCTTCAATTGCACGACGCCCAGCACGCGGTTGTTCTCCGCGACCACCAGCGGCGTTCCACCGCTGCGCGCGATGTCGTCGACAATCAACTGCACTTGCTTCAGAAACGCGCCGCCCACGTGCGCCGCGATCGCGTCCGACGCGCCTTTGCGAATCTGCCGGCCGGGCAGATCCACGCCGGACATCCGCGTCTGCGCCGTGAACGGAAGGAACGTCGCGCCCAGGGCATGGACGTCGCGCTGGCGGATGCCGAACTTCTCCTTGGCCAGCACCACGATGCTGCGGCCTTCGGGCGTCTCGTCGGCCAGCGAAGCCAGTTGCGCCGCGTCCGCCAGTTGCTGTTCCGTCACACCGTCCACCGGCACGAACGCCGCAGCTTGGCGATTGCCCAGCGTGATCGTTCCCGTTTTGTCCAGCAGCAGCACATCGATGTCGCCCGCCGCTTCCACCGCGCGCCCCGACGTCGCGATGACATTCGCCTGCAACATCCGATCCATGCCCGCGATGCCGATGGCCGACAAGAGGCCGCCAATCGTCGTCGGAATCAGACAGACCAAGAGCGCGACCAGCGCCGTCACCGTCACCGGCGAACCATGGCCCACGGCCGTGACGGCGTAGCGCGAGTAGGGCAGCAGCGTTACGGTCGCCAGCAAGAAGACGATGGTCAGCGCTGCGAGCAGGATGTCGAGCGCGATTTCATTCGGCGTTTTCTGGCGCTTGGCGCCTTCCACCAGGCTGATCATGCGGTCGAGGAACGTCTCGCCGGGATCGGCCGTGATTTGTACGACGATCCAGTCGCTCAGCACGCGTGTGCCGCCGGTGACGGCCGAGCGATCGCCGCCGGATTCGCGAATGACGGGCGCGGATTCGCCGGTGATGGCGCTTTCGTCCACCGATGCCACGCCTTCGATGACGTCGCCGTCGCAGGGGATGAAGTCGCTGGCTTCGCACAGGACCATGTCGCCTTTGCGCAGTTGTGAGGCGGGCACGGTTTCCTGCTTGCTCTGCCGGTCCTTGCTCGCGAGGCGATGGGCCAGGATGTCGCGGCGCGCCTTGCGCAGCGTGTCGGCTTGCGCCTTGCCGCGGCCTTCGGCCATCGCTTCTGCGAAGTTGGCGAACAGCACCGTGAACCACAGCCAGATGGCGACGAGGCCGATGTACCAGGCAGGCGCTTCGCCTTGGGAAACGAGCGCCTGGACACTCAGGCCCGTGGTCAGCACGCTGCCGATCCAGACCACGAACATCACAGGATTGCGCACCTGATGGCGCGGCGAGAGTTTGCGCAACGCATCGAGGATGGCGCGGCGGACAATGGCTGCTTCAAAGAGAGGCCGACCTTGGGTCTTGGCGCGGATCATGGCGTCACCGAAAAGGCAAGGTGTTCAGCGACCGGGCCAAGGGCCAGGGCCGGCACATAGGTCAGGGCGCCGACGAGCAGGACGACGCCGATAAGGAGGACGACAAAGAGCGGCGTATGCGTCGGCAAAGTGCCAGGACTTGTCGGGACATGTTGTTTTTTCACGAGCGATCCCGCCATCGCCAGCACGGGGATAGCCAACCAGTAGCGGCCGATGAGCATGCAAATGCCGAGCGCCGTGTTCCAGAACGGAGCATTCGCGGACAAGCCGGCAAAGGCGCTGCCGTTGTTGTTGGCGGCGGACGAGAAGGCGTAGAGCATTTCGCTGTAGCCGTGGGTACCTGGATTTGCGACGGCCTTGTAGCCTGGCTCGACCAGGCACGCGACCGCGGTGCCGACCAACACCAGCGCCGGCACGATGAGGATGACGAGCGACGCCATCTTCATCTCGTAAGGTTCAATCTTCTTGCCGAGATACTCCGGCGTGCGGCCGACCATGAGGCCGGCGATGAAGACCGCGACGATGGCGAAAATCAGCATGCCGTACAGGCCCGAGCCGACGCCGCCGTAGACCACTTCGCCCAGTTGAATCATCCACATGGGCCACAGGCCGCCGAGCGGCGTGAAGCTGTCGTGCATGCTGTTGACCGAGCCGTTCGAAGCGACGGTCGTGGCGATGGCCCACAGCGCGGATCCAGTAGGTCCGAAGCGGACTTCCTTGCCTTCCATGTTGCCGACGGACTGGTCGATGGAAAGGCCAGCGAGGCCGGGATTCGGGCTGTGCTCGTTCATCATGCACGTCGCGGTGACGGCAACGAAGATTGCGGTCATCGCGGCGAGGATGACCAGGCCCTGACGCCGGTCCTTGACCATGCGGCCGAACGTGTCGCAGAGCGCCGCGGGGATGAGCAGGATGGCGAGCAGTTCCAGGAAGTTGCTGAAGGTGGTCGGGTTCTCGAACGGATGGGCGGAATTCACGTTGAAAAAGCCGCCGCCGTTGGTGCCGAGCTGTTTGATGGCGATCTGCGACGCGGCCGGGCCGACAGCGAGCAGTTGCGTCAGGATGTCCTGGCCTTTGTCGTCCTTGAGCGGATTGAGCAGCGTCGCGGTCTCATACGCGCCGAACGTCTGCACGACGCCCTGACTGATCAGCAGCAACGCCCACATGAACGACAGCGGCAAGAGGATGAACAGCGTCGTGCGCGTCAGATCGACCCAGAAATTGCCGAGCGTCTGACGTGATTTGCGTTGAAAGGCGCGGATCAGCGCCACGAGCACGGCCATGCCGGTCGCCGCCGACACGAAGTTCTGCGTGCAAAGGCCGACCATCTGGGTGAGGTAGCTCATCGTCGACTCGCCGCCGTAACCTTGCCAATTCGTGTTGGTCGCGAAGGAGACGGCGGTGTTGAAGGACGAATCCGGCGTGACGGCGGCCATGTGTTGCGGATTGAGCGGCAACAGGTGTTGCAGCCGTTGCAGGGCGTAGACGACGAATGCACCGGCGATGTTGAACAGCAACATGGCCCAGGCGTAGCGCTTCCAGCCCATCTCGTCGTCGGGTTTGACGCCAGCGAGGCGGTAGAAGAGGCGCTCGATGGGGCCAAGCACGCGGCCGAGCACCGTGCGCTCGCCTTCGTAGACGCGCGCCATGTAGCCGCCGAGCAGCGGCACAAAGGCCAGCAGCACGGCCAGATAGACGAACAGTTGCAGCCAGGCGTTGGCGGTCATGACAGCCTCTCCGGAAAGAGGAGCGCGACGAACAAATACAGCAACAAAGCGGCGGAAAGACCGCCGGTCAGCCAGTCGAGCATGTCAGTCCCTCGCGATGCGCTCATAGAGCGCGACGCAGCCCATCGGCAGCACGATGAGCACAGCGGTGATCAGCAAATAGGCCAGGTCGAGCATGGGTACCTCCAAGTGCAGTGTCGGTCAGGGCAGGTCAGGATGGCGTCAGCATGTGGGGCGCGGGCATCAGGAAAGTGTCAGGAGCGCGCCGAGGCCGTGAAGGCTCGTTTCACTGGACCCGGTGTCTGGACGGATGTTGTCTAGAAATCGACGGTTTGCGCCAGGTGAACCAGCAGCCATCTTTGCAGCAAGAACAGCGACGAGAACCACTCGTCGGCGGTTCGTTTGCATTTTTTGTCTGGTCGCCAAGCTCACCGATGCGGATTCGCGGCGACGCACCGCGAACAAGTCGATCGGCTTGTTTGCGCTGGTGCCCTAATTGGCGCAAACGGATCGACTGCCAGCTGTCAATCGGTATCGGAATCCGCCGCACCGTGTTTGGCCAACTTGTAGCGCAGCGAGCGAAACGACAGGCTGAGCAGCCGCGCCGCTTCGGTCTTGTTGCCGCCGGTGTGGCGCAGCGCACTGTCCAAGAGGCCGCGCTCGAAGCGCTCCAGCAAATCCTCGATGTCGATGGGCGCATGGCTGCGCCCCAACCAGCGGTCGATGCCGTCGAGCGCCCGCGCCAGTTGATCGCCCGGACGCTGCGTCAGCGCATCTCCCGCGTGGCCGTCGTGCCGCAATTGCCCCATCAATTCGGATGATCCCGGGTCGGGCAGATAGGTCGGCGTCACCTGCTCGCCCGTTTCCAGCGCCACGGCGCGTTCGACAATGTTTTCCAGTTCGCGCACATTGCCGGCGTAGGGCAGATCTTCGAGTACCGCGATGGCCCCAGAGTCGAACCCCTTGAGGTCGCGCCCCATTCTTTGATTGAACAGGGCCAGGAAGTGCTGGCACAGGGGCAGGATATCCTCGCGCCGCTCGCGCAGCGGCGGCATCCGCACCTCGATGACATTCAAGCGATAATACAAGTCTGCGCGAAATCCGCCCTTTTGCACCGCCTCGCGCAGGTTCTGGTGCGTGGCCGCGACGACGCGCACGTCGATCGGGATTTCGCGCGTGTCGCCCACGGGCGTGATGACGCGCTCTTGCAGCACCCGCAGCAGCTTGACCTGTAGACCCAGCGACAACTCGCCGATTTCATCCAGGAAAAGCGTACCCCCCTGCGCCGCCTCGAACAACCCCTTCTTGTCCTTGCTCGCGCCGGTGAAGGAGCCCTTGACGTGGCCGAACAACTCGCTCTCCATCAACTGTTCCGGAATCGCGCCACAATTGACGGCAACGAAAGGCCTTTGCGCCCGGCCTCCCTCCCAGTGCAGCATCCGCGCCACGAGTTCCTTGCCCGTGCCGGACTCGCCCAGCACCAGCACGCTGGATGGCGTCGGCGCGACACGCTTGATCAGGCGCACGACGTCGTCCATCGCCGCGCTGCGAAACACGAATTGCGCCCTCTTGCTCGGCTCCGAGGCCAGCTTGCGCTTGAGCTGCTGGTTCTCAGCGATCAGCGTGCCCTTTTCCAGACATTTGTGAACGATGACTTTGACTTCTGCCAGCTGGAACGGCTTGACGATGTAGTCATAGGCGCCCTTGCGCATCGCCTCCAGCGCCGTATCAGTGGTGGAGAACGCAGTCATGACGATGACTTGAACTTGAATGCGCCGCTCGCGGACGGCGTCCAGCAATTCCAGCCCGCCCATGCGCGGCATGCGCAGGTCGGTCAACATGACATCGAATGCGTGTTCTTCAAGCAGTTCCAACGCCTTCTGCCCGTTTGCCGCGACGTCGACCTCGTAACCTTCCTTGCGCAGGAAGATTGTCAGGAACTCGCGCAGCGACAGGTCGTCGTCGACGATGAGCAGCCTTGGCATGACACTTCCTTTGTCAATCAGATGGCATAGGTTGGCGTGGCGCTCTCTGGGCCACTGCTGTCCGCTTCGCTCCGTGCGGCGCCGAGGGCAAACGCCGCTTCGCCGCCCGGCTGGCGCGGCAACGTCAAGACGAAGCGCGCGCCCCCCAGGCTGCTGCGCCCGACCTCGATCCGGCCGCGGTGGGCCGCAACGTGACGGGCGACAGTGGCCAGGCCGAGGCCCGTGCCCTCGCCCTTGGTGGTGTAGAACGGTTCGAAGACGTGGGCAACATCTTCGGTGTCGACACCATGGCCACTGTCCTCGACCACCAACTCAATGGTGTCGGGGCGTGGGCTGAGATGCACGTTCACGATGCGCTTCTCGACCGACAACACCGCCTGCGCTGCATTGACCAGCAGGTTCCACACCGTCTGCCGCACCAGATGGTGATCGGCCATCAGGGTGAAGTCAGATCCTGGCTCGACACCCTGCAGCGGACCCACGTCGATCTCGCCCGCCGTGAAGTGCTCGTCGCTGCGGCACGCGTCCAAGGTCTCTTGGGCGATCGCGCGCAGGTCGCAGCGCTCCATCTGCACCGGCCGCGGCCGGGCGAAGTCCAGGAATTCGCTGATCCAATCGCTCAGTTGATGCGTCTCTCGCACCACGATGGCCATCAACTGCTTGTCGGTCTCGGTCAACTCGCCAGAGCCTTGCAGCATCTGCACCGCGCCCGAAATCGACGCCAGCGGGTTGCGGATTTCGTGCGCGACCGTCGCCGCCATGCTGCCGATGCCGGCCAGGCGCTCACGGTTGCGGTGGGCTTCTTCGCGCGCACGCACCTCGGTCATGTCGCGGTAAAGCACCAGCGTGTCGGCTGCGGCATGCGGGTCGTGCAGGCGCACGACGCGGCAGGCCAGAATCTGCGCGCCAGCTGCGCCGCAGTCCCGCGCCAACTCGCGCGTGTAGCTCGCGCCGCGCCGCCGCAGCCCCGGATCCTGCCCGGCGGGCTCCAGGTCGGCCAACTCCGGCAACACACCCAACAGCGGCATGCCCACTACCGCGGCCGCACTCAGCCCGAGAATCTCCAAACCAGCGGGATTGATACTGGAAATGATGCCGGTCGGACTGACTGTCAAGAGGCCATCGGGCAGGCTCGACACCACATCGCCGTAGCGGACGCGCAAGCTGGCCAATTCACGCCGCTGCGCCAGGTTGCGCAGCCGCGCGCGATCCAGCTCCAACACCAGATGCGCACTAAGGAAAGCCGTAGCCCACACGGCCGAGATCTGCACGAACAGCTGCGCCGCCATTTCGTAGAGCGCCATCGGCGGGCTTTCGGCAAGACCGCGCAGGTAGGCGACGCGCACGGCAGCGAGGCTCCACGGCAGCCAACCCAGTTCCATCGCCGCCATGATGGTCAGCGCGACGGTCGACAACGAAGCCGCCACCATGGCCCCGGCGCGGTAGAGCAAGAGCGCGGAATTCAGGACGGCAATCAGAAACGCAAAGACGAACAGGCTCTTGACGCCGTCGGTCACGGCCACCAGCGAGATCGCCAGCAGCATGTCGACAGCCATCGAGGCTGCGCTCAAGTACCCGATGCGCGGACTGTTGCGCAGCAGTTGGGTCGCCAACAGAAAGAAAAACGAAAGCGCGTAGAAAGTCGTGGTCAGCCGGTAGAGTGTCGTCTCCGGCATGGTGGTCAGCGGCCGCGGCCCGACGCCGATGTCCATGGCCACCGCGAGTGCGAGCACGGCGGTCAAGAGGCCAACGCGGGCAAACGTCGTCCATTTGATGCGATCGACGAGGGTTTCTTCGACGACGAACGCCGCCGACTCGCCCGCGGTCCCGTGCCGATGCCCAGCCAACCAGGGGAATACCGCCAAAGACGGCACACCGCGCGGTTTCTGCGCTGGATCGCTCACTTGACGTTGTCGGCCATGGTGAAGATCGGGGCGTACATGGCGATCATGACGGTGCCGATGATGCCGCCGAGCACGACCATGATCATCGGTTCCATCATCGCCGTCATGCCTTCGACGGCCTCGTCGACTTCGGCGTCGTAGAAGTCCGCGATCTTGACCAGCATCACGTCCATCGCGCCCGTCGCCTCACCGACCGCGATCATCTGCACGACCATGACGGGGAAGATCTGCGACTCCATCAAAGGCGCTGTCATGTTCTTGCCTTCGCTGATCTTGAGGCGCGTGTAGTCCAAGGCGCGTTCGACCACGAGGCTCCCGGAGGTCTTGCCGACGATGCCCAGCGCGTCGAGGATCGGCACGCCCGCCGTGACCAACGTACCGAGCGTACGCGTGAATTTCGACACGGCGGATTTCTGCAGCACGTTGCCCAGGCCGGGTGAATGCCACAGCAGCCAGTCGCGCACGAACGGCCCATTCTTCAGGCGCATCAGTCCCTTGTAGATGACCGTGAGCGCGATGACGATGCCGATGCCGATCGGCGCCATGGCGATGAAGTTGTTGGAGATCGTCACCATGAATTCGGTGATCTCGGGCAAGCGCTTGGCGCCCATCGAGCGGAACGTCGCGGCAAAGGTCGGCACGACCTTCCACAAAAGGCCCGCGGTGATGCCCATCGAGACGGTGAGCACCGTCGCCGGATACTTCATCGCACCCTTGACCTTGGCGCGCATCGCCGCAGCCTTTTCGATGTACTCGGCCAGGCGGTTCATGATCGTGTCGAGAATGCCGCCCATCTCGCCGGCCTGGACCAGATTGATGTAGAGTTCTTCGAAGACTTTCGGATGCTTGGCCAGCGCCTCGGAGAACGACGATCCACCTTCCACCGACGACTTGACGCTCAAGATGACCTTGCGCAGCGTGGCGTTCTGCTCCTGGTTGCCGATCAGTTCCAGACATTGCACCAGGGGCAGACCGGCATCGATCATCGTCGCCATCTGGCGCGTGAAGATGACCATGTTCTTCATCGGCACCCCGTCGGTCAGGCCGGGGATGACGATCTCGATGTCCTTGCTTTTTTTCTTGAGTTTGAGGGGGGCGATGCCGTTCGAGCGCAGCTTCGCTTGAGCCGCCGTCTTGTCGTCGGCGTCGAATTCGCCGCGCTTGTATTCGCCTTCAGAAGTGGTGCCTTCCCATACCCAGGTTGCCATGTGTTGCTGCCTGCCTCGGCCGTAACGAACCGTTGTGTCGGTGCCTGTGGGGCGGGGGCTTGTCCCCCGCCGGTGGAGTGTGGCGGGGGACAAGCCCCGCCCGACCGAGAATCCGGCAACGCCGGTCTAGTGAATTAGCCTAATCACCACGAGTTACGCGAAGCAATTCCTCCAACGAAGTCAGGCCCAGCGCCATCTTCTTCAAGGCCGAGCGCCGCAGCGTCTGCATGCCGTCCTGGATCGCCACGCGCTTCAATTCGCCGGCCGAGTAGCCCTGCAACACCGCGTCGCGCAAGCCATCGCTCATCGGCATGATCTCGTAGCACGCGACGCGGCCCTTGAAGCCGGATTCGCCGCAGGTGCGGCAGCCGCGTCCTTTCATGAACTTGGCGCTGTCGTATTCCTCTTCGGTCAGGCCCGCATCGAGGCACTGCTGCTTGTCGTAGGCGTGCGGCTCCTTGCACTCCGCGCACAGACGGCGCACGAGGCGCTGCGCCGCGATGAGGTTGAGCGACGCCGTCACCATGAACGGTTCCACGCCCATGTTCAGCAAGCGGTTGATGGTCGAAGGCGCGTCGTTGGTGTGCAGCGTCGAGAGCACCATGTGGCCCGTCAATGCGGCTTTCACAGCAATTTCCGCGGTTTCGAAGTCGCGAATCTCGCCGACCATCAGGATGTCCGGGTCCTGGCGCAAGAACGATCGCAGCACCGACGCGAAGTTCAGACCGATGGCGTCGTTCATCTGCACCTGGTTGATGCCTTCCAGGTTGAACTCGACCGGATCTTCGGCCGTCGACAGATTCTCTGTAATCTTGTTGAGTTCCGTCAGCGCCGAGTACAGCGTCGTCGTCTTGCCCGACCCGGTCGGCCCCGTGACCAGCACCATGCCGAAAGGCTGATGAATCGCGTGCTTGAACTTGTCCAGTTCGTCCTGGTCAAAGCCCAATTTGGTCATGTCCGTCTGCAGGTTGCCCTTGTCGAGCAAACGCATGACGACCTTCTCGCCGAACAGGGTCGGCAGCACCGACACGCGGAAGTCACACTCCTTGCCATCGCCCAACTTCAACTTGATGCGACCGTCCTGCGGCAAGCGGCGCTCGGCAATATCGAGCTGCGACATGATCTTGACGCGCGAGACGATGGCATTTCGCAGCTTCAAGGGCGGTCGCATCATCTCGTGCAGCACGCCGTCGATGCGGTAGCGCACGCGGAACATCTTCTCGTAGCTTTCGATGTGAATGTCTGAAGCGCCGCGCCGGATGGCGTCGACCAGGATCAGGTTCACGAGGCGAACGACCGGCGCTTCCTCAGAAGATCTAGCGAGTTCCGCGGTATCGGTATCGTGCTCCTCTTCCAGGTACTCGATCTGCTCGTTCATGTCGTCGAGCAGCGAGATCTGTTCCTGGGCGCCGTAGTAGCGCGAGCGCGTCTTGGTGATGTCGACCTCGGCGGCGACGACAATCTCGATGTTCAGACCCGTCAAAAACTTGAGGTCGTCGATGGCGTGGTAGTTGCCCGGATCGACGATGGCCACGACGAGGCTGGTGCCGTGCAGCGCGATGGGTAAAAGCTGATGTCGTTCGCAGACATCACGCGGCACGAGGCGCACGACCTCTTCACTGATGTCGACCGCCGACAGATCGATCGATGGCACCTGGTACTGCCGCGAGAGGAAATCGACGAGATGCGCGGCATCGACATAGCCGAGCGCATTGAGCGCGCCACCCAGGTGCTTGCCGGTCTTGGCTGCCTCGGCGGCAGCGTTCTTGAGTTGCTCGATCGAAACGACTTTCTCGCGCAGCAGCATCTCGCCCATCGACTTGATGGGCGCCGGCAAGTACGACGACTGGGGCTTGCGCGGGGTGTTGCGGTCGTCGTCGTTGGCCATGAAGCGCTCCAGAATGAATGGCTTGTGCGCCGGCCGCGCGGTCGCGCGAACGGCGGGAGGCCTCTGCGGATGAACTCGGTTCGCGGTGCGCGGCTGCCGGGCCAGATCCAGGGCTCAAACCTAGGGCCGACTTGGAGCCGCGTCAAGCAGATCGCTTGGGCAACGCCGTGGCGGCCGGCGCTTTTGCGGCTGCCGCCGCAGCGAGGTCGGCATCGAGGGCCCACGCCAGGGCGGCCCATTGGCCGACGGAGAGGGCCTCGCCGCGCACGCGCACGTCGACGTGCTGCAGTTCGAGCGCGGCGCGCGTGGTCGCCGCGGCCACGCCCAGCGTCGATTCGAGCGCGTTGGTCAGGGTCTTGCGACGCTGGGCAAAGCCGGCGCTGACCAGCGCAGAAAAGCGCGCGTCGTCCGGCACGGGATGCAGCGGCGCGGCCAGGGGTTCCAGGACGAGCACGGCGCTTTCCACCTTCGGCGGTGGCGAGAAGGCGCCGCGCCCCACACGCAGGCCAAGCCGCACGCGGGCGATCCGCTGAATCTTGATGGAAATCTGACCGCACTCGGGCGTAGAGGGCTGGCCCAGCACGCGATCGGCGACCTCGCGCTGCACCATGATGACAATCCGCGCCGGACGCGGACGCGCCTCCAACACCGCGAACAAGATGGGCATTGCCGCATAGTAGGGCAGGTTGCCGGCGACGATCGGGCGTGAACCGAGTTCGGGGCGGGTGAGCACGGCGTGCCAGTCGATTTGCGCGGCATCTCCCTCCAACACAGGTAGTTCCCGACCAAGGCGCTGCGCCAGCACATCGAGCATGCGGCGGTCGCGCTCGATGGTGACGACGGGCGCGCCCAGGGCCAACAGATGCTCAGTGAGGTTGCCGGTGCCGGGCCCTACCTCGACGATCCCCGAACCCGGTTCAGGGGCACATAGCGCAGCGATACGGCGCAATACCGTTACATCCGTGAGGAAATGCTGACCGAGCGATTTCTTGGCGGCGATGTGCGCAGTCATGCGAGGCTCCGCTTGTGCGCGCCGGTGGCCTGAGCGTCGAGGGCATGGGGATCGTCGCGTACACCGCCGGCCAGCAGCGCTTCGGCCAGACCAGCAACCATTGCGGCATTGTCGGTGCACCATCGGGGCGGCACCGGCCAGAAACGCAGGCCAGCAGCGACGCATGCCGCAGCCAAGTCTGCACGCAATCTGGCATTTGCCGCGACACCACCGGCCACGACGACGTCGCGCAATCCCTGCTGGCGCGCGGCACGCAGGGTGATGCGCACCAACTGCTCGACGACGTTGCGCTGCAGGCTGGCGCAAAGATCGGCCATGACCTGGCCTTCGATGGCGACGCCGCCTGCGCGCAGGCTGTCGACGCGCATGCGCACGGCAGTCTTCAACCCGGAGAAAGAAAAGGCGAAATCATCGCGCCCGAGTACGCCGCGTGGCAGCGCAAAACGCTGATCGTCGCCGCCCTCTGCAGCGAGTTGAACGCTGGGCCCGCCTGGATAGGGTAAACCGATGAGTTTTGCGAACTTGTCGAACGCCTCACCGGCAGCATCATCGAGGGTGCGGCCCAGAAGCGTCATCTTACCAGGCCCTTGCACGCGGTAGAGACTGGTATGACCGCCCGAGACGGCCAGCGCCAGGAAAGGCAACTCCGGCTTGGGCCAGTCCGCCAGTTGCAGCGGCGGCGGTCGCAACAGTGCGGCCCACACATGCGCTTCGATGTGATCGACACCGACGATGGGCAGATTCCAAATCAAAGCCAGGGTCTTGGCGGTCTGCACGCCGACAAGCAGCGCGCCGATCAGACCGGGCCGGTTCGTCACCCCGATTCCGCCGAGGTCCTGAGGCTGCAGGCCTGCGTCGTCCAGCGCCGCCTGCAACGTTGGCAGGACGGTCAAGAGGTGATTGCGAGCGGCGATTTCGGGCACGACGCCGCCAAAACGCAGGTGCAGTGGCACCTGGCTGGCGGTGCGGCTGGCCAGGACGACGCCGGCCCGCACGATCGCGACTGCCGTTTCGTCACACGATGTTTCGATGCCGAGGATGGGTTTCATCGTGGATCGCAACCGCGCAACCGCAAACGGCATCGTATGGCGAAGTCGCGACGAGCCATCAAGAGCCGCCTGCGCCCGGGGGGGGGCGGAGCGCTGGGTTCGCCCCTTCGCCAAACACGTGCAGATACAGCCTCTTGGCGCGGTCGGCATGCCGGACAGCGGGTAGGGCAAGGTAAGCGTCCAGATGACGGCGGGCTTGCAGGAAATCGCTGGCTTCGGCTTCGAGAACGCCCAATTGCAGCAACACCTCGGCTTCGTGCTGCGGCTGTTGCGACAACGCGCGCAAGGTCGCGATCGCTTCCGCGGATTGACCGGCATCGATCAGTCCAATCGCACGCCGATAGGCGCGCTGCGACGGTGTCGACGGGGCAGCCACTTGACCGCTTTCGCGTTTAGATCCCGAGGGCCACGCCAGTACACCCAAGACGACGGTCAGGACGACGATGGCCGCGCCCCACAGCCAGCGGCTGCGCACGGCCGGCTTGGGCGGCATGGGGTCGGCATCGGCATCGTCGTCCGGCTCAGCCAGCGCTGGCGACGACCAACCGTAAGGCAGTGTCGCCAACCGTTGCCCTTCGCCTTCGCCCAGGCGCGCACCTGGCGGCTGGGTGATGCGGGCCGCGCTCGACCCCACGAGACGCACCTCGCTCTGGGGCCGGGCACGCAGCGGGACGGGATCGCCACCGCCGCGCAACTCGACGGAAACGTCAGCATTTTCGCCCACACCCACGCCAAACCATCCTGTCACCATGCCCTTGCGCATGCCGGCAGGCGTCGGCTCCGGCTGAGCTGTGGTGTGCGCGCCCGAAGCGGTGCGATGCGGCGCCGGCGATGGAGAGACGTTGCGCAAGGTTGTCGGATGACGGGGCAAGGCGGGAGGCGTCCCGGCGCTTTCTGGCGCTGCAGTGGGTCCGACCTTGCCATCGCTGCCAACGCGGTAGAGGTTGGTTGTCGGATGGTTGCGTTTGCGCTGCGGCACTTGCGGCGCGTCGACCAGGGCCATCTGCACTGCAGGAATGCCGGTCGGACTGGTGTGCCCGGAGCGCCCGACATGCACCATCGGCGACTCGCCCGTCTGGACGGGCAGAAGCGGGGGCGCGCTTTCGATCTGCGGCACGATCGCCCCGCGCTTGATGCGCGTCTCCAAGGCGGCGTAGGCCTCGAGTTCGTCGTCGCCCTCGCCCGGCAACGCTTCAGCCAGCACGAGACCCGAAGCGATGCGGCGGAACATCGCCTCGGCCACGACGGGCAAGGGCCGCACGCGCTCCCAGCGCACGGTGCACACGCAGTCCGAATAGGGAACACTTTGGCGGGCTTCCTCGACGCGGCGCGCATATTCCTGGGCGACCGCCATCAGGCCAAGTGACGATCCACTCAGGTTCGAGGGACCGTCGCGCACACCGGGTTCGATGCGGTACTCGCCCACCCGCCAGCAACACAGGCGCTCCAAGACGTGGCGACCTTGATCGCCATCAGCTTCGGCATGCACCAGTTCGCCTTCCACGACGGCAACCAGGCCTTTGCGGCCGAGCGATTCGAGGTGCAGCGTGGCACTCTTGGCGGAACCCGGGCGCGGAATCCGATCGATGAGCGTGCCGAGGATCTCGACGACCGAGTCTTCGGCGAGTTGGCCCACCCGCTCCATCACGTCGGAATTCGGCCTGTTACGAACTGTCGCATGGGTCACGAGGCCGACCAGTTCTTCCGCGTTGACGGGGCGAACGGCGACGCCGGCCCAACCAAGGGAACGTGACTCCAGTTCTGCCGCTTCGCGCTGCGCGCGCAGGACCACCGCGACAAACCCCACGTTCGGCACGCGCGCAGTCACCTGGCGCCAAAGCTCAACGATCTTGGAAAGTTCGCGGTGCGCAGCGACAATCACGGTGGCTGCCGCTGGCCGTGTGCGTCCCGTATCGAGCAGTTGTGATGCGGCGGCTTCCAGATCGCGCACGGCCTGTGCGGCAACACCGGCCTGCACGAGATCGAGGGCCAGCATGCCGGCCTCGATCGGGTCGTCCGCTACCACCACCACCTGCACATCGCGCTTGGGCACGGCCATAACCCTCAAGAATGGCAGACGGCGACGCGTGGGGCAACCCGGGCCGGGCTGCCGTTACCTTTGCGCGCAAAAAACCGAAAACCGCAGAGCCGGGAAGGCACTGCGGTTCGGTGAATCACGAACGTTGCGCTGACGGGGTCGCCAGAAACGGAACTTTCCGATGGCCCGCCGCGGGCAAGCCACACGGGAACCGCCATGCTCGGCGATCCTGTGAGAGACTCAGATCTTGCCGAGCAGCATGAACGAGATCACCAGCGAGTAGATGACCAGCGACTCGATGATGGCGAGCGAAAGGAGCAGGGGCGTCAGCAGCTCCTTGGCGGCGGCCGGGTTGCGGCCGATGCCCTCTAGAGCGGCGGCCGCAGCCTTGCCCTGGCCGAGCGCGCCACCGATGGCGGCCATACCGAGGCCGAAGCCGACGGACAGCGCGATCGCGACCTTGACCGCGTCACCCAGGACCGGTGCCGCGCCGTCCGCGGCGAACGCCGTGGCGCAGAACACGAGCATGAGCGTGGCAAACGTCGACGCGGCCGCAAAGAAACGCTTCAGATTCATGGGAAATCCTCCAGGAAAGACGCGGCCGCAGCCGACGAGAAGTGAACGAAAGAAGCTTCGGAACAGGCTCGAATCAAGGGTGGCCATGGGCTTGGTCGTCATGTTCTTCGTGGTGCGCAACGGCCATCGACAGGTACACCGTCGACAGCAGCACGAAGACGAGGGTCTGGATGCACACGACCAGAAGGCCGAGAAACATCACCGGCAGGGGCACAAGAGGCAGGTGGAACTTGAGGAATTCCTCCATGACCTTGTGGTCGCCCGTCATGTTGCCCAGCAGACGCAAGGACAGCGACAGCGGCCGCACCACATGACTGATCAGTTCGATGACGATCATCAGTGGTGCGAGCGCCAAGATGGGACCGGCAAAGTGCTTGAGGTAGCCGATGGGCCCTTGCACGCGCAGACCGGAGACATGCGTCGCGACAAAAACCGTGAGGCCCATGACGATGTTGGTGTTCAGGTTGTCGGTCGCCGGCACGCCCAAGGGCAGGAGCGCCATGGCGTTCATGGTGAAGATGTAGACCGCGAGCGTGCAGATGATGGGGAAGTGGCGGCGCGCCTCGTCGGGACCCATCATGTTGCGCATCAGGTTCCATACGGCGCCGACGATCAACTCGAAAACGAGAAGGGGGCTGAACTTGCGCTCGGGCAGCACGCCGGCATCGACGTCGCTGGCCAATGCCCGACGCGCCGCCAGGGCGGTGCCGAGCACCAACAGGAAGGCGATCATCGCGAAAAAGACGTGAACCAGTTCGCCGTGCTCCGCGAAATCTTCCTGGTCGATGAAGGTCGCTCGTGTGAGTGTGGTCGCGGCGAGGTTGTGCTTGGCTGCCTCCTGCAGTCCCTCCGGCACGATGCTGAACCATGTCAGCGGCTCGGCATGGTGCTCGGCAACAGCGGCGTGTTCTGCGGGCGCCGCCGCCTCTTCGGCGTGAACGGCGAATGCACCGCAGCAGCCCAGGCAGACAAGTCCGGCAATCGCGAGGACGCGGCGGGGCGAAAGCTTCACGGCATCTCCACTTTCAGGTGCTCGGCAGCGGAGGCGCGGCGGCCCCGTAGCACCAGGACGACCAGACAGGCGGGGGCCAGCGTGAGGCCGACCAACAAGGCAACGATGTCCGGACGCACCCAGGTGACGATGGCGCCGAGCGCGGCGGCGAGCAGGATGAACTTGGCGACAAGCATGCCAATCGCGGCGTTGCGAGAATTCGTCTCGCCACCGACCATGCGCGCCGTCAGAACACCAAGTGCGCGGAAATTGGCTGCTCCCACCAGGGCGCCCGCCAGCATGCCGGCCACATGCGCCTGATCTGCCAGCGCCACACTGGCCAGGACCGCCGCCAACGCCACGAGGACGTGCAGCTTCTCCACCTGCGCAGTGAGGGATGGTTGCTGGGTCATGCCTGCCCGCTGCCTTGGTGCCTGGCCCGTGCTCTGCCGCGATCGCCGGCGCGGCGATTCACAAACAAAAATCGACTGTTGCATCCACAGTGGCGGCTGCCGGTCTGCGGTGTGGCGCGCTAACTACCACGGCGCCCACTCCCCGGTCAAGCCAAAGCCTTTCCTCCCCGCGCTGCGCGGATCGCAGGCCTTCGCCCATCCGAAGGCCGCTCCCACGCTGATCGCCCCACCGCACACGAGCCGATCCACCCATGCCTGTGCACGATTGGCGAGCGCACGAACCGATCCGCACCATGGACCGCGACATGGGCAATGAAAAAAGTTCGCTCGACGTCGGAGTCCGTGGCCACGGCGTCTTCCTTGGACGCCCGAGCCTTGCGAACGCGGCGCCCGGCGCCGGTCAGGTTCTGCGCGCTGCGGGCGGTGACGTCGCCTTGACAGTGCCCTCCCCGGTGCCGTAAGCAGAACAGGTCGATTGCCATCTTCGTTCGTTTGCACGCGTCTGCGTCCTGGCAGCGCCGTGGTTCGCCGCGTCATCCGGTCTTCGCGACTGCCTGGCGTGCGGTGGCCCGCGGCGTCCGTCCCGGCGCAGCGCGGCGCCGACGCGTGTGGATGGCCAGCAGCCGCGCGCCCGCGGCGCCTCGTGGCGTTCCCGGGTGCCGGCAGTCCAGGTTCTCTTCGGCGGCGCGCGGCGCCGTGTCCACAGGAGCTCGCATGCAGTCCATCTCACCCGCGCCCATCGTCTCGAACAACGGCCCCTTGCTCGTGATTCTGCCCGGCCTTGGCGCTGTAGCCACGACCTTCATCGCCGGAGTCGAGTTGGCCCGCCGCGGCGCTGGCGCGCCCATCGGTTCCCTGACGCAGCTCGGTTCGCTCTCGGACGCCGCAGGCACGTCAACGCCGCTGACGCAGGCGCTGCCGCTGGCGCAGCTCGATGACCTCGCCTTTGCGGCGTGGGACATCCACGGCGAAGATGCCGCGACCGTCGCCAAGCGCTCGGAAGTCCTGCACGGCGGGCATCTCGCGGCCGTGGAACCGTTCCTGTCGCGCCTGCGCCCGATGCCCGGCGTGCACCATCATGAAGTGCTGCAGAATCTGGAGCCGGTGGACATCTGCCGCCTGCAGCACCGCCGCGAGCAGGCCGAGGCGCTGCGCGACGATGTGAGGCGGGCGCTCAAACAGGCGCATGCGGATCGGGCCGTGACCGTGTTCCTGACGTCGACCGAGCGCAAGCAGCGCGAGACGGCGGCGCACCAGAGCGTCGCCGCGTTCGAGAAGGCCCTGGATCGCAACGACGCGACGATCACGCCGACGCAGTTGTACGCCTATGCGTCGCTCAAGGAGGGCGTGCCGTTTGCCAATGGGACGCCGAACAACTCGGTCAACCTGCCGGCCCTGCACGAGTTGGCGCTGCAGATGTGCTTGCCAGTTGCAGGGCGCGACTTGAAGACCGGGCAGACGCTGATGAAGACGGTCATCGGCCCCGGTCTGCGCGCGCGGCTGCTGGGCGTGGCCGGTTGGTTCTCCACCAATATCCTGGGCAACCGCGACGGAGCGGTGCTGGACGACCAGGAGGCGTTCCGCTCCAAGGAGGCGACCAAGAAAGGCGTGCTCGACAGCATTTTCCAGAAGGAGGAGCACCCGGAGCTGTACAGCTCGCTCTCGCATGTCGTGAACATCAACTATTACCCGCCGCGCGGCGATCAGAAGGAAGGGTGGGACAACATCGATCTGTTCGGCTGGATGGGCTATCCGATGCAGATGAAGGTCAATTTCCTCTGCCGCGATTCGATTCTGGCAGCGCCGCTGGTGCTCGATATCGCCCTGTTGCTGGATCTGGCACACCGCGCGGGCATGTCGGGCATGCAGGAGTGGATGTCGTTCTTCTTCAAGGCGCCGATGAGCCAGCCCGGGGCGGATCCGGTGCACGATTTGTTCGAGCAGCAGCGCATGTTGCACGCCGTGCTGAACGACCTGGCAGCGCGGCACGCCTCGCAGCGGCGCGAACCGCTGGTGGCTGAGGCGCGCACGGTGCGGACGAGCGCTGCGGCGGCGCACTAGGAGCCTGTCGGAGACTCGGTGATGCACTATGTAACCAACTGAAAGGAGAAGACGAAGGAGTCTGCCATGACCCAGCAGCTTGACGGTGCACTCATCGGCTACGGCTACATTGCCGAGCGTGGGCATGCCCCCACGTACCGGCGCCGCTCCCAGGAACCGGGCGACGTCCGCATCGTGGCCGTGGCCGATGGGTGCGCGGAGCGTCGCCAGCAGGCGGCGGCGGATCTGCCCGGGGTGCGCCTGTACCGGAACCACCGCGAGTTGCTGGCGGCAGAGGCACGCCGGTTGCACTTCGTCGACATCGCCACACCTCCTTGCGATCACGCGGAAATCGCCATAGATGCGCTGGAAGAAGGGCTGCATGTGCTGTGCGAGAAACCCCTGGCGACCACCCTCGCAGCGGCGACGCAGATGCTGCGGGCGGCGCGGCGCAACCAGCGCGTGCTGATGCCCTGCCACACCTACAAGTACGCGCCGGTTGTGCAGGCGGTGCGGCGCTGGCTCGATGGCGGGCACATCGGCCGCGTGCACCTCGTCACGA